>FLNY01002102.1_pt1 | contig 17099 bp, 13 predicted proteins | sample 1140381 | NCBI WGS metagenome assembly FLNY01 (sample SAMEA3878172, study PRJEB12797) | bioreactor metagenome | biome: Moose rumen | place: Sweden | collected 2011-10
AGAATAATACCCTGCCTCGACGTGAAAAACGGCAGGGTGGTAAAGGGCGTATCCTTCGTTAATCTTCGCGACGCGGGCGACCCCGTAGAATGCGCTGCTGCATACGATAAGCAGGGCGCGGACGAGCTCGTGCTCCTCGATATTATGGCGAGCCACGAGGGGAGAAGCACTATGATTGACATAGTCGAGCGCGTTGCCTCTCAGGTTTTTATACCCTTCACGGTCGGCGGCGGAATAAGAACGGTTGAGGATTTTAAGGTTATGCTTCGCGCGGGCGCGGATAAAATTTCCGTAAATTCCGCGGCGGTAAAAAATCCTAATTTGATTAACGAGGCTGCTTTGAAATTCGGTTCTCAGTGCGTTGTGTGCGCAATTGACGCAAAGCGCAGGGGCGACGGCTGGGAGGTTTACCTCAACGGAGGCAGAGTCCCGACGGGCATAGACGCGGTCAAATGGGCGAAAGAGGCAAATAAGCGCGGTGCGGGTGAAATCCTGCTTACCTCCATGGACTGCGACGGTCAGAAAACCGGCTATGACGTAGAGCTTACAAGGGCGGTCAGCGAAGCGGTAAGCATACCCGTTATTGCTTCAGGCGGCGCGGGCAAGGCGGAGCATTTCCTCGACGTTTTTACAAGGGGAAAGGCGGACGCAGTACTTGCCGCAAGCCTCTTTCACTTCAACGAGCTTCCCGTACCCGAGCTTAAAAAATACTTAAACGATAATAATATTCCCGTAAGGGTATAGAATTATGAATGTTGAATGATGAAGGATGAATTGACGGTGGGCGCTGCCCACACCCGAATATAATCGGAGCGAAGCGACCCGAAATTCATAATTCATCATTTAATTTAAATAAGGCGGCTGAAACCAGCCGCCTTTAACTATTCTATATTGATATTCTGTAAACCTTAACGCCGTGCTTGGGTACATTGGCGTTAATCGTGTCGTGGGTTATCGTGCTGTCCGACCATAAATCGTGGATGTCGTAGCCGTTATTTGAACGCCTGAAATTGAGATATTTTTCTTTATCAAGCTCGCTTATCTTGAACTCTATCGGGCGCTTTTTATTCGATTTATTAAAGAAGCACAGCGCCGTATCGCCGTTTGCAAGCGGTCTTGCGATAATATCAATGCTGCCCTGCTTGCCGATTTTCTTTGCGGGCTTAACAAGCTCGTCCTGGTCAATTTCAATAAGGTTCGGATTTGTTAAAATACCGAGCAGAATTGAATTCTCCTTTGACGGATTAACAAGCTTGCGAAGGTCGTTACCGAGCACGAGCGGAGCCGCCATCATACACCAAAGAGAGAAGTGCGCCTTGTTTTCCTCGGCGGTGAGTTTTCCGTTGCCGACCTCGAGCATATCGGGGTCGTTTACGTGACCGGGGGACGCGTGCTCATAGAGCTTTATAGTGCGGTTGTAGATATGTACAATGCTCCTCCAGTTCGGGAAAATATCCATCGTGGTACGCCACATATTGCCCGCCTTCGCGCCCCAGTTCCACGGAGCCGCGAAGCCCCATTCACAGATTGAGTATGTAATGGGCTTTTCCTCGGTTTTTGTGAACAGCGCCCACGCTGACGAAGCCTCCTTAAGCGCCTCGCCCATACGCCTGTACTGAGTGTAGGAGGAGTCCGCCATAGTAACAATCGGGTTTTGGAGGGTTATAATGTTTTCGCCGGAGGTAAGCCTGATTTCAAGCTGAACTCTTGCGTCGGGGGTGAAGGAACGTCCCGACGGGAAGTGAACCTCGTAAAGCTTTCCGTTAATGATTACCTGCATATACTGCTTGCGGTTGAGCAGGTTCTTATGGAAGTGGATTGTCATAACGTACCAGCCTTCGTCGAGCACGCTGAGCGAAAAGCTCGCCGTTCCAGCGCCGTGGTTGAGGAAGCCGATACCCTTTTTAGTAGGTAAATCGTTGCATTTTACGACCTTGGCGCGTCCCGTGAACTTTGCCATTTTCGGCTCAAGACGGTATTCGCTGTGATGACCGAAGCGGCTGATGTCGATATATTCGATTATCGGTACTGAGCCGCTTAAGTTCTTGTGGTGGCAGAAGTCGTACTTCCAGTATTCAACGCCCCAGGAGGCAATCGTCTTTGCGTCAAGCTCCTCGTTGCCGAGGGAGGCAGGTAAATCCTCGCAGGTGTTCGTACCGTTTGATGAATAGAGTCCCATCTTAAGCCCGAGGTCGTTAATCTTAGTACACAGCGCCTCCATTCCCGAGGGGAAGGTTTCAAGGTCGCCCTGGAGCTTACCGTCCTGGTCGCGCATGGAGCTCTGCCAGCAGTCGTCTATGTTAACGTATTTATATCCTGCGTCTGCAAGCCCCGTATCCACCATAGCCTTCGCCGTATCATATATGGAATCCTCGTCAATATGGTTGCGAAGCGTATTCCAGCTCGACCAGCCCATAATAGGAGTCTGAGCGGCGCGGTTTGAGTAGTCGTTTTCCTTGCTTAAATCAATCGTAAGCTTTCTTCTTCCGAAGGATTTTAGTATGCAAAGCGGACATTTTCCGTCAGCCTTCATCGCAAGGAACCACGTAATAAAGATTACGAGGAGTATTGCAAGAATTGAACAGATGATAATAATTGCAGGTGTCATAACAATCCTATCTCCTTAAAGTAAGCGAGCTCCTTTTCAGCGTCGCTTTTCGTTTCATCACTGCCTATTTTTTCAGTCGCGGACTTAATGAAGTCGCGGCGGTATTTAAAATTATAATAAATCCTGTAAACCCATGCTGCAGGTGTGAGGTAAGGTCTGCCCTCGATGAACTTAATGTACGGGATATATTTGAGCTTTTCATAAGACGGGAAAAGCAGCTTGATTTTTGTCAGCAGGGAGGAGCTGTTTTTTCCGTTTTCGAGCTCCTTGCGGGTAACTACCGCGGCGTTATTGCGGTTAGCCTTTCCGAACGCGCCGTGGCTTAAAAGGAAACGCTCCGTCTTTTCCGTATCGTTGGTATAGCTCTGTCCCGTGCCGAACCATTTATAACATACGCTCAAAATTACTCTTCCGAAATCACCGAGCCCGATTTCATCAAGCTTTTTAAACACGGCGTCGTAGTCGATATTAAAATCCCTTTGCATTACTGCAAGGTCGAGTATCAGCTTTATTCCCGCTCCGTAGAACCAGAAATGGTGCGCGATATGGGCTATGAGGTATGCAAAGTGATAGCTCTTATCAAGATATCCTGTAGAGCCGATATATACCGCGTTGTCAACGGCGTCTATGAAGCCCTCCTCGGCGTAGGCGTTGCCCACCTTGCCGCTGATAATCCTTGTGTGAACCTCTATTTTAATCCCGTCCTTTGAGTAATCGTAAACGGGACCGTTTGAATTAATAAGCTCAAAACCGTTATCGGTGAGCAGCTTTTTTGCCCTGTCGCGCTTATCGGCGTCAATGAGTACGTCAATATCCCCCATAACGCGCGCCTGCGGAACGGGGTAGTACTCCTTAATCTCAGCGCCCTTGAAAAATACGTGGCGTATGCCTCCTCCGCCGAGCACCTCTTTAAGCTCGTCAATAATCTTCTGCTGAAGATCATGCCTCATATATGCTTCGTAGAAATCATTTTCGAATTTCTTAAAGACCTCTTCGGGTACGAGCTCCTTGTTTTTGCTCGTGTTGATTACGCAGAAGAGGGTGGGGCTAAGGTTATGGCTCTTTGACACGGAATAGAGGAGGGAATAGTCGATATTTTCCTTCAGCGTTACCTCATCCGAATTAAGATAGCCTCTGCAAAGCTCGGTTAAATACAGTATTTCGTCCCTCATTATCCGAATACCGCCTCTCCTACGATAAGGCTGAGGATGGATATAATAAGCCCTGCGATAAATACTCCTGTTGCGATAACGCCGAAGCTCTTTTTACGGTCAAGGTGAAGCAGCGACGCGAGGAGCGCGCCCGTCCAGCCGCCCGTACCCGGAAGGGGAATTGCCACGAACAGCAGCAGCCCCCAAATTCCGTACTTGTCAATCTTATCCTTTTTCTTGAGTGTGTGCTCCTCGAGCCAGATTATCGGCTTGCAGACTCCGGGAATCTTTTTAAGCCATTCGAATATCTTATTAATGAGTATAAGGATAAACGGAATCGGAATAAGGTTTCCGATAAAGCTTATGATAAAGCCCTTAAAGGTGTTCATCTGAAGCAGGACGATAGCGGTAAACATACCGAGCCTGCATTCAAGAATCGGAAACAGCGAGATTATAAAAACAACAAGCCAGTCTGGAACGCCGTGCGAAGAGAGGAATTCCTGAAGCTGCTGACAGAAGTGTTGTATCATAAACAGAACTCCTAAATAATATTATTTTGGTTTAAGTATTCGTTAGCGGATTTGAGTATATTCTTGTCGTTTTCAAACTTAAGCAGGCTCATCGCCCTGTCGTAGGTGAGCCAGATATAATCCTCAATCTCGCTTTGCTGGATAATCGTAGAGGTATCCTTAGTCGTGCCTATGAAAATGGTTACCTTTTTTTCGATTTTATCCTTGATTTTGTATCTTGAGGTGGATTCAAAGCCGTCGATTATGCTGATATGAATTCCCGTTTCCTCAAGCACCTCGCGGTACGCGGTTTCCTGCTTTGTCTCGTTTTCCTCGATATGCCCCTTAGGGAAGCCCCAGTTTGCCGAGTGCTTATTCTTGATAAGGAGATACCTTACCTCGCCGCGAATATCCCTGAAAACAACGGCACCGCAGCTGCTTTCATATAAGCAGTCGATACGGTAATTTTTATAATCGTTTTCAAGGTCGATATACTTTTTGATATCGTTAATAATAAAGCGTGTGCTTTTGGGCGCTACTATCCATATATAGTGCTTTTCTTTTCTGTTGTAAAGCACGGCGATAACCCTGCCGTCAAAGTTCCTTACGGGATGATGAATACCCATAATGAACGCCGTCTGGTTCTCATTGCCGTATACAGTGCCGAAATTTAATGGATAGGTGCCGCCCGAATCGTTAGTAGAGCCGATAGGATTGGTTATCCTGACTCTTGCGTATTTCCCGAGCATTATTTCACCACCGTTGCGCAGAGCGTATTAACCGTTATAAGCTACGGCTGTCTCTGCCTTGAAAACTATGGAAGACTAACCACAATATAGACTCCTCCACGATAATATGGGTATATTATACATTAAAATTATTAATGATACAAGAGTAAATTATTAATAAGATTATAACTAATAAATAACTAATAATTATATTGACTATTAATAGGTTAAATAGTATAATAATTCTGGAAATTTGTATAATGTTCACGGAGGATACCCAATGAAAAACACCGAAAAAACGCTTGACCAGATTGTAGCGCTCTGCAAGGGCAGGGGCTTCGTATACCCAGGCTCCGAGATTTACGGAGGTCTTGCGAACACGTGGGATTACGGTCCGCTCGGCGTTGAGCTGAAAAACAACATTAAGTCAGCCTGGAGAAGAAAGTTCATTCAGGAAAACAAGCTCAACGTAGGGCTTGATTCTGCAATACTTATGAATCCTCAGACCTGGATTGCCTCGGGACATCTCGGCGGCTTTTCAGACCCGCTTATGGACTGCTGCGAGTGTAAAACGCGCCACAGAGCAGACCAGCTTATCGAGGACTTTGACGGTACTAACGTTGCGGGATGGACTAACGAGCAGCTCAGTAATTATATTAAGGAAAAGAACATTCCGTGCCCGAACTGCGGCAAGACGAACTTTACCGATATCCGCCAGTTTAACCTTATGTTCAAGACCTTCCAGGGCGTTACCGAGGATACTAAGGACGAGATTTACCTCCGTCCAGAGACCGCACAGGGAATATTCGTAAACTTTGCAAATATTCAGAGGACTACCCGTAAGAAGATACCCTTCGGCGTTGCACAGATAGGCAAGTCGTTCAGGAACGAAATCACCCCCGGTAAGTTCATTTTCCGCGTGCGTGAATTTGAACAGATGGAGCTTGAGTTCTTCTGCGAGCCCGACACCGACCTTGAATGGTTTGCATATTGGAGAGGCTTCTGCCGCGACTGGTTATATTCGCTCGGTATCAAGGAGGAAAACCTCCGTCTGCGCGACCACGACCCCGAGGAGCTTTCCTTCTATTCCAAGGCAACCACGGACTTTGAATATATGTTCCCGTTCGGCTGGGGCGAGCTCTGGGGAATAGCCGACAGAACTGACTACGACCTCACCCAGCATATCAACGTATCAGGTAAGAATCTTGAATACTTTGACCAGGCGACCGGTAAGAGATATATTCCTTACGTTATTGAGCCCTCGCTCGGCGTAGAGAGGCTCTTCCTTGCGGTTGTATGCGAGGCATATGACGAGGAGGTGCTTGATGAGGAGAAGAACGATACCCGCGTAGTAATGCACTTCCACCCCGCGCTTGCGCCGTTTAAGGCTGCAGTGCTTCCGCTTTCAAAGAAGCTCGGCGAGCAGGCTGAAAAGGTATGCGACGAGCTTTCAAAGCACTTTAACGTCGATTATGACGACGCGGGCTCAATCGGTAAGCGCTATCGCCGTCAGGACGAAATCGGAACTCCGTACTGTATCACGTATGATTTTGATTCGCTTGAGGATAACTGCGTTACCGTACGCGACAGGGACACAATGGAGCAGGTAAGGCTTCCTATTTCGGAGCTTGCCGACTTCATAGAAAATAAATTAGAGTTTTAGTAAAGGAGAAAAATTATGCAGCTTGACAGAGGATTAATCAAATCTCAGGCAAGGGAAATTATTAAGGGCAAGGTATTTAAGCTCTTCGTCGTTATTCTTATCGTAACGGCGCTTATGGGCGGAGCCTCTGCCATCACCTCGGCAGTCACTACCGCAAAGAGCGTCGGTAACCTTAACAGCACCCCGTCGGTTCCGAGCATTGAGGAGTTCGGAAGCAGCGAATATGGCGTAGAGGATTTCGACATTGACAACTTTATGGATAGCTATTCTGCACCGTCGTCATCATCAAAGCCCCAGGTAAGCTTCAGCTTTGGCTCGGGTCTTTCGGGTATTATTTCGCTCGTATTAATGCCTCTTTCCATAACGCTTGCGGGCTTATTCCTGCTTTTAATTAAGGGCGAGGATAAGACAATAGGCGAAGGTCTTGCATATATTTTCAAGACGGCATTTGACAAGAACTATTTTAACCGTTTCCTTTTAGTTCTTTTACAGGGAATCTTCACGTTCCTCTGGTCGCTTCTTTTCATAATCCCAGGTATTATCTATATGTATAAGGTTTATTTTGCTATTTATATTATGGCGGAGAACTCCGAACTGACATGGAAGGAAGCGCTTGATACCTCCAAGAAGATTACGAACGGTCATAAGGGCGAGCTCTTTGTGCTTGACCTCAGCTTCATCCCATGGTATCTGCTTGTCGGCATTACCTTTGGTATCGCAAGCATTTACGTACTTCCGTATATCGAAACCGTACACGCTCTTTACTATCAGAACTTCAAGGCAAGAGCGCTTCAGGAGGGCACAGTTACGGAGGCTGACTTCTATTCGGCAGCTCAAAAAATTGGGACAGCAGGCGCAGCATATGCACCCGCTCAGCCCGTACAGCCTCAGGCTGCTCCGCAACAGAATTACTATCAGCCTCAGCAGCCTGCACAGCCTGTTTATCAGCCGTATCAGGCACCTCAGGAGAATGCTTACCAGCCTCCCGTTCAGCAGCCTGTTCAGCCTGCATATCAGCCATACCAGGCTCCCGCTCAGCCGCAGCAGCCCGTATATGAGCCGCAGCCGACTGTAATTCCTCAGGAACCCGTAGTTCAGCCCGCTGAGCCGGTTATCCCTGCAGAGCCTGTTGCTCCCGTTGAGCCCGTTGCACCCGTAGAACCCGCCGCTCCCGCAGAGCCGGCTGATTTCTACAATCCGCCTTCAACGAGTGAATGGAACTAAAATTATCCGTTTAGCCTCCCTTGTGTAAAGGGAGGTGGCTGCCGTAAGGCAGACGGAGGGATTGTTTTATAAAGTCTCAGCAAACTAAGGGTATATGATTACGAGGCTCGAGCGTCCAAACACCCTCCGCGGTCGAAACAAAACGCTTTGCATTTTGTTAATAACCGCTTTGGTTGTTTCTCCTTTCCGAAATTTGCATCACCGCAAATTTCGGGAGATAGAATAGTAACCTTAATTCATTACGAAAAAGAAAGAACGGTACCGTTGGTACCGTTCCTTCTTTTTGGAGCGGATTACGAGGCTCGAACTCGCTACCTCCACCTTGGCAAGGTGGCGCTCTACCGGATGAGCTAAATCCGCATTTCAGTTTGCACTATGTATTATACTAATGCAAACCGTATTTGTCAAGTAAAAATTTATACGCTTAGCTTCAGTTCCTCAATTTTATCTCTTACCTTGAGCCAGTCCTGATACGCGAGCTCCTTATTATTCGGGTTCCTGAGTATCGCGGCGGGGTGGAAGGTACCCATCATAAGCACGCCGTTTTTCTCTATAAATACGCCGTGCTGCTGAGTAACTCTGAAATCGGGTGAGATAAGCTTCTGCGCCGATATTCTGCCCACGCAGATTATTATTTTAGGTCTTATAACCTTAAACTGCTCCCTCAGCCAGCCTATGCACATATCCTGCTCCTCGGGCTTCGGGTCGCGGTTGTGGGGCGGGCGGCATTTAACCATATTGGCTATGTATACGTTTTTCTCTCTCGAAAGGTCAATGCTTTCGAGGAATTTGTCAAGGAGCTTTCCGCTTCTGCCGACGAAGGGCTCGCCCTGCAAATCCTCCTGCTCGCCCGGTCCCTCGCCAATGAGCATAATATCCGCGTCCTTTTTGCCTATTCCGAAAACAAGGTTAGTCCTGCCCTCGCAAAGTGCGCATTTCGTACAGTCCTTACACTTTAATTCAAGCTCGTTAAGAGTCATAATTACACCTCGCACCTCAAGTTATTTATATAATAACAAATTTATGGTTGAAAAACAATGAGATTTGTATTAAAATATCCTCGGTAAAATTATTTTGGAGGAAGAATTATGGCAAATCAGGTATTAGTTGAAATTTCCGCACGTCATGTACACGTATCTCAGACAGACCTTGAAACTCTTTTCGGCAAGGGCTATGAGCTCACCGTTAAGAAATGGCTCTCTCAGCCCGGTCAGTTCGCCTGCGACGAGAGAGTAAGAGTAATCGGCACGAAGGGCGAATTCCCCGCAGTTTCTATTTTAGGTCCCGTAAGACCTGAAACTCAGGTTGAATTATCTCTCACCGATGCTCGTTCAATCGGCGTTGTTGCTCCCGTAAGGGAATCGGGCGACCTTGAGGGTACGGGCGTTTGCAAGCTCGTGGGTCCGTGCGGCGAGGTTGAAATCGAAAAGGGCGTTATTGCTGCAAAGCGTCATATCCACGCTACTCCCGAGGACGCTCAGGCGCTCGGACTTGAAAACGGCGAAATCGTATCCGTTGAAATTCCGACTGCTAACGAGAGAAGCCTTGTTTTCGGCGATGTTGTTGTTCGCGTATCTCCTAAGTATGCGCTTGCAATGCATATCGACACCGACGAGGCTAATGCCGCGGGTATGAAGCCCAACACTATGGGAACAATCATTAAATAATTCGGAATTCGGAATGCGTAATTCGGAATTAAGGCGGGCTTTGCCTGTCTTTTTTTTATTTTTTATATTGTATAATGAGTGAAAACTTGTTATAATTAATTGAAAATATTTTGAAAAGGGGTTTTCTTTATGGCAAAGAAAAAGGCCGCAGCCGTTGCTGAAGTAAATGCAGCTCCTGCGGAAAAGAAGTATATGAAGCCATCTGAGATTGTCACCTTCGGTATAGGACTCTTCGGCGTTGCGCTGCTTTCGGGCTGGATGCCGGACTATACCATGACCTTCTTCGCCGACTTTGCGTTCAAGGGCAAGGGCTTTGACCCTGCTCAGCTTGCTACCGTGGTATCCTCGGTATTCGGCGTTGCGGGCATTGTAGGCGCAGTCTGTGAGCTCGTTATCGGTATCCTGGTTGACAGAACGAAAACAAAGCTCGGCAAGGTTAAGCCCTGGGTTGGCTTCGGCGCAATTCCGTTTGCGCTCGTTGCAATGCTTGTTTTCGTAGCTCCGAATACGAGCTCGTTCACCGTTGCGACGATATGGATGTTCGTTATTTATTCGCTTTATACTGCGGTTTCCTGTGCGGTTGAGAGCCCCGCAAACTGCTTCGGAGCGCTCTGTTCTCCGAATCCTTCGGAGCGTTCGAGCGCAATATCAATTGCCTCCTTCCTGCGCAGCGTAGGACAGTCGGGCGGTCAGGTAGTAATTATCGTAGTACCGCTTATTATGAAGGCGCTTATGGGACAGCAGCAGTATAAGAACGCTGAGGGACAGGGACTTGACCTTATCATCTCGACCGCTGTCTGCGCGCTCGGTATGATTATCTTCGTAATGATATTCTTTGCGAACAACAAGGAGCGCGTTCCCTACACTACCGAAAAGGTTTCGCTTATTGAGAGTATCAAGCTTGTTTTCACAAACAAGAATCTGCTTATGGTATCCCTTACCAAGCTCTGCGGCTTCGGACGCGGCGTGTACGGTACGGTATCCCTTTACATAGCGGTTTACCTTCTCGGCTCAAAGGGCTTAAAGCTTGCGCTTATGCTCCCGATGGGTATCGGTACCGCGGTAGGTACGCTTCTCGTTAACTTCGCGCTTAAGAAGTTCTCGACTAAAAAGACGTTTATCCTCTTCTGCTGCTACGGCGCTTCCTCGATGGCCATTCTTTACTTCGTATCAAGAGGTATCGGCTTTAACAGCAGCCTTATCGTTCCGTTCCTTATTCTCAACTTCTTCTGCGGTATTCAGCACGGTAATACTAACGTTACGCCGAATATTATGATTGCGGACTGCGTTGACGAAATGGAATATAAGACGGGCAAGCGTCAGGAGGGACTTGCATACGCAGGCTACGGTCTGTTCTCAAAGATTGCGTCGGCTCTTACAAAGTGGCTTGCTCCTACCCTCGTTTACACCTGGTCGGGCTATCAGTTCTCAACAAGCCAGAATATAGCATACGCTAACCAGACTGACGGTACTCTTAATAAGTTCCTTGCGATTTATACAATTATTCCCGCTATCTTCGTTGTGTTCCAGTTCGTTCCGATTCTCTTCTACGATATGGTAGGCGAGAAGAAGGAAAGAATCACCGCCGCTCTTGCCGAAAGAAGAGCCGCAGCAGGTACCGAGGAAGCGGAGACTGACGAAGCTGCCCCCGAAGCAGCTGCAGAGTAAGGAGGGGTAGAAATGGCTAAAAAAGAATTTAAAGCAGGGTTATACGCTGTAATAGTCGGCGTGATTATGGCTGTTGTACTGGCTTCGCTGACCGTATTTGCTTATACCACAAGATACACCGCCTTTTCTCCCGAAAAGGTTGCCGCTCAGTACGTTGACACGATAGTTCAGACGGGCGACGGCTACAATGCATATAAGAATACTCTTCTCTCCGAAAATCAGAAGATTAAGTACGGCGATTTCATCCGCAGAACACAGATGGTTTCCTTCCGTAACGACGGTGACGACGTAAAGCAGGCGGACTTCGTAGGTACGGGTACCGCCGAGGAGCAGAAGGCTATCGACACGGTTTACAACACTATGTACGATTATTACGTAGAGCTTGTAAACACGGTAGGCTGGGACGATTATGAAACCTTCTTTATGAGCTATTTTGCAAAGCTCAAGGAGGTCAGACACGAGGTTTACGGCGACGATTACCTTGATTATGACTATATGTTCGGCGCGCTTGAAGCAAACGTTGATACCTACGGCGAAAGCCTGAGGGGTAACGAGCAGGTGCTTGCTGCCGATAATAAAACCGTCCTTAAGGAAGCTAAGGACGGAAAGTATCAGGAAATGTTTGGCAAGGATTATAAACTGACCGTAAGCGTTAAGTCCTTCGACGAGCTTTCCGAGGAGGAAGCTAAAGCGTATATCGCGGGCTTCAAGGAGAGAATTACTCCCGTCGCTCAGAGCGGCGAGGCTAAGGCTGCTCAGTTCGGACTTGAGGATATTACTAAGGAAAAGAAAGTGCTTTTCTTCACCAAGGAGGAAACCGACAGCCGTAAATCCGACATGGTCGGCACATACGAAAGGCTTGACTGCTCCGACGAGATGACGTCGGCAGGCAAGGCAGAGGTTGAAGTCTGGAGCGATGACGGCGGCGTTATTGCAACCCAGGAGGTTTATCTCGTTAAGATAGGCAGAAGCTGGTATGTTGACAATACCAATATCGACACCTCGGGCTTATACCTTGGTAAATAATTGAATAAAAAGAAACCCGCTCGTAGCGGGTTTCTTTTTATTTTCTCTTTATGCAGTTTACTATAATTTTTTCTATTTCGTCGCGCTTGAAGTTCGGGGAGAAGGAAATGAGAATATCCGCGCATCCGCCTACGAGGAAGGTTACCTTAGCAACCTCATGGTAATTGTCGTTGATATTGAGGTTGTTTGCCTTAAGAATTTCCTGTACAAACTTTTCCTTAAGGGTTTTTATAGCCTGGTCGTAGATAACCGTATTTCTGAATTTTTCAACGTATGCAAGATTTGCTTCCGTTGCGTCGAGGATTTTTGAAATTGTATCCTCGGGATGAAGGGACATTTCCGTATAGTCAATATCCTTTCCGTATTCAAGAATCTTTTCCATAAATAAATCAAAGCACTTCTGAAGGCAGTCGTTCTTGCTTGAATAATGAAGATAGAAGGTGCTTTTATTTATTCCCGCTTTTTCGCAAAGCTCTACAACAGTAATTTTATCAAGCTCTTTTTCAGCCGCAAGCTCGAAAACCGCATTGAACACAGCAAGGCGCGTTCTTACTATTCGCTTATCCATATTTTTCCTCCTCGTATTCATATAGTCTGTTTATTAATATCTAATTGATACCACATAATCGAATTTTTGTCAAGCATTTTCGGAATGTTTTAGCATACATATACATTTTGCGTGTATAATTATAAATAACCGTTCATTATTTTTAAATTAAATGCCTATTGTAATAATTTATTATTTATAGTATAATTATAAAAATAGTAGATTAAATTGGAGGAAAACGATATGAGCGAATGTTGGTTAAACTCAAAAACCGCTGTTGTTACAGGCGCTTCGGGCGGAATGGGCGCGGGTATTGCCGCAACCCTTATTAAAAAGCACGGCTGCACCGTAATCGGCATAGCGAGAAGCGAACCTAAAATGCTTAAGTTCATTGAGGAGCTCGGCGAGGAATACCGCGATAAGTTTTCATACAGGCTGTTCGACGTATCGGTAAAGGAAAACTGGGAGAAATTTGCCGAGGAGTTAAAGAAAGACGGCGTTAAGCCCGACATTCTTATTAACAACGCGGGTATTCTCCCCAAGTTCAAAAGATTTGACAGATACTCATATGATGAAATTAATGCCGCTATGAACATTAATTTCTATTCCTGTATATATTCGACAAAGACGCTTCTCCCAATGCTGCTTGAATCCTCAAGCCCCGCCGTTATTAATATCGACTCCTCGGCGGCGCTTATGACCCTTGCGGGTACTTCGATGTACTCCGCGTCAAAGGCTGCGCTCAAGGGCTTTACTGAGGCACTAAGGGTTGAATTTGCGGGCAAGATGTACGTATCCCTCGTGTGCCCCGGCTTTACAAAGACCGATATTTTCCGTAATCAGGGCGAGGGCGCAACCGCCGATAAGGGACAGAAGGTTATTGATATGGTATCCACCGACTGTGACCGTATGGTAAAGATGATTATGAGGGGCATAGAGTATAAATATCCTATGCAGGTAAGGGGCTTTGACGCACACGCTATGTCAACCTTTAACCGCCTTATGCCCGTTTACGGCTCAAAGCTTTTCAGCTCCGTAATGAAGCTGGCAAACGTTGAAATCTTTAAGGAAGTATTTAAGGATTAAGGTGAAAAGTATGGAAGATATTACGAAGGTTAAACACTTAAAGGTTAAGGAAATTCTTGCTTATTCGCTTGGGCTTTTCGGCTTTCAGGCGATAGTGGGACTTCTCAATTCATACCAGGCTGAATTTGATGGCTCGATACTGAAGGCAAACGTTATAGTCGTTGCGATACTTATTCTCGTTGCGAAGATAGTTTCCGCGGTTGCCGACCCAATCGTAGGCAGTCTTGTTGACCGTTCAAGGAGCAAGCTTGGCAAGTTTAAGAGTATGATCGTTTATTCAATCGTACCGCTTCTCGTTTTTACCGCGGTAATCTTTATTGACGTACCGTTTAAGAATAATCAGACGCTTACATACGTCTGGATTTTCGTTACGTATCTTATCTGGTCGATAGCGATGACCATGGGCGACGTTCCCTCGCAGGGTATCGCCGCGTCCCTTACGCCTAACCCGACCGAGAGAACCAACGTCGTTTCAATTTCAAATACCGCAAAACAGATAGGCTTTTCCGCCTGCGTGGTTATCGTACCGATAGTATGCCTTATTATTCCGAACGGCTCTCAGGTATTCGGCTTTGAGGGCGATACGGATACCCCGATGATTGCAAGCGAGTATTTCTGGGTTGCAGTGCTTACCGCCGTGCTCGGCTGCGCGCTCTTTGCGCTTATTCCGATAGTGAATAAGGAGAGGGTAATAACCGAGGCAAGCGAGAAGATAACTACTAAGGATATGCTCGCGGCGCTTAAGGACAACAAGCCCTTAATGCTCGTTATAGTATCCTATTTTCTCGGCTTCGGACGTCAGATGGCTATGGGTATTCAGGTACAGGCTGCTAACGTTCTGCTTGGCTCACAGAATCTCGTAGCGGTGCTCGGTATTGTTACCGCTATCGGCTCCATGATATCTATGGCGCTTTGTCCGCTGCTTATTAAAAAGCTTAATGAGAGAAGGGCGTACATACTCCTTTCCGTATACGGCTTTGCCGCTTCAATCTTTTCCTTTGCGGTAGGTCATTTCTGGTTCAAAAATCCCGACAATATGCTGCTTACGGTACTGTTCTATCTGTCGTTGTTCTTAATCGGCTTACAGTTCGGCGCGGTAACGCTTATGCCTATGATTATGACCGCCGACTGCGTTGACTACTATGAATACGAAACGGGCAAGCGTATGGAGGGTGCGGCTTATTCTATACTCACGCTTACCATTAAGGTTTGCCTTGCGCTCGGAACTGCGGTAGGTCTTATCTTCGTTCAGATTTCCGGCTACTATGATTCGATTGATACGGGTGCTTTCAGTAACGGCACAAAGGATATAATTTTCTTCGCGTATACCGCGCTTCCGGGTATTCTTGCGCTGCTTTCCGTTTTCCCGATGCTTAAATACGACATCGTGGGCGAAAAGAAGGCGAATATCTCAACTGCACTTGCAGCAAGGAGAGAAAAGACGGAATAAGAGGTCTTTATGAAAAGAGAGAGTAAAATAATTGACTTTATAAAAGAATATGCGGCAAAGTGCAAGCCGTATTTAAAGAAGCTTCTGTGGGTGCTGATGTCCACGGTTACCACAATGTACTGGTATCTTGACTCCTCAAAATACGAGCTTACGAAAAAGCTTGCAAAAAAGCGCCTTGCGCATATGCCGATAGGAAGGGAGTATCTTCACGTAAGACGCGCCCTTACTGAGTTTGACTTTTTATCGCTTATACTGCTCGTCGCAATATATATTCTTTATTCAAAAACGCCTAAGTATAACGGAACGAAACGGGAGAGGGGACTTGCGGTTTTCCTTTCAGCGCTGATTCCGTTTATCACCATACTGTGCAAGAGCTATGACGCTTTAAACAACTGGAATTATCTTTTCGGCGGCTATGGTGCCGTGGTGCTTTCGGTTATTAAAATTGCGGGCTTCGGTATGCTAATCTATTCGGTTTTGTGCTTCCTTTCGTACCACACTTTGACGGTGCAAAAAAGGGAGAGCCTGAGAAAACCGTTTAACTTCAAAAAGGACGTTATTATTAACGCTGCCGTTCTCTTCGTGTTCTGGTCACCGTATTTTCTCCTCCTTTTCCCGGGCTGCTTCTCGCCCGACGCAAAGGACCAGATGGCGCAGGCGATTAACGACCCGCTGCGCTCCTGGACGGCTATGGGTATTAACCTCGTTGACCCGAACGTGATTATTAATACTCATCACCCCGTAATATATACTTACATACTTAAATATACTATTAAATTTGCCGAGCTTATCGGCTCTTATGACTGGGCGTTTGAGCTTTTGTGCATAGGTCAATCGGTATTGCTTTCGCTTGCGCTCGGTTACCTTATTTCAACGCTTAAGCGTTACGGCGCAAGGCAGAAACTTTTAATTCCGACCTACGTATTCTTTGCGATTAACCCGCTGTTCCCCGTGTACGGAATGACGGTAATCAAGGATACCATCCACTGTGCGTTTATGGTGCTTGCGTTCGTAATGACGTATGAAATGCTCACCGTTAAGAAGATAAGCACAAAGCGAATTGCGGCGTACTTTATCGTAATGCTACTGTTTGCGCTTACGAGGAATAACGTCGTTTATGTACTGTTTCTTGTAATGATATGCTTCGTTATCTTTATGCGCAGGGACAAAGCGAGAATGCTTAAAACCGCGTCTGTTATGCTTGCGACAATTTTAGTCGTTGTCGTCGGCTTCGGTATGGTTATCTATCCCGCGCTTCATATTTCAAAGGGAAGCTCAAGGGAGATGCTCGCCGTTCCGATTAATCAGACTGCAAGGTTTATATCCGAGCACAAGGACGAGGTTACGCCCGAAGAGGAGGAGTTCTTACTCAATTTCTTCAGCAATAACGATAACGAGGAGGGAACCTCGCTCGAAATTATCGCGGAAAACTATGACCCCGTGCTATCCGATCCCGTGAAGGATATGTACAATAAGAATAACGACCTTGACGATATTAAGGAGTATATTAAGGTCTGGTTTGCTCAGTTTAAGAGGCATCCCGATACCTATATTCAGGCGTATCTTAATATCCATTACGGCTGGTTCTCGTTTGAGGGTAATAACCAGATTGCGTATTCAAGGGTTGAAAACAGGCATATAGGCAGAATGATAAAGGGCTTTACAACCCATATGGGCAAGGAAGCGTTCCGCGACGCAGTAAACTACTATGAGTCGGTGCTGATTAAGAATCCGCTCACCGTGCCGTTTCTTGAAATGGCAACATATACCTG
>FLNY01000196.1_pt1 | contig 17098 bp, 15 predicted proteins | sample 1140381 | NCBI WGS metagenome assembly FLNY01 (sample SAMEA3878172, study PRJEB12797) | bioreactor metagenome | biome: Moose rumen | place: Sweden | collected 2011-10
ACAGCTTGCGACGAAGACACTGTTGACACCATTCTGAATATTCTCGCCGTACTCCTCGACGATGGCACGACCATCTCTGCCGATGGCAAAAGTCTCGGTTGGCTCGGCAACGATGAAGATACCGAACACATCGAAGACGATGTCGTTCAATTCATATCCGACAGCGTTACCACACTCCCTTCCAAAATGGACCTCACCTCTTTCCTCCCCTATATAGGCGACCAAGGTCAGTTCGGCACCTGCGTTGCTTGGGCCACAGCCTACAATGCACGTACATTCCTCTACGCCAAAGCCAACGGACTCCGCACCTCGCAGCTCAACAACTCCAACACGTTCAGCCCACGAGACATCTTTCAAGCCATACCAGCTGGCTATAAAAACACTGGTTGCCAAGGCACCAACATTCAGTTCGCTTTCGAGCAAATGATAAGTCGTGGTGTCGCCACTCTCAGTACGGCTCCAAACATCACGTCCGCTAGTCAGTGCGACCAGTCGCCAACCTCAACAGCCACATCCAACGCAGCCAACTACAAGATCAAGTCCTACCGCGAAATAGACATAACCAACATATCTGCCATCAAACGCTACCTCGCCGAAGGACACCTCGTAGTTTTTGGTGCCAAACTTGGCGATGAGTTCATGCAGAGCAACGACGCCACTGTTCTTACCAACCAAACATCGTTCAACACAACGGGTATGCACGCCTACCACGCCATTGTCTGCGCTGGCTACGACGATAGCAAAGGTAGCAACGGAGCTTTCCGCGTCGTCAATTCATGGGGCACCAGCTGGGGCGATAGTGGCTACATCTGGGTCGACTACAAATTCTTCTGTGGCGGACAGTTCGCCAACTGTGGCTTCGTCGCCTACGACCTTACCGAAACAGTTGTCGACCCCAATACAAACACCGTCACCGATCTCTCCGAAGGGCAAGACCTTGTGCCACTACGCGTTGCCGACAACGACTACAATGTAGCCTCTGACCCCGATTCAGACAACCCCACTTGGCGCACCGCCACCTACGACGTCTACAACGCTGGTGATGCACCCGTATCGCCATCTTCCCCTTGGGCCATCGCATATGTACTCTACAATGCCTACGACGCAAGCGAATACCAAGTAGTCCTCTTCGACCTCTATACCGACGCTCTCTCTGGTGGCGAGACTAACAGCACGACTGGAGTCGAATATAACGGCTTTTGGAGCGAATCCGAAGCTCTCGCCATTCTCGGTGTCAAATCACAAGCCTATAGCTGGACCAATGCAACCATTAAGGCTGGCGAAAGCACAGCGCACGCTGTCTATGGCTCCGATGAGCCATTCGAGTGGTCATACAAACTACCCAGTGTGTCTGGTAGCTACTACCTCGTCCTCATGGCCGATGCTTTCGGTGGCGTAGCCGAGTCCAACGAAGAAAACAACTACTACTTCCTGACCGCCTCCGACGGCTCACCACTTACCATCACCAATGGTGTCATTCAAGGTGAAGTCGGCAACAAAGCACTCCGCATAGCCTCTTCCGACACCGCCAAGCCCAAAAAGAACGCACCCTCACCTTCGCCCACTGCCGTATCCTCTGTTGCGCCAAACGCATATTCTCCTGCCGAAATAGCAGCTCTCCTCAATCACGAAAAAGCAACAGGCCGACTCGCTAACAAAGCTCTTCAATGGGCAGATTCTGCCGAAGGTTGTGCCACGCTCACCAAAGGTCGTCGAATCCACTCAGCTCAATAAGATATAGTATCATTAACTTGTAAAAACTTCAGTCGCCATGTCATATACGAAATATCTACTTGCCTCGTTTGTCGCCGTCGCTCTAACCTCTTGCGCAGGCCTCGTAACTTCGTCTTCCCAGTCTCGCTCAACCAAGACAACAGTCTCCTCCTCATCAAGTTCTGCGCAAAGTTCATCCACCAGAAGTTCCACATCTTCAGGAACAACCACAAAGGGCAAGACGCAAAGCACCACAACGCAATCTGCCACCCAAAGTAGCACGACCTCCCAAAGCTCCACAACTACCGAAGTCGGTGCAGCACAGTCAACTGGTGCCACCTCCAAAGGTCGCAAGCAATCAAGCTCAAAATAACATCTCACCCCGCAAGACGTTGAAAATCAAGAAAGATTTTTCAACGTCTTTTCTTATAATCTCCCGTATTGCTCATAAACGCTTTTCGTTGCTTAATCTCAACGTCAATTGCATTTATGCCATAATTTTAAGTAAATTTGTCTCCAAACTGAATTTTTAAGTATTTCAAATGATACACGAAGTAAGGAAAGTAGTCATCCTCGGCTCTGGCGCTCTCAAAATAGGTGAAGCAGGCGAATTCGACTACTCCGGTTCGCAAGCCCTCAAGGCTCTCAAAGAAGAGGGTGTTCGCACAGTTCTTATCAACCCGAATATCGCAACCATTCAGACCTCTGAAAACATTGCAGATAAAATATATTTTCTGCCCGTAACTCCTTACTTTGTCGAGCAAGTCATCAAAAAAGAAAAACCCGATGGCATACTCCTCTCTTTCGGTGGACAAACAGCACTCAACTGTGGTGTCGCCCTTTTTCACGAAGGCATTCTCGCCAAGTATAATGTCCGCGTGCTTGGCACACCAGTCGAAGCCATAATCGATACCGAAGATCGCGAAATATTCGCTGGTATCCTCAAAGAAATCGACGTCAAAACTCCACAGAGCATTGCTGTAACCTCAGTCGACGAAGCCCTCAAAGCATCCGAAAAAATAGGATTCCCCATCATCGTTCGCGCAGCCTACACACTCGGTGGCATGGGCTCTGGCTTCTGTAACAATCGCGAGGAACTCATCGAGCGTGCCGAAAATGCTCTGTCCTACTCCAATCAAATCCTTGTCGAAGAAAGCCTCAAAGGCTGGAAAGAAGTAGAATATGAAGTCGTACGCGATGCCTACGACAACTGCATAACCGTCTGCAATATGGAAAACTTCGACCCACTCGGCATACACACGGGTGAAAGTATCGTCGTTGCTCCATCGCAGACCCTTACCAATAGCGAATATCACAAGTTGCGCGAACTCGCCATAAAAGTTGTACGTCGCATCGGCATCGTTGGCGAATGCAACGTACAATATGCCCTCGACCCCAATTCCGAAGACTATCGTGTCATCGAAGTCAATGCGCGTCTTAGCCGCTCCTCAGCTCTTGCCTCCAAAGCCACAGGCTATCCACTCGCTTTCGTAGCCGCTAAGCTCGGACTCGGCTATGGTCTCTGGGAACTCAAAAACTCCGTCACCAAGACTACACCAGCATTCTTCGAGCCAGCTCTTGACTACATCGTCTGCAAAATCCCACGTTGGGATCTTGGCAAGTTTACAGGTGTCTCAAAGCAAATCGGCAGTAGCATGAAGTCCGTCGGCGAAATCATGGCCATCGGACGCACCTTTGAGGAAGTCATTCAGAAAGGTCTTCGTATGGTCGGGCAAGGTATGCACGGCTTCTGTGCCAACCAACCACTCAAAGGCATCGACATCCGTCAAGAACTCGCCGAACCCACCGACAAACGCGTCTTCGCCATAAGCGAAGCCATGGCGTCTGGTATGACCGTCGACGAAATTCACGACATCACCAAAATCGATAAGTGGTTTCTCTACAAACTCGCACACCTCGACGACATCCGTCGCCGTCTAAGTTCATACTCTTCCAGCAAGGAACTGCCCGACGAACTCCTTCGCGAAGCCAAAGTCGCTGGCTTCTCCGACTTCCAAATAGCTCGTCTCGTCTGCAAAGACAACAAGCGTAAAATGGAAGAGCAGTTGCTCGTCGTCCGCGAAGAACGTAAAAAACGTGGCATACTCCCCGTCGTCAAGCAAATAGACACCATGGCAGGCGAATTCCCTGCCCAAATAAACTATTTATACCTAACCTATAGCGGCTCGCAAAACGATGTCAAGTACGTTGGCGACCATCGCTCCGTAATCGTCCTTGGCTCTGGTGCCTATCGCATAGGCTCTTCTGTCGAGTTCGACTGGTGCTCCGTCAATGCCATCAACACCATCAAGCAACAAGGTCTGCGTTCGGTCATGATAAACTACAATCCCGAAACCGTCAGTACCGACTACGACGTTTGCGACCGACTCTATTTCGACGAACTAACAGAAGAACGCGTCCTCGATATAATCGACCTCGAAAACCCACGTGGCATCATCGTTTCAGTTGGTGGACAAATCCCCAACAACCTCGCCATGAAACTTCATAGGCGCAACGTGCCCATCCTCGGCACGTCCCCAATCAATATCGACCGCGCCGAAAACCGTTCCAAGTTCTCTAGCCTACTCGATGAACTCGGAATCGACCAACCACGTTGGAGCGAACTTACAACCATCGACGACATCTACAAGTTCGTCGACGAAGTCGGCTTCCCCGTTCTCGTCCGTCCAAGCTATGTGCTTTCCGGAGCAGCTATGAACGTCGTCTCCAACCGCGAAGAACTTGGTTATTTCCTCAATCTTGCCGCCAATGTATCTAAGGAATTCCCAGTTGTCGTAAGTCAGTTCATCGAGCAAGCCAAAGAAATAGAAATGGACGCCGTGGCGCAAGGGGGCGAAATCATAGCCTACGCCATATCCGAGCATGTAGAGTTCGCAGGTGTCCACTCTGGCGATGCCACAATAGTCTTCCCACCACAAAAACTCTACGTCGAAACCGTAAAGCGCATCAAGAAAGTTGCCCGTCAAATAGCCAAGGCTCTCGAAATAAGCGGACCTTTCAACATGCAGCTAATGGCCAAAAACAACGAGATAATGGTCATCGAAGTCAACCTTCGTGCCTCGCGTAGCTTCCCATTCGTCAGCAAAGTACTCAAAGTCAACCTAATAGAGCTTGCCACGCGTGTCATGCTCGGACTCCCAGTCGAAAAGCCATCCAAAGATTTGTTCGACATCGACTATGTTGGCATCAAAGCACCGCAATTTAGCTTTGCTCGTCTCCAAAAAGCCGACCCAGTCCTCGGCGTCGACATGTCTTCCACTGGCGAAGTCGGTTGCATAGGCAACACCTACGACGATGCCGTCCTCGAGTCTATGCTATCCGTCGGCTATCGCATACCCAAGAAGAATATACTCATCTCTTCTGGTGGCGCACGTTCCAAAATGGAGCTCCTCAACGCAGCTCGTCTCCTCCGACAAAAAGGATTTAACATCTACGCAACTCATGGCACTCAAAAATATCTCCAAGAGAACGGCGTAGAAAGCACCCTCCTCTATTGGCCCGACGAGAACACACAGCCCAACGTCGTTGACTACATCCGCGACAAGAAGATAGACCTCGTCATCAATATTCCCAAGAATCTCACACACAACGAACTCGCCAATGGCTACAAGATTCGTCGCGATGCCATCGATTTCAATGTGCCCCTCATCACCAATGCCCGACTCGCTTCTGCGTTCATCAGTGCATTCTGTCGCATGAATATCGACCAGATACCAATAAAGGCTTGGGACGAATACTAACGCAAAAAACTGTAAAATAGTAGAAGGGTGAGAGCTCCGCAAGGCTCTCACCCTTTTGTCTAAATATCACTTTTCTACACACGTTGCGTGCCCACGTCAAAAACAAATAAAAAATATCTTCGTTTGAAAACATAGTTCTTTTTATATATTTTTGTGTTTTGAATACTTTTAAAAGGTTCTATTTAGTATAGTACATGTCGGGCATTGCGCAAGTAATATGTCAACTTCGAGAACAACTTCCACCAGAAGTTACTCTCATCGCTGTATCCAAAACCCACCCAGCAGACTGCATTCGCGAAGCCTATGTCGTTGGGCAAAAAGACTTTGGCGAAAACAAAGTTCAAGAAATAGTAGCCAAGCACGACGTCCTTCCTTCCGACATCCGGTGGCACATGATTGGTCATCTTCAGACCAATAAAGTAAAATATATCGCCCCCTTTGTCTATATGATTCACTCCGTCGACACTCCACACCTCCTTACCACAATCAATAAGGAAGCCGCCAAGGCAGGTCGACGCATAAAATGTCTGCTGCAGTTGCATGTAGCCGCCGAAGAAAGCAAGTTCGGCTTCACCCCACAGTCGCTCCTCGAATACCTCTCCACCTCCGAGTGGCAAAGCCTTCCTAATGTCGAGATTTGCGGACTTATGGCCATGGCCACCAATACCGATAATCGAGCTCAAATAGCCGACGAATTCAATTCAGTTGTCACTACATTCTCCCAACTCAAAAATACTATATTTGCCTCTGAACCATCGTTTAGCCAAATATGCATGGGTATGTCTGGCGACTACGACATCGCCATAGCCTCTGGTGCCACCATGGTGCGCATTGGCACACGCATATTTGGGGCCCGCGACTATTCTCAGACAAACTAATTCACGAACATTAAAGCTAACTCTGAAATATCACCCAATGAAAATAAATAAATTATTGGTTGTATCCCTCGCTGCCACTTTTGCATTTTCGGCATGCACTCGTACTCAACAACCCGTAACATTCGAAGATACCGTCAACGAAGCAACCGCAGCCTCTTCCAAATCTCTTTCGGCCGACGAAGATCTCAATAAGAGCAAAACAATCCTCTACACACTGCCTGCGCCAATCGAAATGGCTTCTCTCATCAAGCAGACAGGCGTAACTTTTGACGATCAGTTGCTCCACGACCTCGATCTCGCCAGCAAGTACAACACCAACATGAAAATGGCTGTCAGCCTCGGTGTCTATGCTTCCGACATGAGTGTTGTCGGCATGTTCAATCAGTCGCAAAAAATGGTCGACTATATCAAAGCCCTCAAAGAACTCACTCGCAAGCTCGGCATCGTGCAGGTAATGGACGAAAATGCCATTCGTAAACTCGAAGACACCAACGCCACCAAAGACGAAATGCTAAACGTCATCTCTGAGGTCTACATGAACACCAATCAATACCTCACCGAAAACAATCGTCGCAACATAGCCACTATGGTCATGGCTGGCGGTTGGGTCGAAGGTCTCTACCTTGCCCTCAACCTCATCAATACGAAGAACCTCAACAAAGAAATCGTAGAACGTATCATCGCACAAAAACTCGCTCTCGCCACAATGCTCAACATTCTCGAAAGCGAAAATAAAGATGGTAACGACCAAGACCTCGTCTACATAACAGAAAAGATGATGGAAATAAAAACCATCTTCGACTACGTTGAGATAGAAAAAGTAGGACGAGTCTCCGCTCTTACCGACCCCGAAACGTGCGTAACATCCATAAAAGCCAACACCTCTGGCGAGCTAAACCCCGACATCGTCGAGGCTCTCAAACAAAAAGTCAACGAAGTTCGCAACGAGTTTATTAAGTAATAGTCGGGCAAACACTCGCTAACTCATACAAAGACACTAAGCCCCCGCTCGCGTACTACTACGGGCGGGGGCTTTTAAGAAAAAATCTCCCATGGCACAAACCGATCGCAAAGACATCGACGAAAAATATAAATGGAACCTATCCGACCTATACTCGTCAAAAGACGTATGGGCAGAACATAAAAAATCTCTCGCTGAAAAAATAAAAGAAGTCTCTCGCTTCAAAGGACACATTGCCGACAGTGCCATAGCACTACTCGATTTCTTCACTTTCGATAGCAATATCGAAAAAGAAATGGCACGTCTAAGCATCTATGCCTCACTCCTTTCCGACCAAGATGTCAACAATGCCGAAAATCTTGCTCTCGTAAAGGAAATCGAGAGTCTGAGCATAGACTATGTACAGCTAACCCATTTTGTTCGCCCAGAACTATCAGCCATAAGTGCCGATACCTATGCAGCCTTCACCGCTCAACAACCATCCCTTGCTCAATACTCAATGGCCATCGACCGTATCTTGCGAGGCAAAGAACACACACTCTCCGATGTCGAAGAAGAGTTGCTCTCAAAGGTAAGCATGCTTGGCAATACGCCATATTCAACTTTCAGCGTCTTCTCCGATGCCGAAATGCCTTTCCCAACCATTACAACCTCCGATGGTCAGCAAGTCGTGCTCGACCACTCCGCATTCGCTCGCTTGCGCGCCTCCGAAGTTCGCGACGACCGCCAAAAAGCATTCTATGCCTTTTGGGAAAACTATCGCAAATTTGAAGGCACCTTCGGTGAACTTACCGACGGCAACCTCCGTCGCAAGGTCTTTGCCGCACAAGTCCGTAAATATCCCTCAGCTCTCGATAGTGCTCTGTCCTACAATAATATACCACGAGGAGTCTACACCTCCCTAATCGACAACGTAAACAAAAATCTCGACACTTTCCATCGCTACCTCCGACTCAAAAAACGACTCCTCGGTGTCGACCGACTCGAATATGCCGATGTCTATGCGCCAGCGGTTGCCAAGTCCGACCTTCACTTCACCTACGAAGAAGCACAACAAATGGTCATTGAAGCCCTTGCACCTCTCGGCACGCAATACGTCGATGTAGTCCGCCGTGCTTTTCGCGAACGTTGGATTGACGTCATGCCTTGCAAAGGTAAAGCCACAGGAGCCTACTCCAATGGTGCTGCCTACGATGTTCACCCCTACATACTTATGAATTTCGATGGGCTCTACGACCATGTCGGGACACTTATCCATGAGCTCGGACACACCATGCATAGCTACCTCTCCAATGCCTCGCAACCATTCCCAACCTGTGACTACTCAATTTTTGTCGCCGAAGTAGCCTCAACATTCAACGAAGCTCTCCTCGACAACATGATGCTACGTCGACTCACCGATCGCAACAACCGCATAGAGCTCATCATGAATATGCTCGACGGCTTCAAAGGAACGCTCTTCCGTCAAGCTCAGTTCGCAGAATTTCAACTCCGCATGACCGAAATGGCCGAGCGGAGCGAACCCATAACAGGTCAGAAACTGTCGGCCCTCTATGGCGAAATACTTCGTCGATACTACGGACACGATAGTGGCGTGTGCTACATCGACCCCGTTGTCGACATCGAATGGGCATTCATCCCGCACTTCTATATGGGCTTCTATGTCTATCAATATAGCACGTCGTTTGTCGCCTCACAGGCCCTCTCCGAAATAGTCCTCCAAGGCTCCGATGCCGAGCGCAATCGCTATCTAAACTTCCTTTCTGCTGGCGACTCCAAATATCCCATCGACGAACTGCGCGACGCTGGCGTTGACATGCTCTCCGACCAACCTTTCAACAAGGCCATCAGCAAAATGAATAACCTCATCGACCAACTCGAAAGCCTCCTATAATTGTTTGGCACGACGTTTGCCGATATATTGTTATCTTTGTTCACTCGCTTTTGTTCAATGAGTAGCAACGACACAGACATAAATAACAAAAAACAACCTCCCGTCCCCGAACCGACTCTCTATCGGTTGCCCATCTACCTGACGTATCTTAAACTCGCAAAAAAAGCGGGCTTGCAATATGTCTCCTCCACTCTCATTGCCAAAGAAATGGGCATAGACTCCACTCAGGTCACCAAAGACCTTAGCCACACAGCCATAGTCGGTAAGACACGTGTTGGCTATCAAGTCGATCAACTCATTTCTGTCCTCGAAACCTTTCTCCGCTTCAATTCTGTCGACTACGGCTATCTCTTCGGCGCTGGCAGCCTCGGCACAGCTCTTCTGCTCGACCACGGTCTCGCTCAGTTCGGTTTCGCCATTCGTGCCGCTTTCGATGTCAATCCCGATAAAGTAGGGCTCAATATGGGAGGCGTCAAAATATATCATCTCGACGACTTTGCCCGACTCAAAGAGCCTGAAGTCAACATCGGCATACTTACAGTCCCAGTCGACGAAGCACAACGCGTAACCGACATAATGGTTAGTGGTGGCATCAAAGCCATCTGGAATTTTACGTCAGTTCGCATTAAAACCCCCGAAGACGTTGTCGTGCAAAACACATCCCTCTACGCCCATTTGGCCGTCATCTTCAATCGGCTTCATCGCGAAAGTTGACAACCTATCACCCCCTTAATTACATCTCGTCCAATGAACAAAACAATTCTTTCAATACTCAGTCTTCTGTTTTGCGCCATATCCCTTAGCGCACAGGTAACCACCACAACAACAGTCACCGAAACGACCATCAACGGAACCGACACAGTTGTCGTAACTCGTACGACCACCGTTACTACGCAGTCTGTCCCGTCGTCGGTCTCCTCTTCGCAAGACCCCAATCTGCAAGGTGCTGTCGATGCTTTTGTCAACAACAACAAACAACTCATGGGCGATGCCGTCATCATGATGGCGCAGGCAGCCGACTCTCTCGCACACATCGGTCAAGACGCCTTGAACCTTGGTAAGACGCTCGCACAAAAATATGCCGACCGCATAGCTCAAAGTGTCGTTGGCTCCGATGTTAATAACACAAAAAACAAAGCTGTCGACGAAGCTAAAGTACAAGTCGACAATATATTTGCCATCATCGAAGAGGCTACTCGTCTCGCCAAACAAAAAGCAGACTCCGTACTAACCAAAGCTCGTAAGTAGACCTCACATTACGCCCATACTACTCATCCAAACATATTACGCCATGAAAACAATCAAATTCTTTTTGGCAACCATTTGTTGCCTTACCCTCTTCTCCACGCAAAGTTTTGCACAGTCTAAAAGCGCAACCTCTGTTCGCGAAAAAGCCATTGCTACCGCCGAAAAGTTCGAGGCTAAACTCGAGGCTGCAAAGCGTAAAGTTGCAAAAGCCGATTCTGCTTTTGCCGCTGCCGACTCTCTAATCGAAATGACTAAGGCAGAAATAAAAGACCTCAAAAAACAAAAAGATGAGAAGCTCGCAGAGCTCAAAACGCAAAAGTCGGAACTAAAAAGTTTTCTAAAGTCAAAAGAAGCCAGCGTTCGCAAAGAAGCCGAAAAAACACAGGCACAACTCGACAAAACCTTTGCCAACGACATGAAGGTCATCGACAAGAAAATACAAGTGGCCGAAAAAAATCTTACCAAGTTCGAGGCTTTAAAAGACAAAACCAAAGACACTATGAAAGCCGTCAAAGAGCAACTAAAGTCTTCGCAGAAAAACTACGATGACGCTGTTAGCAAACTTGACGAACAATAACCGATGAGCAAAGCATACTTTATCAGTGGGGTAGATACCGATTGTGGCAAGACCTACGTCGCAGCTCGCCTTGCGGCACATCTCCGTGCCTCTGGACGTAATGTCATTACCCAAAAACCCGTGCAAACAGGTTGCACCACGGTGGCCGAAGATCTTGTCGAACATCGCAAAGTCATGGGATGTAACATGTTGCCCGAAGATCGCGAAAAACGCACGTGTACGTATCTGTTTCCCATTCCTGCTTCGCCACATCTCTCAGCTCGTCTTGCAGGGCAGTCTATCGACGTCAGTCAGATTAGCAAAGACACTCAGTACCTCTTGCAACGCTACGACATAGTCCTCGTTGAAGGTGCGGGTGGGCTCATGGTGCCTTTAACCGATGAACTACTCACCATTCAATACGTTGCTGCTCAAAAGTTGCCTCTCATTCTCGTGACAACTTCAAAGCTCGGCGGCATAAATCACGCAATCCTCAGTATGGAGGTCTGTCGTGTCTATGGCGTCGAACTTCATATTGTCGTCTACAATCGCTTCCCGTCAGACGATAAAGTCATGGCCGACGATGCCTACGAAGTCATAAGTCAACACGCCAAACGTCTCTTTCCAAATGTGAATATTGTCGACTTTAAAAGTGCCGACAGTTTCTACAACACGAATATGTAGGTCTGCACATCATCATAAAAAACTATAAATAAATCACCAACGTCAACCACCCAATGCCTGCATTCTTGTTTATTCTGATAATAGTCGTCTTCTTACTTGCAAGTGGCTATATAGCTTCTAAAATCTGTCGTGTACTCAAACGTCGCCCCACGTGGGTACGACTATCCGTATGGGGCATTGTCTTGCTCTTAGACTTTGGTTTCTTTCTGACAAAAATATTCGATTTTCTTCCCATTGCCGTCCTCCGACCCTTATACATCGTCAGCACCATGTGGCTCGTCGTCGTGCTCTATGGCTTCATATCTTTTCTCACGCTCGACATCGTACAACTCGTTGCTATGAACGCAGGAGCAAGTCGTCTCTATCATTCTCCCCGACAAGTCGCTATAGCCACTTTTATAACCACCATTCTTCTCATCTATGGCGTCTTCAACGCCAAGTCGCCCGATGTCGTAGAATACAACGTCAGCACCAATAAAATGCCTGTTGGCAACGACATACGTGTAGCCCTCGTAAGCGACTTACACATGGGATATGCAGTAACCGATGCCGATATAGTTAAGTTGGTCAATCTGACCAACGCTCTCAATCCTGACGTCATTTGCATTGCAGGAGATCTTATCGACGGCGACCTAAAACCTGTCATAACCGAAGACATCGGACGCAATCTTGAAAAATTTTCAGCTCCGCTTGGCGTCTACGCCATAATGGGCAACCATGAGTATCTCGACGATAACATTCGTGCCGAGCAATATATCCGCACCCTCAAGGGTGTCAATCTCTTGCGCGACTCTGTTGCCTTTGCTGGCAGCAATATAGCCATTGTCGGACGAGACGACATCTCCTATCGTCGTGCCTACTCTGCCGAACGTAAAACTCTTAAAGAACTCTTGTCATCCCATTCAGACGACATGTTAACCATAGTCCTTGACCATCAGCCCATAGCCCTCCGCGAAGCTGAAGAACAGGGTGTCGACTTCAACCTTTCTGGGCATACACATGCCGGTCAAGTTTGGCCCATGCGTTTCTTCACAAGCCGCTTGTTTGAACTCGATTATGGTTGTGCCAGCACAGGCAATACAACGGCCGTTGTAACATCTGGCTTTGGTACGTGGGGACCACGTGTCCGTATCGGTAGCCAAGCCGAAGTTGTCCTCCTCAACATCAAAGGAACACACAAGTGATGCCATCAGCCTATTCCTCTCAGTTGCTCGACAATGCAGTGGGGCAGTTCGCACGTTTGCCAGGCATTGGGCGCAAGACTGCTCTGCGTCTCGTCTTGCACATCTTGCGACAAGACCCTGCCGAAGTCCGAATGTTTACCGATGCCATCTCGACACTTCGTTCCGACATTCGCTACTGTCGTTGTTGCCACAACCTATCCGACACCGACCTTTGTGAAATATGTGCCAATCCACGACGCGATGCACGTACTCTGTGTGTAGTCGAAAGCGTCCGCGACGTTATGGCAATCGAAGCCACTCACCAATACAATGGTGTCTATCACGTCCTCGGTGGTGTAATTTCACCCATGGACGGCATCGGTCCCGACGACCTAAATATCGACTCTCTCGAATCTCGCATTTCGGCTGGTAATGCCGACGAAGTTATCCTTGCCCTCAGCACAACGCTCGAGGGCGATACAACAAACTACTACATATATCGCAGACTTGCTCCCTACAACGTCAAGATAACCACCATTGCGCGTGGCGTAGCTGTGGGCGACGAACTCGAGTATGCCGACGAAGTAACTCTCGGACGCTCCATAATGAACCGCGTCCCATTCAATGGTACCAATACGTAAAATCAAAAATACATGGAAGATTTTCTACTTCGACTAAAAAAAGTTTTTCGAGGGACTGTTATCCCAGCAGTCTGCTCGTCGCTCATATTCATTGGCTCTGTCTACGACCACAAACCCTTTGTCGATGATTCCATGGGTGCCAAGATTACCATCGCTCTTCTCGCTCTTGCCATGCTTGTCTTTGCCGCCACGTCAATCTATTTTCGCCACGCCTCAAATGGCATGACAGAAGAGGCTGATGATGACAAGAAAAACAAATATTTCTCGGCCTACCGCATCCGTATCTGTGGGCTCTCTCTAATGATGTTTCTCAGTTCGGTAGTCTACATGCTAACCCATGGCACGCAAGGTCTTTACCTCGCCGCCATCTTCTTACTCATAACGCTTCTTTCCTACCCAACCAAAACATTTGTTTTCGGTCGATAAACTATGACTCAACCTCTCGAAACCCGTAAGATAGCTGTCGATTTCGACGGGACAATTGTCGAAGATGCCTATCCTGCCATAGGGCGTGAACGTCCTTTTGCCTTGCGCACCCTTCGTGCCTTGCAAGAGAAAGGCTTCGTACTCGTCTTGTGGACATGTCGTACAGGCACTGAGTTGCAAGAGGCAATCGACTTCTGTCAAAAGGGTGGGGTAACCTTCTATGGCATCAACGAAAATTTTGCTGGCGAACCCGATGGTGGCGCACGCAAAATCGATGCCGACATATATATAGACGATCGCAATTTTGGCGGACTACCTTCTTGGGGCGAAATATACCACAAGCTATGTGGCGAAGATGTCAACGTCAACCGTCAAGACAACTCTTCCCGCTCCAACACGAGTTCGCTAAGTAAAATCCGACGTGCTCTACTCGGCAAATGACAAACCCTAACATATCTCGCCCCGATTTTAGTGTCGTCGTTGTCAGCTACAACGGTGCCGACTTGCTGATGCTAATGCTTTCGTCGGTCAAGCGTGCTCTCGTTGGTCTGTCTGCCGAGGTCTTTGTGGTCGACAACAACTCAGCCGAAGATGTTTGCCACCAAGTCGCCACGCAACACCCCGAGGTTCACCTCATTGCGCAATCCGGAAACAAAGGTTTCGGCACAGCCAACAATATTGCTCTTCGTCTTGCAAGTGGACGCTATGTCGTCATTCTCAACCCCGACACAATCGTCCCCCACACATTCTTCCATCAGCTGAAAGAAATTATGTCTGCAAGTGCAGGCTCAGGTGCAATAGGCGTTCGCATGGTTAATGGCAACGGACTCTATCTTCCCGAGTCGAAAAGAGGCTACACAACCGTCCGTACATCTTTCTTCAAGTTGTCGGGACTATGGCATCTATCTCCTCGCTCGCCAATCCTCAATGCCTACTATATTGGCAATGAGGCTGAAACGTCTGTCTGCACCGCTCCCATACTCTCAGGTGCTTGCATGGTCTTTACTCACGAACTAATGGACCGTGTCGGCATGTTCGACGAAGCCTACTTCATGTATTGTGAAGACAACGACCTAAGTTGGCGAATGCATAACGCAACTTCTGGCAACGTATATCGTGGCGACGTATCGCTTATACATTTCAAGGGGCAGAGCACTCCACGACAAAAACATATCATAGACCATTTCTACAAGTCTATGATATATTTTGCCCGAAAATTTGAATATGCTCACCACAATGTTTTCGGCAGAGCACTCATTTGGACTGGCATAAAAACAGCACATTTCTTTGCACTTGTCAAGTGTTATGTCCTCCGAACACTCGAACGTCGTGCACAATTTTATCGTCCCAATCATATTTTCCTTGTCAGTAATGTCGAGCACCATGTCTCTAATTATCAAACTGTAAATGCGTCAGATTTATCTTCGCTCGAAATCTCAAAGTCCGATGCTGTTGTCTTCGACATCGATGCCGACTTAAATGTAGCCATCGAATATATGCGTTCGCACCCTCGTGAGACAACCTATGGCTTCTTCAACCCAGACAACAACAACACTATTGTTTTCTACAACAATAGATGCTACAACATCAATCAATGAAAAATTTCATTCTTTCTTTCCTCTGCCTATTTATATTCCCACATGTCATAGGTGCTCAGCAAGTTGTTTTTGCCGATGATGCTTCGCAAACAGCATTTGCCGACATCTACGCCATCGACAACGAATCTTTTGCTCGTCACATATCCTCTGTAACTGACCGAGCTAAGGCTTCGTTCTTGCGCGAATATATGGCCCTTATGAACTACACCGCTGCCAACACGCAAGCCAACTACGATGCCTATATCGCTGCTTCCGATTGTGCTTTCGATGATGTTGCCAAATCTGCCTACGCCGAAAATCTCACTTGTCAACTTCACATACATAAATGTATGGTCTACATGTATAGTGGTAGTATGGTAAGTGGTGGGCTCCAGTTCTGGAAGTCGTACAGAGCCTTCAAGCAGGCCGAGCAAAAATATCCCAACTACACTGGTCAACTCTCTTTTCGTGGCATATACAACATACTCTTTTCGCAAATCCCCGAAAAGTGGAAAACCCTCAAAGGTCTCCTCGGTTTGCCCGATGGCAATCTGGAACTCGGTTTTAAGCAAGTCGAACAATATCGTAAGGCTGTCGCTACACTGCGTGGCGTCGGTGACGAAGCTCTCGTATTCTCCTTTGTTAATATGTTTTTTAGTCACGACCAAAATCTGACTTCAGAACTAACCAAACTCATAAAGCAAAACCCAACTGCCGTCGTGCGCTATGCCTATGTCCTTAGCTGTGGTCAGCGGCAGATGGGCTCCGAAGCCGAGGCCACCCTACAAGCCACCGATACCAAGACTTTCGACAGATTCCCACTCCTCTATCATCAGCGAGCCAAATATGCCCTCCGACGTGTCGACACTAAAAACGTTATTCACTGGTCGCATAAATTTTTAGACACCTATCGCGGTGTCTCCAACAAAAATAATGCATATTTGCAAATGGCTTATGCCTATCTGTTTATGGATAACAAAGCCATGGCTAAGCAAATGGTCGACAAGTGTCTTGCCGTGAAAAGTGATTTTGACATCGACCGCCGTAGCCACGAAGAGGCCGAACGTCTCATGAAGTCCGACACTACTATGCTTCGCGCACGTTTCCTCTTTGAATATGGCAACTTTGCAGAGTCGCTCCGCACACTCGAACGCCACACACCGTCAAAAGACGATGTCGTGGAGCATACCTTTCGCAGAGCTCGGGCCAACGAAAAGCTTGGCAATAAAGCCGTTGCCATCAAACAATATGACAACGTAATTGCCCTTTCGCAAAACGATACAAGATATTTCGGACCATATTCTTGTGTCTACGTTGCCGATCTCTACCTTTCATCGGGCGATAAGACACGCGCTCTGCATTATGTCGATATGGCCAAGAAACTCAACAACGGCGAATATCAAAAAGAACTCGACCAACGCATCGAACTGACACGACGTGCCATAAATGGTAAGAAATGACGGATTTAAGTTTCCCTAAAAAAGAAAAGCTATGTGGGCAAGTTGCCGTCGAAAAACTTTTTGCCGACGGAAAAGCCACCATAAAATATCCTCTCCGACTAATCTACACAACGTCGGAGCGCAAAGCCGATGTCCC
>FLNY01001981.1_pt1 | contig 17096 bp, 14 predicted proteins | sample 1140381 | NCBI WGS metagenome assembly FLNY01 (sample SAMEA3878172, study PRJEB12797) | bioreactor metagenome | biome: Moose rumen | place: Sweden | collected 2011-10
ACCGACGACTGCTCGACGGATAATAGCAGGAACATAGTCATGGAGTATGCAACCAAAGATGCACGCATCAAACTGTTTCAATTGGCGCAGAACTCCGGTGCTGGCGTTGCCCGCAACACTTCCATCAAAAACGCGCGGGGCCGCTATATTGCTTTTCTTGACAGCGATGATCTGTGGAAGCCTGATAAACTTGAGAAGCAAATCAAGTTTATCCAAGACAATGATTACAAGTTTGTGTTCTGTCAGACTGAAGTTATAAATGAGAAAGGTAAAGTGACAGGCTTCTCGAAGCGACGGCCAAAAGTCTCTGCACGGTTGGAGAAGTATATCAATTTCATAGGTACTTCAAGTGTACTTTATGATACGAAAGGAATCGGGAAGGTGTATATGAAACCTATTCGCCGTAGGCAAGACTGGATATTGTGGCAAGACTTGCTGAAGAATACAAAATATGCTTATTGTCTAATGATGCCGTTGAGTATATACAGGAACAACGAGGGGTCGCTTTCTTCAAATAAATGGAAACTTTTCCATTATCATGTGAAACTCTACAAAGATTATTGGGGACATTCTACTCCAGTAGCCTATTTCTGCTGTTATTGTATTTCAATGCCGCTATTTGCATTGAAAAAGATATATAACAACTATCATAGTAAAAAATATGTTGAACATTTGAAAAATACGGATCAATGAAAATATCTGTTATCGGAGCTGGAAATGGTGGCCAGACCATGGCAGGGCACCTGGCAATGATGGGCTACGAAGTGAGCCTGTATGATATTGATGCAGAAAAAATAGCTGCATTGAAGAAACTTGGAGGTGTCAGACTTGAAGGTCGCCTACAAGGCTATGGAATAATAAACTGCATCACAACCGACATAACAGAGGCAGTGAAGGATGCCGAAATAATCATGGTGACGACAGTTGCCAATGCGCATCGTGCTGTGGCAAAGTCTTTAGCTCCACTATTGACAGATAATCAAGTTATCGTACTGAATCCAGGACGTACCTGTGGCGCGTTGGTTTTCAAGCAGGCACTTAAGAATGAAGGCTGTTCTAAACACATTTATCTTGGTGAAGCACAAACTCTGGTATATGCAACCCGTGTAATAGATAACGGGCATGTCAACGTTATTGGCGTAAAGGATGAGGTACTGTTAGCAGGTCTGCCTGCAAAGGACATAGACTATATCTTACCGAAACTGAATCCGATTTTCCCCTGCTTCCAGAAAGCAAATAATGTATTGAGAACCAGCCTGGAGAATATCGGAGCGATGTTCCATCCCTGTGTATTGCTGTTCAATGCGGCAACAATTGAGCGAAACGAGGTGTTTTGGTTCTATCGCGACATGACCGAGCAGGTGGCTGAGTTTATTGAGAAGTTTGATGCGGAGCGTTTGGCAGTTGGCAAGGCATACGGTGTAGATTTGTTGGGTGTACGCGAATGGATAAAATTTGCCTATAAAGATACTGAGGGCGAGACCCTGTGTGAGCGTATGCGTAACAATCCTGCATACCATGACATCAAATCGCCATCAACTATTTTCACAAGACAATTGACAGAGGACATTCCTACTGGTGTTCTTCCTATCATGGAACTTGGAAGAACTGCCGGTGTGGAGACACCACTTCTTGAATCTATGGTGCATATTTGCGAGGCACTCTTGAATATGGATCTGCATAGCAATGGTCGCTCGCTGAAAAATCTCGGTTTGGAAGGAATGAGTAAAGAAACCATCCTAAACTACATCACCAATGAAGCATAACGCACAAACAGCTGTTTTTGGCTTTATAAAGCCATTGGTTGATGTCCATACAATGGGCATTTTTACCATGGCTAACCTTCTGCGTGACTGTGGGTACAAGGCTTGCATAGCTGATGACAAAGTGTCAGAGGCTGTTGAAAATATTCACAAGTTAAATAATTACAGTCTAGTCAAAAAGTGGATTCTTGATGAGCATATCACCTGTTTGGGGTTTAGCTATCGTCTTGATCCAAAGGAAGGATGCGATTATTTCATGTCGCTCTATGAGCATCTGAAAGGCGACCGAATGCTTAATGAGGAGGGCGGCCCGTTGACAGGAATCTCGTTTGCCGGACTTCCGGATACCTGTGAGATGGTGAGTGCAAAGACGAACAAACAGGTTCTGGTATTTGAAGGTAACGAAACACCGGTTGAGTCTTTACGGATGTATGGTGTTCCAGAAGAACTACTGCCAGCATCACTCGTCAACGATAATCCGTATGACAAGATGCGGTGGGACTTTGCAGAAAAACTGATTGCATCCGAACGCTATAAATTCGAACCACCACTTGACCACCTTGGCTATCCTGAATGTGGAAAGGATAATGATACCTACGTGGCTCGTCTGGAGTATGCAAGAAAGAAGCATGCGCTACCCATTATTCGTACTCATTCCGGCCCGTATAATCCAAAAAGAATGGAGGCACTTAAAGAATACAACTCTTGGTGCCGAACATTAGCACAAAGTCAATTGCTCGATGTATTGAGCATCGGCAGTTCGCAATTGACGCAGGCTCATTTTGGAGAGAACTGGGAAGGATTGCCCAATGGTGGCGGCGTACCCGTCAACTCGGAAACGGAGTATCGTGTCATCAAGGAGAATGCCACACCTATGTTGGTCCGTACTTATTCAGGAACGAAAGATGTACCAGGACTGGCTCGCATACATGAACGTGCGCTGAACATCTCTTGGCATGCTCTTTCATTCTGGTGGTTTGACGAATTAGATGGAAGAGGTAATAACACGTTATTGGAAAACCTGATAGAGCATTTTGAAACAGTAAAATATATTGTTACTACCGGGAAACCTGTTGAGCCAAATGTCCCGCATCATTTTGCTTTCCGAGGTGCTGATGACGTTAGTTATATCATATCCGGCTATTTGGCAGCTAAAGCATGTAAGAAGTTAGGCGTGAAACATCTTATTCTCCAAAATATGCTAAATACCCCCAAATATACCTGGGGTGTTCAGGATTTGGCCAAAGGGCGTGTAATGCTGAAACTGGTCAGAAGTCTTGAAGACGACAACTTCATAGTAAGTCTACAGTCCCGCGCCGGTCTTGACTATTTCGCTCCGGATTTGGATTATGCGAAAATTCAGCTTGCATCTGTGACATGTATGATGGACGATTTGGAACCAGAGAATAACGACAGTCCAGAGATAATTCATGTCGTAAATTATTGTGAGGCTGTCCGACTCGCAACACCACCAGTCATTAAGGAGAGCATACAGATCACCTTGAATGCCTTACGTGAATATCGCACAGCAAGAGCATTGGGTAAAGTTCCCAACATGAAGTATGACCGCGATGTGAATGAACGTTACGATGCTTTGTACGCAGAAGCAAAAGGCGCTATTGATTTGTTGGAAGCCAATATTCCCAATCTTTACACACCTGAGGGATTCTATAAGGTGTTTACAGAAGGATTTTTGCCAGTTCCTTACTTGATGGATCAGCACAAGAAATTCAAAAAGGCGACACAATGGCATACAGCAATCAAAAATGGGGGCATCAAGGTTGTTGACGATGAAGGCAAGATTATTGACACAATTACAAGGTATAGAAAAATAATTGCAAATGCAGAATAGAGATACAGTTATTATTTTAGGAGGTGCTTCCAATGCACTTGGACAGATTAGATGTGCTCATGAGGCTGGATATAAGTGCATCAATTTAGTATCTGACACCCCCAACAAGTTTTCTGCCAAGAGCAGATACTGTGAAGGTGTACTAACGCCAGATCCTTATAAAGAGCAACAAGCTTGCCTTAGGCTTCTCAAAGATGTTATAGCTAAGCTATCTTCAAAACCTTATCTGTTCTTTTCGGATGATGAGTGGATGATGCTGGTGGGTGAGCACGAAAATGACATTAGGGATATTGCCCATATCATTCAGACTCCATGGAATGAATTAGTGTCGTTGTATGACAAGAAACAACTCTATCGTTTGGCTGAGAAATATGGTATTCCCCATCCCATAACAATAGAAAAGCAATCGCTTTCCGGACTGAGTGAGATTAACCAAGTATTAACATTTCCTTGCATTGTTAAGCCACAACTGACTGTTGCTCAAAACGAGTTGACGGAAGGCAATGTAAAGAGCCTACACAGAACACAGAAGTTTGATACGTATGAAGATGCTAAGGCATGGGCCACAAACTTGCTTGTAAAAAAAATAGATTTTCCAATTCTGGTTCAAGAATACATACCTGGTGGCGCAGAAAAACTGTACACACTTACAAGTTATTCGGATGAGAAGGGAAATCTGGTAGCTGGTTCAATAGGGTATAAATTGAGACAATTTCCACCGGAGGCTGGAAGAATAACGGCAGGTGTTCTGCATTATGAAGAGAAGCTACATGAGACTGCAGGGGAATTCCTGAAAAAAGTGAAATTCCATGGCGTTGCCAATACGGAGTTTAAATATGACGATAGGGATGGTGAGTACAAACTTATGGAAATCAACGCTCGATTTGGTGCATGGAATTACTCAACTCTTTACTCTGGCATCAATCTGATGAAAATAGCAATCGATGACTATAATGGTCGTAAGTATAGTGGAGAAGCGTTTAAGACAAATAAAGATGGACATATCTGGTATAACTTCATGCAAGATTTTGGATGTACGATTGTATTAAACAAACGTGAAGGATTTGGGAAATATGCCTTATCACCATGGAAATGGTGGAAGTCATTAGGTAAATATCACTTTGAGGGAATTTTCAGTTGGAAAGACCCATTGCCATTCTTGTTCTATGGCTGTTATGTGATAAAAGATTTTTGGACTGGCAAGTAGGAAACTAAGTCTTGCAGATTCGCAAATATTAGCTACTTTTTCTAAAAATCGACAATATTTCTTGCTGTATTCAAAAAATAGTTGTATTTTTGCAGACTTGAATCTATAAGAGAAGAAAAGAAAGGATTTGATATGGCAACTTTGAATACGGAAAAAATAGAATTTCAGCCTGTAACGATGAAAGTGTCGTCGACGGGAAGTGATACCGCAATTCTGATTGCAGGTAATCTGAAAGATGGAAAGTTTTTTGCTGTATCTAACGATGACAACAATAATGTGGTATTTGCGGGCGTGTCTGAAGGAAATGCCGTGATTAATCGCATGATAGGCATTGACTATGAGGAGATTGTGGAATTGATGACTAAGGCCGTGAATAACCGTACTCGGCAACGTAACTATTTCCGATTATACAGCCAGATGTGTGACGGCGAAATCACAGAAGAGGAATTCTACAATACTATAGAAGCAAATGAGGAAGACTATGTGGTTGAGGAGTCTGAAATACCAACGAAAGAGCGACTCATGACGGCTTTGAAGTTGAGTAAAGGCATGAAAGACGTAAAATCCTCGGAGGATATATCTACATTATTCTCGTTTGACAGTTCTGAAACGGATAAGAAATTAAAGGAGATAGAAACTTATGGCTGTCTACAATAATATAGGCGACACAATAGAAGGGCAGGCTGTTGATTGTGATGGTAAGGCTATTTATCCGCAAGGGATAAAAAAGCATCCAATTACGAAAAAAACAATGAAGTTCTACACGACAGACAGGACAAGTCACGCAGTCGTTAGAACTGCTGTTGAAGAACCTAAGGACGAAGAACTGAAAAAACTGACTAAGCACTATCATCGTGATGTGGATGACAAAGTGACAGGTGATGCCCTGAGTGTCTATACTGATTTGAAATCATCCACAAAAATAGAGGTGTTGCATGGAAAGGAGTCTGCCTCACATCGACATGGCACACAATTTGCCAGTTTTAGGAATCATACGATAGCGACAGTAAAAATGCCTCTTCAGAATCTGATGAAGAAACTAGGATATAGTAATAACGCTTTAAACGACAAGTAAGATGCAAATAGAGATATTTACCATTTGTGACAGTGCCCAGGTCTATGCCGGGAAAGCTGTAATAACAGGGTCTTTTAATCAGATAACTGTTAAGCAACTGCCTGTTGCCTTGTCCAATTTGACCCTTGCTGTGAGAATCGCGTTTGAAAAGGAGGAGAGTGGCGACAAGACTTTCTACTTCTATTTGAAGAATCCAGATGGGACACTTTTGATTCCAGAATTGAGGTGTGAAGCCAAACAAAACATTCCAGCAGAAAAGCAAGGTCCGATTATAACGTATGATTTGAATCTTGTTCTTGGTAACGTTATGTTCAAACAATTTGGGACTTATACTGTTACCATGAGGCTTGATGGCAAAGATTATGTTCTGAAGTTCTTTGTCCAGGAAGAAACCAAATAAGATGAAGATAATCTTCATGTAAACTTTTTACAACTCTTACAGGTCACTCCTTTCGGGGAGTGACCCTCTGTCGTATTGGCAGACAGCCAAACAATGAACATACTGACATTTGACATTGAGGACTGGTATAATCATGATGATTATTCCAGAGATTTTGCTTGGGAAAAGCATGAGGTAAGAATCTATGAAGGGACGGACAAGATATTGTCCGCACTGGATGAACGAGGACAGAAAGGGACCTTCTTCTGCGTGGGGTGGATAGCAGAGCATCATCCTGATGTGGTGCGCAAGATAGCCGCAGCTGGCCATCACCTCGGTTGTCACTCCTATCAACATGAGCTGGCCACAAGGTTTACACGTGAGCAGTTCAAGCAAGATACATACAAGGCAAAATGTCTGATAGAGGATGTGGCGGGACATGAGGTGGATGCTTTTAGGGTACCATCGTTCTCAATTACGAAAGATAACCTTTGGGCCTTTGATGTGCTGGCTGACATAGGATTCAAGTACGACAGCTCAGTATTCCCCTCGCACCATGAGTTCGGCGGACTGCCAGATTTCCCTGCTGTGCCTCATATCATTAAGACTACTCATGGAGTACTCCAGGAGTTTCCTATTTGTTTGGGCAAGGTGTTGGGACGTGAGATTGTTTTCTCTGGTGGTGGCTATTTCCGTGTGATGCCCTATTGGCTTTTGAAACGGTTGACAGTAAATAGTAACTACATCATGGCTTATTTCCATCCCAGCGACTTCGACCCCGACCAGCCGCAGATGCCTCAACTGCCCAAAGTGCGCCAGTTCAAGAACCGGGTGGCACTGAAGGGGGCCTATGAGAAGTTCAGACGCTACATCGCAGACTTCGAATTTGCAAGTTTGGCAGAGTCAACATTTCCAGTTAGTAGTATTCAAGAAATAGACCTGAGTATCTTTAGAGAGCATTAAGGATGACTATACCAGTGCTTCTTGCTGTCTATGGCGGCGACTCTTTAGATTATCTAAAAGAGGCAGTGGACAGTATTCTCAGTCAGACATATAAGGACGTGCTGCTGTATATCGGCGTGGATGGTCCAGTGGAAAAGGATACGGATGACTATCTGAAATGTTTTGAAACAAATAAACGTGTAGAAATCAGGCGGTTTTCGGAAAACAATGGCTTGGCTTTCGTACTTAACCACTTGTTGGAAAAGTGCAAGGACCGTGGTTATGAATATTATGCCCGCATGGATGCCGATGATGTGGCATTGCCGGACAGACTTGAGAGACAGGTGGCCTTTCTGGAGCAGCACCCGGAAATAGATGTGGTGGGCGGAGCTATTGAGGAGATTGATGAGAATGGAGCGTTGAGGGGAAAAACGGTGCATTATCCGTTGACGAATGAAGCGTGTCGTGCTTTTTTTCGGTATCGTGATCCCGTTGCCCATCCTTCTGTTGTGTTCCGTGCCCGCTTCTTTGAGAAAGTTAAAAGTGGCTATCGCGAGGCATACCGACGCAATCAGGATACGATGCTGTGGTTCGATGGCATCAAAAACGGTTGCGTGTTTGCTAACCTGCCTGACACCGTGCTGCAGTACAGGGTTAGGGAAGTTTTTTATAAGGAACGTCTGGGAAACTGGACTTTGGCCGTACAAAAGCTGAAAGCCCGTATGAAGATCAACCGAGAGCTGAACTATGACCTGTCGGCCTATTTGTTCGCTTTTGCACTGCTTGGTATGACGATGCTCCCAGCATGGGTGAAGAAAATACTTTACAAGCGAAGATGAGCGTCAACAGGAAGTTATACAGAATGGTTTCTTTTGCATTACTGTGCTGCTATATGCTGTTCGTGCTGGTAAGGGTAGTGCTGGTGAGGAATACGCATGAGGAGTATCGTTTCAAACTTCAATTATTCTGGAGCTACAGTGTGGAAGGTGGTACGTGGGAAAACCTACTCAATGTTGTCCTGTTTATACCAGTCGGGTTCCTGCTGTACCAAAGCTTTAAGAAGATTCAATTGTGGGCAATCGTCTTCGCAGGATTTATCTTTTCCGTGTCAATAGAACTGATGCAACTTGGCTTCAGAAAAGGATTCTGTGAGGTGGATGACGTGGTCCACAACACCTTTGGTTGCATAGTTGGTCTATGCCTCAGTTGGCTGTTAAAAAAACGACCAGACATGACTATCGTCGAAAGGCTTAATAAGCGATTCTGGCAATTTGGCGGGTGGAGACTCATGAGGGAATATGTTCGCCATGGTGCTTTGGGGGGCTTCGTAAAAGAAGGATGGCAGGTGTTGTGTGGAAAAAAGAAGATCGAAGATGCCTATGCAAGGATACAGAGGGCCGTCATACCGTATATCAGGAATGAGTACACGCCGTATTTGGAAAGCCTTGTGAAGGAATACGCCCAGCAGGAGCTGCAACATGAACATAGCGGAATAGTCTGGGTATGCTGGCTACAAGGAATGGAACAAGCCCCAGAGATAATTAGAATATGTCATGCTTCGCTGCATCGACATTTAAAAGGTCGCGAGATTGTTGTCATTACGGAAAAGAATATCAGTGAATACGTGACATTCCCTGAACACATTCAGCGTAAATACCAAAAGGGGGTTATTCCTATGGCGCAATATTCAGACTTACTAAGATTGGAGTTGTTGACGCGCTATGGGGGGACGTGGATAGATGCTACGGTGCTTTGCACAGGCTTTGGCCACACAGAAAACACTGAAAACGCAGAAAGATTTTTAGATGCCGATTTGTTCTTGTTCCAATCCTTAAAGAAAGGAGATTCGCGTGTTTTAGGTATTTCGAACTGGTTCATCACTGCCAGTTCTAATCAGAAGGTGCTGCTGATATTGAGGGATTTGCTTTACAAGTATTGGGAGGACTATGACTGTGTGGTGGCATATTTCATTTTCCATATATTCCTTATGATGATAGTGGAACGGTTGCCTGATGAGGTGGCAAAAATGCCCAGAAAGAGCAATAAGTTCTGCTTCTATCTGGAACATCGACTTGGAGATGAATATGACGAACAGTGGATGTATGAACTGACAAGCAGGTGTTGCTTTCACAAACTGAACGGCAGACTGTGGAAAGAGGCTGAAGGAAAAGGAAATACTTTCCGGAAAAAGATTATAGACACGTTCGGTTTACAATGACTATAGAGGAAAAACTGTTGGGGGGGGGCTGCGTGAGAGTCTTTTGGGTACGCCGTATGAAGGCTTAATCGCTCCAGAGGATGGAGCACCCTTAATTGACTTGGCAGAAAGACAGGCTGTGGTGGGGCTTGTCATCGACACGCTCATTAAGAATAATGCGCACTTGAATAGACAGCTGGTGTTTCAGATATATGGCCGTCTGGAACAGATTAAACAGGAGAACAGCCAGATGAATAAGGAGCGGGGCGTTTTTGCACAGCTAATGGCCACTACAAAGGATGCACTGGCCAAGACGCAGTTAGGCGCATGGGAGTATGACATCATCGCACCGTTCTACAAGTGTAATCCAGTCGAGCGGACATCTGTACATTACTCGTCTGTTAGACAAGACTACGGAAAAGCGTAACGCCTTCATCGTTAAGATGGCGGAGCGGTATATAGCTTGCAATGTGCATTACAAGCCGCTGCCGATGATGACGGCGTACAAGGCGCTGGGCTTCGACATCAAGGAAGTTTATCGCATGAAAAGTTGTTCCATAGTAATGGGGATGGGTGAGATTTCAGAATACATGTTCTCATGAAGAGCGTAAGTGGTGACGATAGAAACCTGCACACCCTCGCGATGGGAGGTCTCGTGGATAAAAGTTTCCATGCGGCGGATAATCTTGCGATATTCTGTCTCAGTAAGCGTATAATCGTCTTTTGAATACTTTATCTCGCAGATGGTGCAGATGCCATCGGCACGGTCGATAATCAGGTCTATCTGAACAGCGGGGCTGCTTTCACGACTTCGCCACGCGTAATACTCATGTGCAATGGTGTCGAGATGAAGACCACGGACAATCTGGCTGACATGCCACAGACAGACACGCTCGAAAGAAAGTCCATACCATGTGTTCTGTTCTGGTGTGCCAAGGTGATTGCGCCAGTAGTGTTCGTCGGTGACTCGCTTGACAAGGAAGTGATGGTGAAACAAAGTGAAAAAGTCTACCAGCTGGTAGATGCCGCTGTTTTGCTTGCGCCCGTTATTATAACGGCGCAAGAAGTCGCACTGCTCCAGGTCTTCGAGCATGTCGCTGAGTGCTCCATTGTCTGCCAGGCCCAGTTTTGTGGCTATCTCTATGCGTGTGTAACCATCACGGTTAGTGCTCAGCAGACGGAGGATTTCCATATAACCCTCGGCATTCCTGAAGAGCGAGAGGAAGAGACGGCGATACTCGCCTTCCAATTCTGCCTCTTGCGAAAAGAAAAGTGTACGCGCCTGCGGCCATATATGGCTATGAACTCGCTGCGGCCTGAGTCTTGATAGCTTGCCAACTTACTGATTTCGGTTTCTCTGCCTATAATTCTTTCCATAAATGCAATGTGATGGTTAGCGAGTGCAAAGTTATTAAAAATAAACGAATTGACAAAATTATAATTAGCGGAAGTTGCTTTATTTAACACATTCCCGCTAAATATAGGCGCGATTTCAAGAAGAATATAAACAAACTTAGTCTCAATTAATAATATGAAGATTCCCTTTTCCCCTCCTGACATCAGTGAGCAGGAGATTGAACTTGTGAGTGAAGCACTTCGCTCGGGCTGGATTACGACCGGTCCGAAGACGAAGGAGTTTGAACAATTGATAGCCCTGTGCTGTGACACAAAGCGGGCAGTTTGCCTTAATTCGGCTACGGCATGCATGGAGAGCATACTGCATGTACTGGGCGTGGGGCCTGGCGATGAGGTGATTACCTCTGCCTATACCTATACTGCATCGTGCAGCGTTATCTGTCATGTGGGGGCAACGCCTGTGCTGGTGGACTCACGACCCGGCTCGTTTGAGATGGACTATGAGAGGCTGGCCGATGCCATCACGGAGCGGACGAAGGTGGTGATTCCCGTTGACCTCGGCGGCGTGCCGTGCGACTACGAGGCCGTCTTTGCCGCTGTTGAGAGCAAAAGGCATTTATTCCGTCCAGCGAACGACATTCAGAAGGTGTTCGGACGGGTGATTGTGATGGCCGATGCTGCCCATGCCTTCGGTGCGAAGTATGGTGACAAGATGGTGGGTAAAGTGGCCGACTTCACGTCGTTCTCGTTCCACGCCGTGAAGAACCTGACCACGGCTGAAGGCGGGGCGCTGACATGGAATCTGCCGCTGGATTGCAAATCCGACGGAACAAAAGATGAGAAGCTTTACAAGCAGTTTCAGTTGCTGTCACTGCACGGCCAGAACAAGGACGCACTGGCCAAGACACAATTGGGCGCATGGGAGTACGACATCGTGGCACCGTTCTATAAGTGCAACATGACCGACATCATGGCGGCTATCGGACTGGCACAGCTGAAGCGATACCCCGAAATGCTCTACCGCCGCCGCCAGATAATCGGACGCTACGACGAGGCACTGAAAGGCTTGCCCGTACAGGTGCTCGACCACTACAATGACCATCACACTTCAAGCGGACACCTCTATATCACCCGTCTGCTTGACAAGTCCACCGAGCAGCGCAACGAGGTTATTATCCGCATGGCTGAGCGGGGCATAGCCTGTAATGTTCACTACAAGCCGCTGCCTATGATGACGGCTTACAAGGCACTGGGCTTCGACATCAGGGATTATCCCAACGCCTACGACCTGTTTCGCAACGAGGTGACGCTGCCGCTGCACACGCGGTTGAGCGATGAAGATGTGGAGTATGTCATCAGCAACTATGTTGACGTTATCAGCCAATGATTCGATTCTTTGACATCGTTTTCTCGGGGATAGGGTTGTTGCTCCTGTCCCCGCTGTTCCTTGTCCTCTATGTGCTGATACGCTTGGAGAGCAAGGGCGGCGGTTTCTACTCGCAGGAGCGGACGGGCAAGGACGGCAGGCCGTTCCGTCTGTATAAGTTCCGCTCCATGCGCCAGGATGCCGACAAGGCAGGACTGATTACCGTCGGCGGGCGTGACCCTCGCATCACCCGCATGGGCTACTTTATCCGCAAGTACAAGTTCGACGAACTGCCCCAGCTGTGGAACGTGTTCATCGGTGACATGAGCCTGGTAGGCCCACGGCCGGAGGTGAAGAAATATACTGACCTGTACACCGACGAGCAATGGCGCGTGCTGAGTGTGCGTCCCGGCATTACCGACTGGGCAAGCATTGAGTATGTGGACGAGAACGAAGTCCTTGGCAAGGCAGAAGACCCCGACAAGGCGTATGTGGAGCAGATAATGCCCGACAAGATACGTTACAACATGCGGTGGATAGACCATCAAGGCGTGGGCGAATACTTCAAGATTATCTTCACTACTTTCTGGCGCATCCTGCGATGACGATTGAAGAAAAACTGTTCGGACTGCTGCGCGAGGCACTTTGGGGAACGCCGTTCAACGAACTGGTTTCACCCGGGGAAGCAAGGCGACTTATAAGCATGGCTGACAAGCAGACCGTGACAGGACTGGTTATCGACATGCTTATCAGGAAAGATGTGCGCATGGAGCAACAGAAGGTGTTCGAGGCTTATGGCTACTTGGAACAAATCAAACAGCAGAACAGGGTGATGAACGCCGAGGTGGCAGCGTTTGCACGCCTGATGGCTGACACTAAGACGGAATACATCATGGTGAAAGGGCAGACGCTCGCCACGCTCTATCCCGACCCATTGCTGCGCATGTCGGGCGACATTGATTTTCTGGTGAAGGACTATCGCCATGCCGCTGAGGTACTTAAGAGACATTGGGACATCGACCTTCCCAAGCACTTGGCAGAAAAGGAAATATCATTCACGCACGGGCAGACCCTCTATGAGTTGCACACCTACCTGATAGATTTCGGCAGCAGCCGCCATAAACGCTATTGGGAGAACGCAATGGCCAAGAGCAGCCTCACATATATAATAATAGGTGGAGAGCGGGTGGTCGTGATGGAGCCGACGCTATATGTGGCTTACGTTTTCATTCATCTGTTTTTCCATTTCATCCACGAGGGCATCGGTCTGCGCCATCTGTGTGACTGGGCTGTGCTGATGCACCGTTATGCCAACGAGACAGACAAAGAGCGCTTGAAAGAAGTGCTGCAAGGCGTTGGTCTGCTGAAAGCATTCAAAGCTTTCGGCAGCATACTCGTTGACCAGCTTGGTATGGCAGACTTTCCTCTTTCTTTGTCGGAGAAAGACCGCAATCTTCAGCAGCGTATCTTGAAAGACATAACCAAAGGCGGCAATTTCGGACGTGACAACCGAAATGTCAGGAGTGTGGGCCTGAAATACAAGGTGGAAACGATGTGGCTCACTCTTGTCAACAGCATCCGCTACTGCTCCTTGGCACCACAAGAAATGCTGCTGATGACATATCGCCGTATAATTGTAAATCTTAAGCTTCTGTTTTAGCATATCAAATGAAGAATTTACTGAAAGGAATTTGGCAGTTCTGTAGTTACCTTTTTATACCCCAATGGGGCAAGTCACACAGAAAACACTGACAACGAATAAGGATTATGGATCAAACAAATCATCCATCTGCACTTGACTCTGTAGGATGCCATAAGCCTCACTGTTGGCCACGCCAAATGTTGTTACGTAGGTATGGGCAAGAGAGTAGCGCGTCTTTGTGACAGCCTGAAAGAGGGCAGCTCTTTCGCGAAGTTTTGCAACCTCAGCAGAAGAGAGATGATAAGCCGTTGTGGAGAACTTCATCTCGCAGAGGTTGACAATGCGGTCGGCACGACTAATGATGAGGTCAATCTGTGCGCCTTCCTGCTCTTTCTTCTTGTCAGGCAGGATGCGCCAAGCGGAGGCAGAGGTGGCCATACCGGAAATGCCCAGGGCTTTCTTCATCTGTGGAAGGTGGAGCAGGCAAAGCAGTTCGAAACTGAATCCTTGCCAATCGTGGATGAGTGGAGTCTGGAAATGGTGCGTCCACCATTGTTCGTCCTGGGAACGGTCGTAGGCTATGAAATGATAATAGAAAAGGGTGTAGAAGTCTACAAGCCGGTAGATGACGTCTTTCGTCTTACGTCCGAAATACTGGTAGCCAAGGATGAAGTCACAGCGTTCAAGGTTTCGCAGCATCTTTGTGAGCACTCCCCCCTCTATCTTGACCATATCGAGAATCTGCTGGCGGGTGAGTCCTTCCCGGTGTTCTGCCAGCACACGCACGATGTTAATATAGTTGTCGGCCTGAGTGAACAGGGCGTTATAGAGCTCGTCGAACTCTGTGCGCAGTGCTGCGTTCTTGCCAAAGAAAAGTCGGTCTATGTTCTGTACAAGACTTTCGCTACCCTTAAGCAGATTAAGATAATAGGGCACACCACCGACTGCCATGTAGGTCTGAAGGATCTGGTATCTGTCCCAAGTAAAATGACGACTGCGGAGGTATTCCTCCGTGTCATGGAGCGTAAAGGGACGCAGGTAGAGCCTGGTCTCAATGCGGTCATGCAAGCCTCCTTGGTTTTCCACAAGATTGTCGACCATCCACGAGGTGGCACTGCCACTGGCGATGAAAAGAATATCCTGTCGACGAGCTGCCCATGCATTCCAGAAATTCTCCAAGGCACCGACAAATTCAGAATCGCGGGTGTCAATCCATGGCATCTCATCGATGAAGATGACTTTGCGCTGATCTGCTGGAAGCGATTCAAGGTATTCTTCAAGTGCATCGAAAGCATCGAACCAGTCTTCAAACTTAGGACGCTTGGCAAGACGGGCATGCTTCTTGAGGGCCTTTGCAAAGTTGCTGAGCTGGCGCCGCATGGGAAGCTTGTGGCCGCCTACGAAAGTAAAGTCGTAATGGTAATCGAAGAATTGGTCTACAAGAAACGTCTTGCCTACACGGCGACGGCCATAGACAATGACGAATTCGGATTTGTCAGACAGAAGACAACGTGTCAGCTCCTTTATCTCACGCTCGCGGCCTATCAATTTGCTTGTACTCATATACTGATGGTTCTGATTTTGGATGCAAAGGTATAGAAAATAAATGAAAAACAATCAAAAAGGGGTAGTTATTTTACCAAATCTCTGTTTTTGGATGTAGTTTTGGTAATTAACCGATTCGTTTCCCGCAAAACATGTGCTTTTCAGATTCTATGATTTCAAGGACTACTTGTCGCACAGGTAATTTACGCGACTACCAACGCTCGATGCTCCAAGACCTGTACAAGACCTGGAAGCGGAAGCGGAGCGTGATGGTGCAGATGCCGACGGGCACGGGTAAAACGCACTTGATGGCGGCGGTCATAAGTGAAGAGTGTAGAGTGAAGAGTGAAGAATTTGCTACCGCCCAACAGGGTGGCGTACTGGTGGTGGCACATCGACGGGAGTTGATAGCACAGATTTCGCAGACGCTTGAAGGCTTCGGGGTGGAGCATGGGCTGATAGTCAGTGGCAAGGATATTGACTACAGCCAGAAGGTACAGGTGGCGAGCATACAGACGCTGGCAAGGAGGTTAGGTCACACAGATGACACAGAATTCACAGAAAGGCTGCGCAGGAAGGAAGGGCACACAGATGACACAGATTGCACAGATTATTCTCAGACACAAATTACCACGAATGGCCACGAATTGAACATGAATGTCTCGTTGGTGATAGTCGACGAGGCGCACCATGCGCTGGCCGACACCTACCGCATGCTGTGGGAGAAATGGCCGAAGGCGAAGTTCCTCGGGCTTACGGCCACGCCGTGCCGATTGAATAACGCGCCGTTCACCGACTTGTTCCAGGTGCTGTTGCAATCGTGGTCAATTCAGGAGTTCATCGACAAGGGCTGGCTATCGGACTTCGAGTATGTGTCGGCAGCACCTGACAGCGAGGTGATGAGACAGGTACGGTCGCTGAACAAACGGGGAGCCGACGGCGACTACCAGCAGAAGGAACTCGCCACGGTGATGGACGTGCCGGAGTCGACAGAGCACCTCTTCAAGACATACAGGCAGTTTGCCGGCGGCAAGAAGGGTATTGTGTATGCCATCAACCGTGAGCATGCGCGGCATATTGCGGAGTGCTATCAGGGGCAGGGGGTGGCGTGCGCGGTGATTGACTCAAGGACCCCTGCGGAGAACCGCAGGGCACTGGTGGCTTCGTTCCAGGAGGGAGAGCTCCGGGTGCTGGTCAACGTGGATATTTTCTCGGAGGGCTTCGACTGCCCGGAGGTGGAGTTCATCCAGCTGGCACGGCCTACGCTGTCGCTGTCGAAGTACCTGCAGCAGGTGGGGCGCGGCATGCGCGTCAGCCCGGGGAAGCCCCATGTGCTGATATTGGATAACGTGGGACTCTACCAGACCTTCGGACTGCCCACGGAGGAACGCGACTGGCGGCGGACGTTCTACGGCCTGGCTTCGGGCAAGGGCATGACGGACAGCAGCCGCATGGTGGTGCTGGATGAGTCGGGGATTGCAAATCCCCTACAGCGGGAGCTGGTGAACCTGCAGATGGTGCGCATCAAGAAGGGCGGCAAACGGGGGGCTGGTCTGGAGATATTCCTGCAGGACGGACGCTATGGCATCCGCAACAACGGCAAGGTGACCTGTCCGGCACGCTTCAAGGAGATTGTGCGGCTGAGAGACCCCGGCGGTTTCTTCGCAGCAGGCATCTATGGCGGCAAGCTCTACGGCAACTACGTGGAGTATGCCTCGCTGATTGACCGCAAGGGGGTGGACCGGCAGCTGAGGCTGTTCCGCGACGTGTCC
>FLNY01001015.1_pt1 | contig 17072 bp, 16 predicted proteins | sample 1140381 | NCBI WGS metagenome assembly FLNY01 (sample SAMEA3878172, study PRJEB12797) | bioreactor metagenome | biome: Moose rumen | place: Sweden | collected 2011-10
CTTGGCGACAGTTTTCCGCCTGAATCGTCTTTGCCGGGGTCGTCGCTGTCCCCCGGGTTATCCGGTTTGTCGGAGTCGTTGCCGCCCGGCTTTTCAGGGTCGTTTAGCGGGTCGTCTCCAAAGTGTTCGTAGGCAGCTGGATTTTCTAATATACTCGATGGTGAGCCACCCAATCCATTGTTGGCGAAGAATGCCTTGACCATGAGCTTGGGAGCGTCTGTCGACGGTGTGTTTTGTCCTTCTGTGGTAGTGGTAAGGGCGGGGAGCTGGCCTGCCGGCCTTTGCGGATTTCGTCCTGATGGTTGTTGGCTGTCGGGCTTCCTGTTGTCCTGTGCCGTGATTCCCGATGGCTTGACGGCCGTGGAGGTTGCAGGATGGGTGTTGTCTTCCGGTTTGTGGGGAGAAAGTCCGGTGTCTTTTTCCTGTGGCTCAGTTTCGGCCAGGAGTTGCGGCTGGTTTTCGGTTTCTGTATGGCTATCCGAATGTCCGTTTTCTGCTACAAGAGAACGGCTGGATATGCGGTCAGCTTCTTTGCTGTCTGTCATGGCTTGAGGTCTCGCAGAATTTCTTGCTGGCTCTTGGCTGAGACGCAGGCCGGCGTCGTTGTCCGGCTTGCTCTGGGCGGAGAGCTGCTGGGGCGTTTGCCTTGATATTGAAGGAACCGCATCGGACGAAGGCTCCCGGAGCGTTTCGGACGGGAGTTCAGCAGTCGTCGTTGTGTCTGTCGGATCCGTTCCAGTGGCTGGTGCGGTTGTTCCTTGCGTTGCTGCTGGGACTGACTGTCTGGCTTGCCTTTTTGCGTCCTTGCTGTCTCCGTCGTTTCCGCTCAGCATCCACCATGCACCGCTGGCAAGCAGCAGCACGATTGCGGCCGCTGCTCCTATCCGCTGCCATCTCTGCCGTCGTACGGAAGGCTGGTTCGATGCCAGGGCCGTCTCTAACGCATCCCACGACACGGATGGCACCTCCATGCTGAAGTCGTCCAGCTTCTGGCGCATTTCTTTTATGGTCTGTTCGTTCATCGTGTTATGCGTTTGGATTGTTGATAATCTTTGATTTTCTTCGACAGCAGGTTCTTGGCCTTGCTGAACTGAGAGGCTGAGGTGTCCTTCTTGATTCCGAGATGGTCGGCTATCTGCTGGTGCGACCACCCCTCAAACACAAAGAGGTTGAGCACGGTGCGGTAGCCGGTGGGCAGTTCCCGTATCAGCCGGTGCAATTCCTCGGGAGGAATGTCGCTGAGGGTGGCTTCTTCCTCTTCTGTCTCGTCGGCTATGTCCTGGCTGAGAAGCGACAGCTCATGCAGCTTACGCTCTCTGAGAAATTTCAGCGACTGGTTGACGGCAATGCGTGTGGACCATGCCTTCAAGGAGCCTTCGCCTTTGTATCGGAACTGTGAAACGTGGGACAGGATGCTGACGAGCGTGTCCTGCACCACGTCTTTCAGGTCTTCGTCGTCTGCCACATACCGGGCGCATACGGCCGTGAGTTTTCCAGCGTAGAGGGTATAGAATTCCCTAAGGGCGGCTTTGTCGCCACCCTGCAGCTGCCTCGCAAGGCGTTCCTCGTTATGTCCCGATTGTCGTTGCACGCGTCTGTCTGTCGGACAAGATTTTGATGTTTCTGCCCTTATAAATCCAAAAATACGAAAAACTTGCCTGAATAAAGAATAAATTTAAGGCAAGAACAAAAGAATCGTTGCTTAGAAATTGAGAATGATGATTTTGGGGATTTTGCGAAGGTTATTCCATATATTGTTTACACCCGTCTTTGGGCATCGAACCCTCGACGGCTGGCGCGGACGAGACATCCACGCCCCCAGTGCAGGCTGGTTTCGGTGTGGTTTTCTGGATTGGATAGGCCCTCCTGTTATTCGCAGAACAAGTCGTCAAGCAAAACGTTGTTCTGAACCAAATTGATGGAATATTCGTTCTGCTTCAAAGGATATGTGGTCACCATGGCAATGTAAATGCCTTTGCGCTTTTTCATCGCCGTTTTCAGACAACTGATTTTTTCTCTCAGTTTTTCTGCTGTTGTTTTATTTATGCTATAAGGCTCGTCTGTGAACTTCATCTCACATAACGTTACGATTTGGTCTCCACGGTCAATCACCATGTCGATTTGCGCTTCTGGACTGTAATATGAGAATGTGTTTGTGCTGATCCCTGATATGCCCAATGCTTTCTTTATCTGGTGTTGATGGCTCATGCACAGACGTTCGAAAGATAAACCGCACCATGTGTGATAAGTGGAGGTTCCTTGCAAGTGCATCCAGTTGGATGTGTCGAAAGAAGGACCGTTTTTGAGAAAATTATGGTAGAAAAGACTGAAGTAATCGATGAGCTGGTAGGTGAACGTCACATTGCCTATCGTTTTGTATTTTCGGATAAAACCGCATTGCTCCAGTTCTTCCAGGCGACGGGAGAGCCCGCCACCGTCGCTCACTTTGGTGTGGTGGATAATTTCCTCACGGGTATATCCGCTCTTCTTTTTTGCCAACGTCTCTACGACTCGTAGGTATTCTTCAGATTTTTTGAATAGTGACGCATAAAGGTTCTGGTATTCATCCTCAAGCAATGCAGTCTCTGAGAAAAATAATGCATCGACATTCTGAGCCAGGCTTTTGCTTTTGTCAAGCATGTCAAGATAATAGGGGATGCCGCCTAGAATCATGTAACATTCTGCGGTCATCTTGTTTTCCCAGTTGATTCCCTTTGACGAGAGGTAGGCTTTTGTCTCAGCCAAGTCGAAAGGTGCTATTTTCATCTTGAACGTAAGTCTGTTGTGAAGCCCACCATGATTTCTTACGATATTTTTCACCAGCCATGAGGCTGCTGAACCGCAAACAATCAGCAGGATGTCGTGGCGGGCGGATGCCCATGAATTCCAAAACAGCTCCAGTGCTTTTACAAAACTGGATTTTGGGGTGTCCATCCAAGGCAGCTCGTCTAAGAATACGACTTTCCGCTCCTTTTTGCTTTTTGTGAGAAGTTGCTCAAGTGCATGGAACGCATCAAACCAATCCTTTATTTCTTTCCCGTCAATTGAGTCGTCGTATTGTCTGATGGAATTCCTGAAGTTAACCAGTTGCTCCATTCTGTCTCCTTTTGCTATGCCTGTTGCGCTGAAAGCAAACTGATTCTGAAAATATTCCCTGATCAGGTAGGTTTTGCCGACGCGACGACGGCCATATACCATGAGGAATTCAGAGCGGTTTGAGTTAAACAGCCTCTGCAATGACTCTTTTTCTGTTTTTCTTCCAATAATTTCCATAATAATTCTTATTTTTGGCTGTAAAGGTACGAATTTTATGTCAAACCGCCAAAAATATATACCATATTTGGCGGTTTGGGGTAAAAAATGATGGTATTCCGCCAAAAATAATATATTTGTGGCATGCCCGATTCGTTGCTGTTTTGGAAGAACCCTGCTGAAACATATCTGCCACTGGCTTCTTTTATCCTTCTTTTAGAAAAGAAAGTGTATTGCTGAAAGACTTTTCAAGTGGCAGAGCATTGTTTGTTAATTCGAAATAATTTGATATTTTCAAAACACACGACCAGTAAAAGAATCCAACTATCATAAACAAGAATAATTACATTCCTCCAACAGTCTCTCTTATCAAACAATATTTTTGTAAAATAGTGAAAATTTCGCAAAATTGCTAATTTTTTCAAATAAAATGATTATCTTTGCGGTGTGAATTGTATTATAAACAATGAATGTTGAGTTTGAAAATTCGTCTTTAGCTGAACTTTACGAGTTTGGTGCAACCAAAGACCACAGATACAACCGACTCTCAAAGGATATCGTAAAGCGCTATGTGAAAGTAGTGAATTTCTTAAGAGCAGCCCGGCGCATAGAAGATCTGTTTCTTATCAAGTCTCTTCATTATGAGAAAAAGAAGGGAGACTTAAATGGTGTGGATGTGGTTTGGATAAACGACCACTATCGTTTGTTGTTCCGAAGTTCCCCAGATGAGGCAGGAATTATCGTAAACGCCTTGATTTTTGAAATATCTAAACATTATGAGTGATAAAACTTTGACTCCATTTGTTGCGACCCATCCTGGAGAAATGATACGGGATGAACTGAAAGAACGTGACATGACTCAAAAGCAACTGTCCGATCTGACGGGCATCAAACCTTCCGTGCTGAGCGAAACCATAAACGGCAAGCGAGGTGTCTCAGTCAATATGGCTGCCGCTTTGGAGAAAGCACTTGGCATACCGGCTGATATTTGGTTGAATCTTCAAGCTCAGTTCGACCTTGATACGGCTCATATTGCTGAGCGCAGTAATGAGAAAGAAACCGTTTCGGTTACGATACCGGTCCGGGACCATAATCTTCTGAAAGAACTTGTCAGGAAGTTTGGCTGGGTATGCGCCTTTTAGGCTGATGCCTGTTCAGACTTTGCCAAAGAATCAATTCTGTCAGTGCCACCGACAAAATGTCATACATGACATCGGTGGCATATTTTTTGCGTAATTGGTTTTCGGAAAAAAACAATAAATCAAATAAAAACATTACGATTATGAACATTAAACCATTAGCAGACAGAGTTCTGATTCTTCCTGCTCCGGCAGAAGAAAAGACCATCGGCGGTATCATCATCCCTGACACCGCTAAAGAGAAACCCCTTCAGGGTGAGATTGTTGCCGTAGGTAACGGAACGAAAGACGAGGAAATGGCTCTGAAAGTGGGCGACCAGGTGCTCTACGGTAAGTATGCCGGCACTGAGCTGGAATACCAGGGCGTGAAATATCTGATTATGCGCCAGAGCGACGTTTTGGCCGTGCTCGGATAATTTTTTTATGAGGTAAACGAAAAAAACAGAAACACTTAAAATTTAAGAAACAATGGCAAAAGATTTGAAATTCAATATAGAGGCTCGCGAGCTTTTGAAGCAGGGTGTCGACCAGCTCGCCAACGCCGTGAAAGTGACTCTCGGTCCTAAAGGACGTAACGTAATCCTTGAAAAGAAATTCGGTGCTCCTCACATCACCAAGGACGGTGTGACAGTGGCTAAGGAAATCGAGTTGGCTGATGCATTCCAGAACACCGGTGCTCAGCTGGTGAAGAGCGTGGCAAGTAAGACAGGCGACGACGCCGGTGACGGTACTACAACCGCTACCGTTCTCGCTCAGAGCATCGTGGCTACAGGACTGAAGAACGTGGCTGCAGGTGCCAACCCTATGGACCTCAAACGCGGTATCGACAAGGCAGTGGCCAAGGTGGTGGAAAGCATCAAGGAGCAGAGCGAGACTGTGGGCGACAACTACGACAAGATTGAGCAGGTGGCAACTGTCAGCGCCAACAACGACCAGGAGATTGGTAAACTCATCGCCGACGCGATGCGTAAGGTGTCGAAGGACGGTGTGATCACCATCGAAGAGGCTAAGGGCCGTGAGACCACAATCGGTGTGGTTGAGGGTATGCAGTTCGACCGTGGTTACCTCTCTCCTTACTTCGTTACGGACACAGAGAAGATGGAGTGCGTGATGGACTCACCGCTTATCCTTATCTACGACAAGAAAATCAGCAACCTGAAGGAGTTCCTCCCGATTCTGGAGCCTGCCGTTCAGACCGGACGTCCGCTCCTCGTCATCGCTGAGGACATCGACTCTGAGGCACTGACCACACTCGTGGTGAACCGTCTGCGCAGCCAGTTGAAGATCTGTGCTGTGAAGGCTCCTGGCTTCGGCGACCGCCGTAAGGCTATGCTCGAGGATATCGCCGTGCTGACTGGCGGCGTGGTCATCAGCGAGGAGAAGGGTCTCAAGCTGGAGCAGGCTACTGTAGAGATGCTGGGTAGCGCTGAGAAGGTGACTATCTCGAAGGACAACACCACTATCGTAGGCGGTAAGGGCGAGAAGCAGCTTATCCAGGATCGCGTGAACCAGATTAAGAACGAGATGGCAAACACCACTTCTTCTTACGACAAGGAGAAGCTGCAGGAGCGTCTTGCAAAGCTCTCTGGTGGCGTGGCTGTGCTTTATGTGGGTGCTGCCAGCGAGGTTGAGATGAAGGAGAAGAAGGACCGTGTGGACGACGCACTCTGCGCTACACGTGCTGCCATCGAAGAGGGTATCGTTCCTGGTGGTGGTGTGGCTTACATCCGTGCCATCTCAAGCCTGGAAGGCCTGGAGGGCGACAACGCTGACGAGACCACAGGTGTGAAGATCATCAAGCGCGCCATCGAGGAGCCGCTCCGTCAGATTGTGGAGAACGCAGGTCTGGAAGGTTCTGTAGTGGTTCAGAAGGTACGCGAGGGCAAGGGTGACTTCGGCTACAACGCCCGCAAGGACGTGTACGAGAACCTTCATGCAAGCGGTATCATCGACCCGGCCAAGGTGGCTCGTGTGGCTCTTGAGAACGCCGCTTCCATCGCTGGTATGTTCCTCACTACTGAGTGCGTCGTAGTCGATGCCAAGGAGGACAAGCCTGAGATGCCGATGGGCGCTCCGGGCATGGGCGGAATGATGTAATTCCCGACTCGCAGATTTGTACAACATCATATAGAATGTAAAAGCAAAAGCCGCTGAATCGATTCAGCGGCTTTTGCTTTTTTTTGACTTGTACGACTGAAAATCTGAAGTTCTACTCCAAATATTCTTGTAAAATTTGAAGTAGTACTTCAAAAATTTCTATGATTTTCTTGTCTCTTTTGTGTTTTTATACTATATTTGCAAAAAAATAATAACAGCATATGTTCAAGAGAATCATCAATCTGGCAGAAAGCAAGTGCGACAGTGTGTTTTTGTGGGGGTCTCGACAAACGGGCAAGAGCACTTTGCTGAAGGCCTTGTTCCCGTTTGCGCCCTATTATGACTTGCTAAAAACAGATATGCGATTTGCTTTCCAGCTTCGCCCAGCCTTATTGCGTGAAGAATGTGAGATGCTGGATGATGGTGAGTTGGTTATCATTAATGAGGTGCAGAAGGTACCAGCTTTGCTCGATGAGGTACATTGGCTTATAGAAAACAAACATTTGCGTTTCATCTTGAGTGGGTCGAGCGCAAGAAAACTGAGACGGGGCGGAGCAAACTTGCTTGGAGGACGTGCGCTGAGATGTACCCTCTTCCCTTTTGTCAGTGCAGAAATACCTGACTTCAATCTTGATAAAGCATTGAACAACGGTATGCTTCCTCGTCATTATTTGGTTGATGATGCCAATGAAAGGATACAATCATATATAGGTGACTACTTGCAGCAGGAGATTGTGGAGGAGGCCATCGTGCGACATCTTCATTCATTCACTCGGTTCTTACAAGTGGCGGCGCTTAGTAATTCTGAGATAGTGAATTATTCTAATATAGCTCAGGATTGTGGGGTGTCAAGCAAGACCGTTAAAGAGTATTTCACGATTTTAGAGGAAACGATGCTCGGCTTCTTTCTACCTGCTTTTACAAAGGTGACCAAACGAAGATTGATACAATCCCCAAAATTCTATTATTTTGACGTAGCGATTCCTAATCACTTGTTACATCATGTACCATTGCAGAGGGGAACAAATATTTATGGGCATACTGTTGAGCACTTTATTGTATTAGAATTGAGGGCTTATCTTTCCTATTATAAAGTTAACAAGCGGATGACATACTGGCACACAGCAGACCATTTATATGAGGTGGATGCGGTGATTGGGGATTGTGAAATCGCCATTGAAATTAAGTCTTCTGATAATGTGAGGTCGGACGACACGAAAGGACTAAAAGCTTTTTCTGAGGAATATCCTCAGGCAAGACTGATTCTCGTGGCAATGGAACCACGTGCTCGCATGCTAAATAATGTGGAGGTGTATCCAATAATGGACTTCCTGAAAAAATTATGGGGGCATAAAATCATAAATAAAGTGGATTAATGGGAAATACCGATTCACTAATATACTTTGGTTTTTAACATGAATGTCCTTGAATTATTCATAAATAGTTTGAAGAAAGAATTATTAAAAGAAATTATGCTTTTGTATGAAAAGTGCTGTAGATAAGCAACTTTCTTTATTCTATAATTCGTCGAAATCATGTTAATATAGAAAGCAAAAGCCGCTGAATCGATTCTGCGGCTTTTGCTTTTTGGAGGGCTTGCTAGACTGAAAATTTGAAGTACTACTCCAAATATTCTTGTAAAATTTGAAGTACTACTTCAAATTTTCAGATTTTTTCTTGCGCACTTGTGAAAATTATTCTTTTTTTTAAATCTTTTTCTACAATTTTCCGTCTTTACAATATATGCTATTTAATCATGAATATACCTGTTGTTTGAAATAATTTATTAAAACTATTATAATGAAAAAGTTGCACATATCAATGATCTTCAGTAACGCTGTGTTGCAATACTTCAATAATGTAAAGCATAAACTAATAGGGCAAATAAAATTAGCATTATTTTAATTCAGTCAACAAGTATTAAAAATCCAAGTCTGATGAAACATGTCATCTGTGTATTGTTGTTCCTGCTCAGTCCCCAGGCCCGTTCCCAGATGCCAGACAGTGGAGTCTTTGGAAAGGACAGCCTAATTCTTGACACCATCATGCTCCATGAGGTAGTTGTAAGTTCCACCCGTCCATTGACGAGAATGAGTGGTGAGGGTATAGTAACGCGTGTGAAGGGTACCGCTTTGGAGAGGTTAGGCACAGGCCGTGACGTTTTGGGTTACATCCCCGGCATTCTCAACAATAACGGCACCATAGAGGTGTTCGGCAAAGGTACACCCGTCATCTACCTGAACGGCCGTCGTCTGCACGACCAGCATGAGCTGGACCGTATAAAATCCAGCGAGATGAAGGAAGTGGAGGTCATCACCAGTCCCGGCGCAAGATACGGTGGTTCCGTGCGTTCCGTTATCAGAATCAAGACAGAACGTGCCATCGGTGACGGTCTGTCGTTTGACGAGAAGGCCGTCTTCGGTGTGCATGACTACCTTTATGGCAGTAGCGAGACTAATCTGAACTACCGTAGTGGCGGCCTTGATTTGTTCGGCTCGTTCGAGTTCGGCTCCAGAAAACAGAAAGGAAAGGGGAACCATATCCAGAATTCCCATAACGACCACCTGTACACGACGGACCTTCGTATGCGCACTCTGTCTCGTTCCAGTGTTTACGATGGCCGTTTAGGTGTCAACTATACAACGGCCGGAGGTAATTCCCTGGGAGTTTTCTACGATATCCGCCACAAGCCCACAAGAACCGCTTCCGATATAGTCAGTATCCTTCTGACCGATAGTGTTGATATCGACCATAGCCAAATCGGTCAGACGGAGCATCAAGGTCTGACAGACCACCTCATAGACGGTTATTACAGCGGGAGCTTCGGAAAGTGGGCGGCCGAAGGTGCTTTCGATTTACTTTGGCGTCGTACCGACGCAAACCAATACGCTGGTGAGTCCACTGACTTGTCCGGCAGTCGTGACATCCATACGGATGACCGTTCGCGTGGCCGAATGTTTGCGGTCCGTTTCCAACTGTCCCGTCCCGTTTGGAAAGGTGAAATGACGTTTGGTACTGAGCTGACCGGCAGCCGCCGCAAGGACTGTTTCCTAAATCCAGAGGGCATCCTGGCTGCCGCTGACAATGAGACAAGGGAGGCATCGTCGGCCCTCTATGCCGACGTCACTCAGAAACTGGGCAATCTTACCGTGCGTGTGGGGTTGAGATACGAACATGTGAGCAGCAATTACTATGAGAATGGCATGAAGATAGATAGGCTGTCGCGAACCTACGACAAGCTTTTCCCCTCGGCCATGCTGATGCTCCCTGTCAAGGGCGGTTTCCTTCAGCTGAGCTACGACAGGAAATATGACAAACCGAACTATTCCCAGGTGAGCGCTACCGTCCGCTATGTCAACAGATACACCTACGAGAGCGGAAGTCCCCAGCTGCGTCCGTCCTTCACTGACAACTTGATGCTGATTGGCAAATACCGCTGCCTGACGCTGACAATGAGCTACTCACACACCTCCAGCCGCATCATCTCGGTTTATTCTCCATTGGAAACAGACAACACGGCCACGCTCATGCGCAAGGAGAACTCGCGCTATGCTATGGACGAGTTTCAGACAATGGCTCAACTTTCCCCTTGGTTCACCTCAAAAGTTTATTATCCTGTCCTTGCCTGTGGCTTGTTGTCCCAGCGTTTCAAGACAGACTATTTGGGCGGCACGAAGCGCTTTGACAGACCTGTGCCCGTTGCTGTGTTCAACAATATCGTGATGCTGGCGGGTGGATATACGCTGACCGCCGGACTTCAGTGGCGTGGCTCGGGTAATTCCGAGAACGTGAGAATCGGTGAGACTTGGCAGCTGAACCTTTCCGCGACGAAGACCTTCGGTTCCGGCTGGGAACTGAAGGGCTCAGTGACCGATGTGTTCAACAGCTCACGCAAGAGCAATTTCCGACTGTCCAGCGGCCAGACTGATGTGTATATTCGCCGCATGTTGAACAACCGTAGTGTTGAGCTTAGTGTCCGTTACCGTTTCAATGCTTCCAACTCGAAGTACCGTGGCATGGGAGCTGGTAAAAAAGAACAGGGTCGCCTGTAGTGTCTATGGGAAAATTTTATGTCTATTTGCAGCACGACTCCATGGAGTGCGGCGTCGCTTGTCTGGCAATGGTTCTCCGCCATTACGGAAAGCATTTTGAAGGTCTGATAATTGTACTTAGGGTTTCTGAAATCAATTATTTTTAATACCTGTTGCTTGGAACAATTAATTAAAAGTATTGTGATGAAAAAGTTGCACATATCAATTGCTTTTAGTAACTTAGTGGGGAGAATGCCCTAAAATCCCCAACTTATAGTTCCAATATGAATTAATACGATGAACATAATTGCAGAATTGATACATGAGAACTGCTCCTCGCTAATGAGATATGCCTGCTATCGGCTCGGTGATGCTGATGATGCAAAAGATGTTGTGCAGGATCTCTATCTGAAACTTTACAGCAGATATTCAGAAGATGGATGTGAGGATGTGAAAAACTGGAAACACTATGCGTTTCGAACATTGTCGAATCTATGCGCCGACCGTCTCCGTTCGGCAGAGAGGCAGGCGACCTTACATTTTGATGAACATTTTGATGTTGCTGATATACCAGACGAGGACAATGAGGCGGATATTACCCGAATCACTCAGTTGCTTGCTGCTATACCAAAGGAACAGGCGGAAGTAATCCGGCTGAGAATCTATGGCAACAATAGTTTTGCTGAAGTCGCTGCAATCCTTTCGCTTCCGCTGTCCACAGTGAAGTCCCGGTTTCTCTATGGCTTGGAGAAAATCCGTCAGGCTATGAAATAATGAATTAACCTTTAAATGTGTTGAATTATGAACTGTAAAGAATTTAAAAACAAGGTGGCTGATTTGTTTGACACAACCATAGATTCCCACGTCATGGCAGAATGTCAGAATCATATTGACAGCTGCCCGGACTGTAAGGCTTATTATGAAAACATTAAAGCCGCCTTTGAATCGCTTCAGCCTGCAGGAAGAAACGATTCTGCCCAATTCGTGAAAACTAATGGGAGGAAGAAACGAACAGCCTTTTGGAAAACCATTGCCGCGGCTGCTTCGGTGGTACTGGCAGTAGGACTTCTCTCTGCTCTTTTATTTTCCTCTCCGGCAAAGGCAGAGACCAATAATTTGCTTTTCTTTGAACAGTCCATCAGCAGTATACGTGAAGCCATTGATTGCCGTATGAAGGTGGATGTGCGGACAACACCTTATGAGAACTTTCGGTTTTACGACCCGAAGGCTGATTTTCTGACGATGGATGTGCTTCTGCTGCGGCAAGACGGCTCCATGTGTTATCGAGTTGAGAAACCTGGTGGCCGAGTGGTGGTGTCTGATGGATGCAACCAGTATATGTGGATTCCTGGTATCTTGTATCTGAAAGGTACTGCTGAGTCTAATTTCCTGGAAGATTTTAAAAATCTCCTGTTTCCCGACCGTCTGCTTTCGATGCAAAAGTCGGCAGTGGAATTTTCGGATGCGAACAAAGTGACGAGAATAGAGTCGGACTCGACAGTGACACTTCGTTTTGAGGGAAAGAAAAAGAACGGTGACCTCCGTCAGTTGCTTCGCACAGGCAAGATGGACGACTGTGATGTGGTAATTGAGAACGTATTCTCTAAAGATGATCATTTATTGAGGTCGTTGAAACTGTGGGTTGTGGATGATGGCCGTCAGACGTTGCTTGTGGATATGGCCCACATATCTTACAACGTGCAGCTTAGCATGGAAGAGGTGACGAAATTGCCTGACGTGCCCGAAAGCCAGTGGAATAAGGGAGATGTGAATGCGCGGGATGTGGACCGGTTAGCCCGTTTGCAACAGGAAACGCCAGAAGAGGCTGCACAGCGAATTGTCAATGCATTCATATCGGGACAGATGGAGACAGCGCAGGAGGCCCTGTGCTATTACAAAGTGTTGTTCGCAGAGATACACCGAAAATTCAAGGGGCGCAGAGCTACTGATTTCAAGGCGAGAAAGTCGGATGATTATGCCGGAGTTTATGTGTTCTATGTGCTCACCAACCCTGACGGCAGCCAGGAAAACATGCATATATCAGTCCGCAAGGACAATCCACAGCATATCTGGATTGCAGATGGTGGAATATGAATGCTTTAAATCAGACCCATTCTTTTTTGTAATAGTGACATATAGCGACAATTTATGCCACAAAAAAGCAAGCCGCCTGTGATTTGGCGGCTTGCTTTCATATCGTTATTGTGTCAGGCTCTTCGAACCGGTGATTATTTCGCGATAATCAGGAAGTATTTTTTCTTGCCTTGCTGAACGAGCAGGTATTTGCCGTCGAGCAGGTCGGAGGTGGTGAGCTCGAGGTTGGGGTCAGAGATCTTCTCCTTGTTGATGCTCACGCCACCACCCTGGGTCATCTTGCGCATCTCGCCTTTCGACGGGAACACGGGGGCGCTCTCTGTCACGAGGTCGATGGCTTTCACACCGTTCTCGAAAAGGCTCTTGTCCACTTCAAAGTGTGGCACTCCGTCGAAGATGTCGAGCAGTGTCTGCTCGTCGAATTTCAGCAGCGACTCTTTCGTGGATTTTCCGAACAGCACGTTGGATGCCTCCAATGCCATCTCGTAGTCTTCCTGGGAGTGAACCATGATGGTCACTTCCTGGGCCAGACGTTTCTGCAGCACGCGACGGCCCGGATCCTGGTCGTGCTCTGCGATAAGGGCGTCTATCTCCTCCTTTGGCAGGGACGTGAAGATCTTGATGTAGCGCTTCGCGTCCTCGTCCGCGGTGTTGAGCCAGAACTGGTAGAAGATATATGGAGATGTGCGAGTACGGTCGAGCCAGATGTTGCCTTTCTCTGTCTTGCCGAACTTGCGTCCGTCGCTCTTGGTGACGAGCGGACAGGTCAGGGCGAAGCATTCCTTGCCCGACATACGGCGTATCAGCTCAGAACCAGTAGTGATGTTGCCCCACTGGTCGGCACCGCCAAGTTGGAGGCGGCAGTTGTTGTGCTCGCTCAGGTAGTAGAAGTCGTAGGCCTGCAGCAGCTGGTAGGTGAACTCAGTGAATGAGAGTCCGTCGCGTGCCTCGCCGTTCAGACGCTTCTGCACGGACTCCTTAGCCATCATGTAGTTCACGGTGATGTGCTTGCCCACGTCACGTGCGAAAGCGAGGAAGGTGAAGTCCTTCATCCAGTCGTAGTTGTTGACAAGCTCAGCTTTGTTGGGTGCGTCGCTCTCGAAGTCGAGGAACTTGCTGAGCTGTGCCTTGATGCATTTCACGTTGTGGGCCAGGGTCTCCTCGTCGAGCAGGTTGCGCTCCTGACTTTTTCCCGACGGGTCGCCAATCATGCCGGTGGCACCTCCGATGAGGGCGTAGGGCTTGCCGCCGCACCGCTGGTAGTGGCGGAGCATCATCACGCCGCACAAGTGTCCGATATGGAGTGAGTCGGCGGTCGGGTCAATGCCTAAGTATGCCGACACGTTCTTCTCCTTCTCCAGGAGCTCCTCTGTGCCCGGCATCATCTGGTGGATCATTCCACGCCATTCTAGTTCTTTTACAAAATTCATTGTTAAATTATAGTTGAAAGTTTAATGTTTTGTGAAGTTGAAATAATAAATCGATTCGCTTTCCTGCTGGTAGTAATTATCCGAACTGCAGACTATCTTCTTGCCTTCTTGCCTTCTCGTCTTCTCGTCTTCTCGCCTTCTCGTCTTCTTGCCTTCTTGTCTTCTCGCCTTCTTGTCTTCTTGCCTTCTCGTCTTCTTGTCTTCTCGTCTTCTTGTCTTCTTGCCTTCTCTCAGTTGATTTTGGCAATCGTGGCATTGAAATAGTCGGGGTCGCCTGTCACTTCCTTGATGACCTTGATGAAGGGTGGAAAATGGATTTCATTGCCGTCTTTGGTTCCTGCGATTTCCAGAATGTTGAGGTTGTCGTCGCGCTCAAGGAAGGTGTCGAGCTCGAAATATTGCTTCTCCCACACGAATGTCTTGCGGAGTTTCTGTATGGTCTGCCGGCTTGTGTCGGCCTGCTGAAGCATCGTGACATACTGGTAGGGAGTGATCTTGCGCTCGGTCTCGATACATTCATCGTCCGAAACCTGGGTCTTGGTCCTGAGCGTATAAACATAGCTGCCATCCCATCCCCGCTTTCTGAGTCTCACGGTGGAGCCTGGATCCGACTTGAGGTAGGTCTGGGTGATTTCGCTGTCGGTGGTCTCTGGCAGCTCTCCCGTCACGTCGACGAGGAAATAGCGCTGCACTTCGTTGAGTGCCGGCAGACCCATCACGACTGAAATCTCCTTGATGACGGCCTTGATTTTGTTCTCGAAGTCACGGCTGTTGTCTATGATTCTGAGATGTGGATGCCCGTTCCATGCGGATATGAGCTTGATGTCGAGCATGCGGGCTGTCTTCACGTCCTCGCTGCGTGCGGCGTTGGTGGCAGTGGTGTAGAACTCTTCGGCCCCGTTGGCTGCGCTGACCAGATGGAGGACTGCGTCGTAGCGTGAGTCGCGCAGTTGGATGGTGTTGGTGCCGATGTCGTTCATCAGCGCCTGCCATGTCTCCTCTGGCAAGTAGGTGGAGATGTCCATGGTGCCGCGGTCGCAGACGACGATGGAGGGCTTTCCGCATTTCCTGGCGATGTCCATGAAGCGGTCCTCAATGTGCATCTGCATCAGCAGTGTGGCCTTCTCAGCCTCGTAGTGGTACTGCCGGTCGTCGGTCAGGTAGTTCACTCCTGCCTGGATGCAGATGGTTGGTATTTCAGGGAGCGTGAACACCTGATAGCCAAGACCTGTGAAGTGCTCGATGATGCGCACGAGCGCCGTGGTCTTGCCGGCACAGGGCCCGCCTGTGAGCACGATTTTCGTGATGTCGTTTTTGTTCATGTAGCTGGTTGCATGTAATCGGACTGCAAAGTTACGAATATTAATTAACATTTGAAAATTAATTCAAATGATAATGCAGTTTTTTGATTATGAAAGCCTTGACTTCAGCCTGTCTGGGGCGTTTCAGCCTGTCTGGGTCATCCTATCTCAGGCGTTGCTTGAAATCGGAGAGTGCCGCCGACTTCTGCTCGTCTGTGATGTCCGGGAAATAGGTGTCCAGGATGTCCTTGAAGGCTTGCTCTGCCTTTGCGCGCATCTGTGCCTTGCCGGCTCTCAGCCCTGCCGAGAGTTCGTTCTTGGGCAGCAGTGCACGGTTGAAGTTTCCGTCGCTCATGGGGGAGTTTTTTATAAAAAATGCTTTAGATGTTCTAGATATTCTAGATTCTCTAGATATTCTAGATACTCTAGAAATAAACCTCAATTCTCGTGCAAGCGAGAGCAGAATGAAGCTCGCTTCAATTATGCCGAGCGCAGCCGAGAATCATATCAATAAATTTCAAACCTCAAATTTCAATTCTCGTGCAAGCGAGAGCAGAATGAAGCTCGCTTCAATTATGTCGAGCGCAGCCGAGAATCATGTAAATAAACCTCAAATTATATTATTCCTGTATGTAGACTCGCTGCACGCGTGTGGAGATGCCGGTGAGCACTTCGTATGGGATGGTGCCAAGCACATCGCTGAGCACGGTGACAGGCAGGTCGTCGCCGAAGATGACGGCCTTGTCGCCTTCCTTGCAGTCGATGTCGGTCACGTCAATCATGCACACGTCCATGCAGATGTTGCCGAGGTAGGGCGCTTTCTTGCCGTTGACGAGGCAGTAGCAGTTGCGGTTGCCCAGTTTCCGGTTCAGTCCGTCGGCATAGCCGATAGGTATGGCTGCTACGCGGCTGGGACGGTCGACGAAGGTCTTGCGGCTGTAGCCTACGGAGTCGCCTGCGGGCACGTCGCGAATCTGCAGTATCGTGGTTTTGAGCGTGCATACGTTGTGTATCATCTCGTTCGTGCGGGGGTTGATGCCGTAGAGACCGAGTCCCAGTCGCACCATGTCGAGATGGTACTGAGGAAAATGCTCGATGCCGGCGGAATTGCAGATGTGCCGTATGATCTTGTGCCCGTAGGCGTTCTGCAGCTTGGTGGACGCCTCGTCGTAGAGTGCGAACTGCTGGCGGGAGAAGTCATCGAATCCGTCGGCGTCGCTACCCACAAAATGGGAGAATACAGAGGCGGGCACGAGTGCGCTTTGCCGCGTAAGACGGTCGATGAGGCGCTCCATGTCGGTCTTTGCGTTGAATCCGAGGCGGTGCATGCCGGTGTCGATTTTGATGTGGATGGGGAAGTTGGTGATGCCTTCTTTCTCTGCGGCCCGGATGAGCGCCTCGAGGATGTCGAAATTGAACACCTCCGGCTCGAGCCTGTAGTCGAAGAGCATACGGAAAGAGGTCATCTCCGGGTTCATCACCATGATGTTGGCGGTGATGCCTGCATTGCGCAGCTCGGCGCCTTCGTCGGCCACGGCTACGGCCAGATAGTCCACTCCGTGGTCCTGAAGGGTCTTGGAGGCCTCCACCGAACCGATTCCGTAGGCCGATGCCTTCACCATGCACACCATCTTCGTCTCCGGTTTCTTGAACTTGCGGTAGTAGTTCAGGTTGTCCACCATCGCGTTGAGGTTGATTTCCAGGATGGTCTGGTGAACTTTCAGCGTG
>FLNY01003077.1_pt1 | contig 17067 bp, 15 predicted proteins | sample 1140381 | NCBI WGS metagenome assembly FLNY01 (sample SAMEA3878172, study PRJEB12797) | bioreactor metagenome | biome: Moose rumen | place: Sweden | collected 2011-10
TATAACCGAGGAGTTCTTCTTGTCCTCACGCATCTGGACTTTTTTCTCGTCAAACCAGATGTCGAAACGAAGCTCGCTCTTCTCAAACTTGACAACATCAAAGTTGTCTATCAGCACATCGGGAAGGATGGCTCGAAGAAATTGGGTATGATCCATGCTGCAAAGGTACAACTTTTATTCTTGATTAGCCAAGCCTTACCAACCGGATAAATCCGCTGAGCCAAGAAAGTGTCGGTGTCGCTCTTTAAAGTCGTGGATGGGCAGCATGACCTGTATCTCGTCTTCAAGGGACGTAAAGGACCTAAGCTGTTCAACCTCGACTGGTGGATGATGCGTTGACATAATAATATAAGTATTGGTAAGATTAAGATTAAGATGATGATTAGCCGCGTGTCAGCGGACACGCAAAAAAAAAGAAGGAGTAACAATTGTTACTCCTTCTCTTTTTGTAGCGGGAGGGGGACCCGAACCCTCGACCTCCGGATTATGAATCCGACGCTCTAACCAGCTGAGCTACCCCGCCATCGTTTTTGTTTCCTCGGCTTGTTTCCTCGGTTTTGCGTGTGCAAAGGTAAGTGTTTTTTTTATTACCGCAAATATTTTAGGGCTAAAATTTATCTATTTGTGCTAAAATTTGTGATATTCCATCTTTGTCCACGCTTTCGGTGACCATGTCAGCCTCTTTTTTCACCTCTTCTCTGGCGTTTCCCATTGCTATTCCCACTCCGGCATGTCTGAGCATAGGTATGTCATTGCCGCCGTCACCGAACGCCATTGTCTCTTTGATGTCGATGTTAAGAATCTTGATCACCTCATCGATGGCAGTCGCCTTGCTGATGCCCTTTGGTATGCAGTCGGCGAAGTCCGGGTGCCATCTGTGTGCGTCGCAGCCTGTCAGCACCTCGCTCATGATGTGCTTCTGCTGTTCTTTGTCGAAGAAAGCGATGATTTGTCGTATCTCTGTTCCTTCTGGTATATCCTTGCCGTATCCTTGGCTGACGTTCCTCAGGTTGAGCAGCTCAAACACGGCGTCGCTTTTATCGTTGGCGTTGATTGTCACTGAGGTCTCGTCCGTGGCGAATGTCACGCACATATTATTCTTGGTGGCGTACTCGGTGACCCTCGTCACATCATCCTGACTGATGGACTTCGAGAACAATATCTTACCCTGTTTGTCGGAAAGACACGCTCCGTTGGCGGATATGATACCGTCGTACTCCACCTCGCTGAGGTTGTCGATGAATGGGAGAGGGCGTCCTGTGGCTATGTACACTTTGACTCCTTTCTGCCTTACCTCATGTATGGCTTTGATGGTTGACTGTGGGACGGTGTGTGTCTTGAAGGACACGAGTGTGCCGTCGATGTCGAAGAAAATCGCTTTAATCATTGTCAGAATAAAATATACGGGACTAACCTCTCTGTTTCCTCGTCCGTGAATATTCCAGTTCCTCTCAGATGACTCACGTCTTTTATCGCTCCGTAGAGTCTTCTGTACTGGAGAAGGTCACGAGTCTGGTCGTATGATATATATGGATGAGAGTTTAGTCTCTGGAAACTGTCTTTGTTGATGTTGATCTTGTTTACCGAGTCGTTGCCATCTATCTTGAACCACTCAAGCAGCTCAGGTGACACGATGTTAATCTCCGCCAGTTGTCTGACATCATGGAAGCCGCCCAGTTTGGTGCGGTAACGTATGATGGACTCGGAGATTTTCTTTCCCACACCAGGTATGCTGCATAGTGTGGTGGTGTCTGCCGTGTTCGGGTTCACCTTAGTCAGTGTGGTGAACTTGGCCGGTGCGTAGCGTCTTGTCGACTCGATGTCTGCTGAGTCTGATGTTTGCCGTTTCTCCGTCCACCGTCTGTTGTCCCTTCTCCAGTCTTTCTTCGTTCTCTCTCTTCTCATCGTCTCTTGTCTGTATCGCTCTCCGATGCTCATGTGTGGCGATAGCCGTTCAACGTCGCTCTCATTCATGCCGTACACCCTGAGAAGTGAGTTCGGTGTCCGGAACACGGCTCCTGCCGTACGGTATCTGATGAGGTTTCTCGCCTTCCACGGCTCCAGTCCGAACGCGGAGAGTGTGGCTGAGTCCGCCGTGTTGGGGTCGAAGACGCCTTGTGGCGACACACCTTTGGTGTCGCTGTCCTTCGTATCTTCCCTTGTTGTCTTACTGTCTTTCTGCCCGCTGTCCAGTCCGAGCATCATGCCGGCGCTGAATGCGGCTACGCAGACGAGTGCAGTTATTATTTTCCTGTCACTCCGTCTGAATTTTTCAAAGAATCCCATGGTTAATGTGGTTAATCGCTCATCTCAGCAGGTCGAGCAGTTTCCGGAATAGGCCAGTCTGTTCCAGGAACACCATTCCTATCGCTAACGGTGCCACGTACCTGAGTGAGAAGATGAGCAGTTTGAAGTATGAAGCCTTAATCTCACCGTGGTTCGACAGCTCGTCCTTGTATAGCTTTTGGTCGAGCACCCATCCGGCGAACACCGCCGTGAGGAATCCTCCCACAGGTAAGAGTATCATGCCTGAAAAGCTGTCGAACATGTCGAATATGTTGAGTCCGTTGAGTCTGATGAATGAGAGTGGTCCGAACGACAATGAGCAGACCGTTCCGAGCAGTGTTATCACCACGGTGACGACCACCGCTGCCTTCTTTCTCTCTGTTCCGTATTCTTCAGAAATATATGCCGTGGCCACCTCGTGCAGAGATATGGCGCTTGTCAGTGCCGCCACGAACAGCAGGAAGTAGAAGAGTACCGACACGGTGGCCGCCAGGAACGTGCCGTTGCCGAACGCTTTCTGGAATACGTTAGGCAGTGAGATGAATGTCAGGCTGGCGCCAGTCTGCACGTCGTTGGGGTCCATTCCGATGTTAAAGACGGAAGGGAAGATGATGAAGCCGGCCATGATGGCTACTATGGTGTCTATGACAGATACGTTGATGGCAGTCGTGGCGAGCTTGGTGTTTGTCTCGAAGTAACTGGCGTAGGTGCACAGGCAACCCATGGCGAGTGAGAGTGAGAAGAACGCCTGTCCCATGGCTTGCAGTATCACTGTGCCCGTCACCTTGGAGAAGTCCGGGACGAGCAGGAACTGTATGCCTTTGGCTGCACCTGGCAGCATGGCTGAGCATACCACCAGCATGACCACGATGATGAAGAGTGTAGGCATCATGATCTTGGAGAACTTCTCTATTCCTGAGCGTACGCCTTTGGTTATCACGTAGTGTATGATGGCAATGAAGATATAGAGCCACAGCGTCGGTACCCATGGGTTGGCTGTGAAGCTTGTGAAGATATTGCTGTACTCCGTGGCAGGCACATCGTAAAAAGCGTTGGCTGCCGACAGGTAAGTGTAATGCAGTGTCCATGCTCCCACCACAATGTAATAGCAGAGTATGAACCATCCCGTGAACACGCCGAGACGTCCCACCCATTTCCACGGGCTGCCGTTGGATACTATCCTGTAGGCGCCGGCTGTGTTGGAATGTGTGTGTCGTCCTATGAGAAACTCGCTGATCATTATCGGCAGGCCGAGCAGTATGATGCAGCATAGGTATATGACAATGAAAGCCGCTCCGCCGTTCTGTCCTGTGATAATCGGGAAACGCCACACGTTACCGAGTCCCACGGCAGAGCCGGCTGCCGCCAATATCGCTCCAAGTTTACTTCCGAAATTCTCTCTACTGTCCATTGTGTCTGTGTTTTATTTTTTTGTGAGTGATGAAGAACGTCACGCTCAGGATAAGTCCTATGATGGTTCCTACGACGTCGGCGTAGAAGTCGATTATGTCACCGCTTCTGTATGTGGTGATATGTTCTTGCACAATCTCCATCAGTCCTCCGACCAGTGACGGATAGACGATGCTGAGTGCACAGAACATTAAGCTTATATTACGGTTCTTGTTTTTCCTGTAGTCAATCCACATGGCGCACGTCAAAGAGCCGTACATGATGAAATGCACCCATTTGTCGAACAGAGGCACTCTGGTCAACGGCTCCACTTCCGGCGTCGGTATGATGCTCAGTATGATGATGGCTATGGTTATTGTAAGTGTGAAGATATACTTGATGAGTGTATGTCTTGAGTTCATTTTATTTTGTTCTTGTTCTGGATATAATTCGTGTCGGTGTCTTCACATGTCGTCAGTGTTGTGTCTTGTTGTCATCGCTCCCATGTGGTGTATGGTCGTCTCATGAGGTGTGAGTTGTAGTATCTGTGGTCACCTGTGACCTCCTCGCCGAGGAAGTCCGGTTTGACATACTGCTCGTCCTCCGACTCCAGCTCTATCTCGCCGATGACCAGTCCTCTGTTTTCTCCGAAGAACTCGTCGACCTCCACCACGTGCTTGCCGCTTCTCACCAGCCATCGGTCCTTGATTATACGTCCTGGCATGCACAGTTTCATCAGTTCCTTAGCGTCGTCCATAGGTATCTCTGTCTCGAACTCGTAGCGTGTCATGCCTCCGTTTGTTGACGGTCCCTTGATGGTGAGGTAAGCCTTGTCGTCCCTGATGCGGAAGCGCACGGTCTTGCCTGCCTCTGTGGCCATGTAGCCTTGCTCGATGTGAGTCCTGTTGTATGCTAGGTGCTTGTACTCGCCCGTGACGATGAATTTTCTTTCTATCTCGTTATGCATCTTTTGTGTGGCGTTTATTACCGAGAGAGCGCGACCGGTGCTTAAGCCCTGTCCGCGCGCTCCTCATTATTCCTGTCCGGAGAACTCCATCAGGTAAGCCTTGATGAAGTCGTCTATCTTACCGTCCATGACACCGTTTACGTCACTAGTCTGGTAGTTGGTCCGGTGATCCTTCACTCGTCTGTCGTCGAAGACGTATGAGCGTATCTGACTCCCCCATTCGATTTTCTTTTTTCCGGCCTCGACCTTCTGCTGTTCCGCCATTCGCTTTTGGAGTGCTCTGTCGTAGAGCTGTGAGCGCAGCAGTCGCAGTGCGTTCTCTCTGTTCTCCAGCTGCTTTCTTGTCTCGGTGTTCTCGATGAGGATTTCCTCCTCTTCTCCTGTGTCGGGGTCAACGTACTGGTATCTCAGTCGCACTCCTGTCTCCACCTTGTTGACGTTCTGTCCTCCGGCTCCTCCGCTTCGGAACAGGTCCCAACTGATCTTACTCTTGTCTATGACCACCTCGATGGAGTCGTCGACGAGTGGTGTGACGAACACAGAGGCGAATGATGTCATTCTCTTTCCCTGTGCGTTGTATGGTGACACTCTGACAAGTCTGTGTACTCCGTTCTCGCCTTTCAAGAATCCGTAAGCCTGGTCACCCTCGATCTCCATGGTGACAGTCTTTATTCCCGCCTCATCTCCGTCTATGTAGTTGCTGATGGTTACCTTGTACTTGTGCGCCTCAGCCCATCTCTGGTACATACGCATAAGCATGCTTGCCCAGTCTTGCGCCTCGGTACCACCGGCGCCAGAGTTGATCTTGAGCACGGCGTCCATACCGTCGGCCTCATTGCGCAGCATATTCTTGAGCTCCAGGTCCTCGATCAGCTTGACGGCGTTGGCGTAGTAGTCGTCAACCTCCTCTTCGCTCGCCATGTCATCCTTGTAGAAGTCGAAAGCCACCTCGAGGTCGTCAGTGGCAGCCTTCACCTCCTTATATCCGTCAATCCATTTCTGCAAGTCCTTGACTTTCTTCATTTGGGCCTCCGCCGCCTTGGCGTCATCCCAGAATCCCGGAGCCTGAGTCCTCAGTTGCTCCTCTTCCACCTGTATCTTTTTCTCGTCTATTCCCAGGTATCTGTGAAGAGCCTCCGTACGTTCCACCAAATCTTTAAGTTGTTCTGCGGTTATCATACTAATTTTCAAATTTGTCTGCAAAGGTAGTAAAAAAAGAAGATAATAATAACTGACAGGTGCTAAAATCCACCTTATCATTATTTTCTTTATTATCGTCTTTTATTTATCCGTCAAAAAAATGTACCTTTGCCGCCTGAAATAAGCCTGTGCGCAAATGCGGTTGATTAAGAAATTAGATTTATATGTCCTAAATAACTTTCTGATGCTGTTCTTCGGTACGTTCTGCATCAGTCTGTTTGCCGTATTGATGCAGTTCACCTGGAGATACGTGGATGAGCTGGTGGGTAAGGGGTTGTCGGCCTGGGTAATGGCTAAGTTCGTGTTTTATGCCGCGGAGACGTTGGTGCCCTTGGCACTGCCTCTTGCTGTCTTGCTTGCTTCTCTTATCTCATTTGGTAATATGGGTGAGCGTCTTGAGCTGTTGGCCATCAAGGCGTCAGGTATCTCTTTGTTCCGTACCTTACGTCCGTTGATGATTGTTTCCGCCATGCTGGCAGGTGTGTCATTCTATTTTCAGAATGTCGTCGTGCCTGATGCGGACAACAAATTCTTCGTTCTTCTTTACTCTATACGTATGAAGTCGCCTGAGCTGGATATACCGGAGCGTGTCTTCTATAACGGCATAGAGGGTAATAACATATATGTCAGCAGGAAGGACAAAAAGACTGGATGGCTGTATGACGTCATAATATACAACTATACAGACGGAGTGCGACGGGCACATATCATACTCGCTGACTCGGCGCGTATGGAGGCGACCTCAGACAACAGACATCTGCTGCTCCATCTTTATGGAGGAGAGCAGTTTGAGAACACCGACGGAGGAAGCGGGTTCCAGACCAACGGCGGCAACGTGCCGTACAGGCGTGAGACGTTTGTCGAGAAACATTTCATCATCGACTTCGACACCAATCTCAACATGGTCGGTGACAACACGTTCTCCAGTGACGCAAAGACTAAGGGTGTGTCACAGCTGATGGTCGACATCGACTCACTCAATGCCTTCAATGACAGTCTTGGATACATGTACTATAAAGACTCAAGGCGTATTGTCTATCATGTGCCGCAGACCACGATGAGTGTTGACTCGGCCGACGCAGCACAGGCTGCCTCCATGGATGTCAAGGAGACGGTGGACATCGACTCAGTGTTCGCTGGTCTGTCATCGCAGGAGCGTCAGAGTGTCGTGCTGAACGCATCGCAGAAAGTGAGTCTGCAGACCATGGACACGGACTTCAAGTCACAGATGATGGTGGTGAGTCAGCAGAACGTGCGTAAGCATATCGCTGAGATTTATCAGAAGATTACCATGTCACTTGCCGTGCTTCTGTTCTTCTTCATCGGTGCTCCGCTGGGTGCGATAATACGTAAGGGAGGACTTGGAGTTTCTGTGGTCGTCTCAGTCTTGATATTCATATTTTACTATGTGGTCAACACTGCGGGTGTCAAGGTGGGACGCGAGGGTAGTATACCTATCGAAATAGGTGTGTGGCTCAGTACCATCATACTTGCCCCGATAGGACTCTTCCTCACTGTCAAGGCAAACAACGACTCCGCCGTGTTCAACAAGGACGCTTACGTCTTGTTCTTCAGACGTCTGTGGGGTATCAGACAGAAACGCCACATCACTGGTAAGGAGGTTATCATTCAAGATCCGGACTACAAGGAGGCGGAGCGTCTCATTGACGAGCTGTCGGCTGATGCCCGACGTTATCTGAGTGATAAGAAACTCAAGCGTTTCACTTACTTCGTGCGTCTGTACCTCGGCAAGGTCGACATGTCCGACATCGAGAGCATCAGCGAACGTCTCGAGTACCTTGTTGATATGCTGTCCAACAGCAAGAAACGTCAGCTCATTGCTGACCTGAACGCCATGCCGGTGATAGACTATAGCTCGTTCCGTTTCTATAGACGTGTTCGTGGTGACATGCGTAATATAATCAGCGTAGGAGAAAAAATAAAAAAAGATATATATGGGAAATAGTAACTTCAGTACAGTAGAGGCGGCCCTGGAAGATTTCCGACAGGGTAAGTTCGTCATCGTCGTCGATGATGAGGATAGGGAGAATGAAGGCGACTTCATTACAGCCGCGGAACTGATTACTCCGGAAAAGATAAATTTCATGTTGAGAGAGGGACGAGGCGTGCTTTGCGCTCCTATCACCATCTCAAGAGCCAAGCAGCTGGAGCTGCCGCATCAGGTGGATGATAACACATCCATGCTCGGTACTCCATTCACTGTCACCGTGGACAAGCTGGAAGGATGTACCACAGGTGTCAGTGCTCGTGACAGGGCAGCCACCATACAATGGCTCGCCAACGATGACGCTCGTCCTTCCGACTTTGGGCGACCGGGACACATCAATCCGCTTTACGCGCAAGACAATGGAGTGCTGCACAGAGCGGGTCACACGGAGGCTGCTGTCGACCTGGCTCGTCTCGCAGGACTTAAGCCGGCGGCCGCACTCATCGAGATCCTTAATCCTGACGGCACGATGGCTCGCATGCCTGAGCTTGTCAAGAAGGCTGAGGAGTTCGGCATGAAGCTGATACAGATTAAAGACCTCATTGCTTACAGGCTGCAGACCGAGAGCATGGTGGAGAAAGGACAGGAGGCACTATTGCCGACAGACTTCGGAGACTTCCATATCATTCCTTTCCGTCAGAAAAGCAATGGACTCGAACATATAGCACTTATCAAGGGAACGTGGAAGAAGGACGAGCCGGTGCTTGTGCGCATGCACTCCAGCTGTGCTACCGGTGACATCTTCGGCAGTAAACGTTGCGACTGTGGCGAGCAGCTGCATAAGTCCATGGAGCTTATTGAGAGAGAAGGCAAAGGTGCCATCGTGTACCTCATACAGGAAGGACGTGGCATCGGACTGATGAATAAGATTGCGGCGTATGTGCTTCAAGAACGTGGAGAGGATACAGTAGACGCCAACATACACCTCGGCTTCAATCCTGACCTGCGTGACTACGGAGTGGGTGCGCAGATCTTACGTGACCTTGGCATAGGCAAGGTGCGACTGATAACCAACAACCCGACAAAGCGAGTGGGACTGGAGGGGTACGGACTGGAGATTGTGGAGAACGTACCTATCGAGATAAAGCCGAACAAATATAATGAGCGTTATCTGCACACAAAGCAGGAGCGCATGGGACACATCCTTCATTTTAACAAATAACACATTCACATTCAACAAATAAAAGTATTATGGAAATTCTTTCAGACCGTCTAAACAGACTTTCTCCTTCTGCCACGTTGGCAATGTCGCAGAAGAGTTCTGAGCTTAAAGCTCAGGGTGTAGATGTTATCAACCTCAGTGTCGGTGAGCCAGACTTCGATACTCCGGCTCATATCAAAGAGGCAGCCAAAAAGGCTATTGATGACAACTGGACTCGATACAGTCCAGTGCCTGGTTACCCAGAGCTTAAGAACGCTATTGTGGCAAAGCTCAAGAATGAAAACGGTCTTGACTACAAGCCTTCCCAGATTCTCTGCTCTAACGGAGCTAAGCAGTCTGTATGTAACGCCATCATGGCTTTTGTCAATGAGGGTGATGAGGTAATCATACCTGCTCCTTACTGGGTGAGCTATCCGCAGATGGTGAAGCTGGCTGACGGTGAGCCTGTGTATATCGAGGCGACTATTGAGCAGGATTTCAAGATTACTCCAGAGCAGCTCGAGGCTGCCATCACTCCTAAGACTCGTGCTCTCATCCTCTGCTCTCCGTCAAATCCTACGGGCTCCGTCTACTCTAAGGAGGAGCTTGAGGGGCTGAAGAATGTGCTCTTGCATCATGAGCGTGTCATGGTGATTGCCGACGAGATATACGAGCACATCAACTACGTGGGCGCACATGCCTCAATGGCTTCCTTCCCAGACATCAAGGACCGCGTGGTCATTGTCAATGGTGTGTCAAAGGCTTATGCCATGACAGGTTGGCGTATTGGATTCATCGCTGCTCCAGAGTGGGTTGTCAAGGGATGTAATAAGCTGCAGGGTCAGTACTCATCTGGTCCATGCTCAGTGTCTCAGAAAGCCGCTGAGGCTGCTTATGTCGGCAGTCAGGCATGCGTTGAGGAGATGCGTAAGGCGTTCCAGCGTCGTAAGGACCTCATTGTGAAGTTGGCTAAGGAGATACCTGGACTTGAGGTGAACAACCCTCAGGGTGCTTTCTACCTCTTCCCTAAGTGCTCAAGCTTTTATGGCAAGTCATATAACGGCACAGTCATCAACAACTCCACAGACTTGGCTATGTTCCTCCTCGAGACAGGACACGTGGCAACAGTTGGTGGTGACGCCTTCGGTTCACCTGAGTGCTTCCGTATGAGCTACGCCACTTCTGACGAGAATATCGTTGAGGCTATGAAGAGAATCAAAGACACTCTCGCCCTTCTCAAGTAATAACATGACATAGTGACAAGTACTGTCGTGTGAGCGGCAGCATGCGATAATGACGTCGTCCGGACATTTTCGGGCGACGTTTTTTTTGTCTGCTGTCATGAGAGTAGTGGTGGCGGAAAAACAGAAAAACAGTATGATAATGAATAATTAGTGGTGCAAAATTATGTGTTGTCAGCCGTTTTTTGTACTTTTGTGTCGTAAAATGTGTAATGGCATGTTTTCCGGATTTGAAGAACCTGCCCAATAGTGAACGTTCAGATGTGTGAGGAAAGTAAAAAAACCTTGAAGGTGATAATAAGTGGAGGTGGTACGGGAGGTCATATATTCCCTGCCGTATCCATTGCTAATGCTATAAAAAAACAGCATCCGGAAGCGGAGATTCTATTTGTTGGTGCGCTCGGCAGAATGGAGATGCAGAGAGTGCCTGCTGCTGGTTACAAGATTGTTGGTCTGCCGGTTAGGGGACTGTTACGTCCCTTGTGGAGTCTGGGGAACATCGGTGTGATGATGGATTTCCTCAAGAGCCGTAAGATGGTTAAGGATATCATACGCGACTTCAAGCCGCAGGTGGCTGTCGGTGTGGGCGGTTACGCCTCAGCTCCGACGCTCAACGCTGCTCATTCCATGGGCGTGCCTTGTCTCATCCAAGAGCAGAACAGCTACGCCGGAGTGACAAATAAGTCATTGGCGAAGAAAGTCAAGAAAGTATGTGTGGCATACACAGGCATGGAGCGTTTCTTCCCTGCCGACAAGATAATATTGACCGGTAATCCGGTGAGACAAAATCTGTTGGACAACAAGGTGGATAAGGACGAGGCTCTCAAAAGCTTCGGGCTCGAGCCTGGCAAGCGTACGATACTCATCATTGGCGGCAGCCTTGGCGCTCGCACAGTCAACGAGAGCGTGCTCAGCCACCTGGAGAACATCAGGAGTAGCGAGGTGCAGTTCATCTGGCAGACAGGTAAGTACTACAGCGAGGAGATACACAGAGAGCTGGCCAAGACGGAGCCGGTCAAGAACCTCCACGTCACAGACTTCATATCAGACATGGACAAGGCGTACTCGGCTGCTGACCTCGTGATCTCACGCGCCGGCGCAAGCTCAATCTCTGAGTTGTGTCTGCTCGGCAAGCCATCCATCCTCGTTCCGTCGCCTAACGTGGCTGAGGACCATCAGACCAAGAATGCGATGGCGCTGTCAACAAAAGACGCAGCTGTGTTCATCAAGGACAGCGACAGCCGTGGTAAACTCATACCGACAGCGTTGGACGTGGTGCTCGATGATGAGAGACTCAAGACGCTCGGCGCTAACGCGGCCAAGCTGGCTTTCAGAGACTCTGCGGATGTGATAGCAAATGAGGTTTATAAACTGGCGGTTAAAGCGTGACAGGATTCTGTGACGGTTGACGCGAAAAGACAAAGAACGTGATTAACTCAATATATTTCGTAGGTGCCGGTGGCATAGGAATGAGCGCACTGGTACGTTATTTCCTCAGTCAGGGGTATAACGTGGGAGGATATGACAAGACTCCGAGTGAGTTGACAGAGAAGCTGATCGCTGAGGGAGCGTCTATCCACTACGCTGAGGACGTGAATCTCATTCCAGACTGTTTCAAGGATAAGGAGACGACACTCGTGGTCTATACTCCCGCCATCCCGTCCGACCACAAGGAACTGACGTTTTTCCGTGACAACGGCTTCGACGTGCAGAAGCGCGCTCAGGTGCTCGGATTCCTCACCAAGGAACACAAGGGACTCTGTGTGGCGGGTACACACGGAAAGACCACCACTTCATCCATGGCGGCGCACATTCTGCACCAGAGTCACGTGAAGTGCAATGCCTTCCTCGGAGGTATCACGAAGAACTACGGCACGAACTATCTGTTGTCCAAGGACAGCGACTACGTCGTCATAGAGGCTGACGAGTTCGACCGCTCATTCCACTGGCTGCGTCCGTATGCCACGGTGATCACGGCGACGGACCCTGACCATTTGGATATCTACGGAACAAAAGAGGCTTATCTCGAGAGTTTCCGCAAGTACACCACGCTGATACGTGAGGACGGAGCGCTGGTTATCCACAAGGGACTGGAGATGAAGGCTGAGCCTCAGGCAGGCGTGAGAGTGTTCGAGTACTCAAGGGATGAGGGTGATTTCCATGCTGAGAATGTCAGGATCGGTGGCGGAGAGATTTTCTTCGACTTTGTTCATCCGGACGGTGTGGTCAAGGACATACAACTCGGAGTGCCAGTCAGCATCAACATCGAGAACAGCGTGGCTGCCATGGCGCTTGCCAAACTGGCTGGAGCTGACGATGATGAACTGAGGGAGGGGATCAGGACGTTCCAGGGAGTGGACAGACGCTTCGACTTCAAGGTGAAGAACGACAGAGTGGTGTTCCTGAGTGACTATGCCCATCACCCTAATGAGATAGCCCAGAGCGTGCGCTCAATACGTGAACTGTACGTCGATAAGAAGATAGCGGCGGTATTCCAGCCCCACTTGTACACGCGTACGCGCGACTTTTATAAGGAGTTCGCCGACGCCTTGTCACAGCTCGACGTGGTCTACCTGTGTGACATCTACCCTGCGAGGGAGTTGCCTATTCCGGGTGTGACGTCACAGCTGATATACGATAACCTGAGACACGGCATTGAGAAGTATCTGATAAAGAAAGACGACGTGCTCAGTGTGGCAGAGAAAGGCGACTTCGATGTGCTGATCTCACTCGGCGCCGGCGACATAGAGAACTATGTGCCGCGAATGGCTGAGATCTTGGGACGACGATAACACTTTACAACGCTGGTTGTCATGACAAATGCAAAAAATCTGTTGAGGATTGTATTCTTCTCACTTCTCTTCCTTGTCGTCGTCGGTTATCTGCTGTATTACTTCTTCGCCCTGTCCGAGTCGGACACGGACAACAGATGTGTGGCGGTGGAGCTGATTATCAGCAATGATGAGGATGAGCCTTTCATCAGTCAACATGATCTGGATCAGATGCTCATCGCTGCCGACCAGTATCCCAAGGGACGACGTGTGAGTGAGGTGGACACGAAGAAGATAGAGAGCGTGGTGGGCACTAACCCTTTCGTCAGGGAGGTGAGCTGCTATAAGACACCGACGGACAAGGTCATCGTGAATGTCACGCAGCGAGTGCCGGTCATCTACGTGGTGCCGGAGGGTGACATGAGCTACTTCCTCGATGATACGGCGACGAGAATACCTAACAAGAGGTATGTGCGTAACATCATTGTGGCTTCAGGTGACATCGATGAGACGTACGCCAAGAAGGAATTGCTGCGCTTCGCCATGTTCCTGCAGACCGACGAGTTCTGGGACAGCCAGATTGAGCAGGTCTACGTCAAGAGGGACAGGAAGAACAAAAGAGTGGTGGAGTTGGTGCCCCGAGTCGGCGACCAGATCATCTATCTCGGAGCGATGGAAGGGTTCGAGGACAAGCTCAGCAGGATGAGAACGTTCTATGACAGAGCCATGGGCGTTGTGGGATGGAACAAGTACGACAGGATAAACCTTGAGTACGACAATCAGATTATCTGTAGAAAATCAAAAAAATAACAACATATAATAATTATGGATAAAGACTTTGTGGTAGCAATTGAGTTGGGGTCTTCAAAAATCTCCGGTATTGCAGGAAGAAGGCAGGACGGCACGATGCAGATCCTCGCCTATGCTGAAGAGAATACTACTGCATGCGTCAAGCGTGGTGTTGTTTGGAATATTGAGAAGACGTATCAAAGTATAAATTCTATCATATCAAGACTTGAGACTTCGCTCAAGGCTAAGGTGGCGCGTGTCTATGTCGGAGTGGGAGGACAGTCTGTCCGCTCATACAAGAGTCTCGTCAAACGTAGCATGATGACACACAGCTACATCACCAAGGAGGCTGTCGACTCTATGCGCGACGAGAGCTATGAGATACCGTTCAACGAGTGTGAGGTGCTCGATAATTATCCTCAGGACTTCCTCGTCGACCAAAACGTCGTGGCTGACCCGGTGGGTGTCATGGGTACTAACATCGAGGGCGAGTACGTGGATATCATCGCCAACTCAAAGATACTGCAGAACATTAAGACTGTGTTCTCAAACACTTCTGTCAATATCGTCGACGTGCCTGTCGCTCCGTGTGAGCTGGCATCTAACGTGCTGACTGACGTGGAGAAACGTTCAGGATGCGCTTTGGTCGACCTTGGTGCTGACACCACAACGGTTATCATCTATAGAAATAATATAGTACGTTTCCTCGTCACACTGCCTCTCGGCATGAATAACGTGAACAAGGACTTTGAGTCCTCACTGCAACTGTCCGAGTCAGAGTCGGAGGAGATAAAACTCAAATACGCTGACGTCGATCCTCAGAGAAACGATGACCCTAAGGAGGGTGAGGTGACGTCATACACGTCATCCGACGGAAGACAGCTCGACCTGGTGGTGCTGAAGACTGTCATCGACGCCAGGGTGAATGAGATTGTGGCTAATGTCTATCACCAGCTTCTGCGTTCCAACTTCTTCGAGAACCTGCTGGGAGGCATCGTGCTCACCGGCGGAGGTAGCAACATGAAGAATATCGACAAGTTGTTCCACGAGGTTACCAAGGTTGATAAGATACGTGTGGCGAACACCATCAACGCACCGTTCGTCAAGGCTTCTGGCATCAGCCAACCTACATTCGAGACATCAAGAGGACTGACCATCTTGTCGCTGCTCATGTCTGCCAAGGAGCCTTGCGGAATGGATGACACGACCGTTAAGCCTGTTGTCAACACTGTCGTGCCAGACCTGATCGAGCAGATGGACCTCGAGGAGGAGAAGAAACGTAAGAAGATGGAGCAGGACAAGCAGGCAGCCGCCGACGCTCAGATGGCCATCTCCTTCGACACCCTAAAGTCAAGAATCAGGCATGAGATAGAGAACGTGGAGACAGCCATCAGCGATGTGAGGAAGTTCGGCAAGGACAAGAAGATACGTGAGGCGGCGTCTAACGTGGCTGAGAGGGCTATGAACGTCATCACTGAGGAGTTCCAGCATGATGTTGATATTCTCTCAGGCAAGGAGAAGTATAAGCAGAGCGCCTCTGAGGGCGTCAAGCTGGTGGAGAAGCTGAGAAAGTCCAACGACGAGCTTCGACAGACCATAGCTAAGGCTAAGGAGGATAATAAGTTCATCAACCGAATCGGTAAGTGGATCAACGATATTGTGAACGACGAGGATTAAGTATTTACATTAATAAAAGATATTAGTAATGGACGAGCAGAATAACAGTATGGATGTGTTTGCTTTCCCTAAGGATAATGTGAACTCCAGTCCAAGCATCATCAAGGTGATTGGTGTAGGAGGTGGTGGTAGCAATGCCGTGAATCACATGTACAAGGAAGGTATTCATGATGTTACTTTTGTTGTGTGCAACACGGACAATAAGGCACTTCAGGACTCTCCTGTGCCTGTCAAGATACAACTCGGCTCTGAGGGTCTCGGAGCGGGTAACAGACCAGAGAAGGCTAAGGAGGCGACGAAGGAGTCTCTCGATGCTGTCAAGAATATGCTCAATGACGGTACACGCATGGTGTTCATCACTGCCGGTATGGGTGGAGGAACAGGAACGGGTGCCGCGCCTATCATCGCTAAGACGGCTAAGGACATGGGCATACTGACCGTCGGCATCGTGACTATTCCGTTTCGATGGGAAGGTATCAAGAAAATCGACCAGGCTCTCGACGGCGTCGAGGAGATTAGCAAGAACGTCGACGCCTTACTCGTTATAAATAACGAGCGTCTGAGAGAAATCTATCAGGACTTCACTGTCATGAAGGCATTCGCTAAGGCTGACGACACACTGTGTAACGCAGCCCGTTCAATAGCGGAGATCATCACCATGCACGGACTGATTAACCTCGACTTCAACGATGTCAGCACGGTGCTTAAGGACGGTGGCGTGGCTATCATGAGCTCTGGCTACGGATCAGGTGACGGACGTGTCACTAAGGCTATCAATGACGCTCTCAACTCTCCGCTGCTGAACAATAATGATATCTACCACTCTAAGAAGATTCTCCTGCGCATCTCCGCACCGGCCGAAAATGATGACCAGAACGGAACTGGTGAGCCTCTCAGAATGGATGAGATCAACGAGGTCCATGACTTCATGAACAAAATTAAGAACGAGGACGTTGAGACTAAGTGGGGTCTCTCAAGCGACCCTTCTCTCGTCGATCAGGTCAAGGTCACTATCCTCGCCACTGGATTCGGCGTCGAGGACATCGACTCTGACGAGATGGAACAGCGTTTCCAGAAACGTGACGTCGAGAAGAAGGTGAAATCGGCTGAGGAGCAGGAACTAGAGGCTGAGAAGGAGAACAGACGTGTCAAATACTATGACATCGACAAGGCTCGCAGCTCGTTCCGACGTCCTACTTATTACTATGTCTTCAAGGATGAGGAGCTGGACGATGACGATGTCATTAGCATGGTGGAGTCGTCTCCTACTTATAAGAGGACTAAGGACAACCTGAGACAAATCTCTAACAGGGTCAATGTGAAGACTGACCCTGAGGAGGGCACTCCGACTATTAGCTTTACATGATGTGTCTTTGACGGACACTCCATAATAATTGTTAGACAAGGGCTGGTAACCGCATGGTTATCAGCCCTTGTCTTGTTGTCGAGCCACTCATTATCTTTTCCGTACGGTGGTTGGTTGAGGCAGTGTCTCTCTGTCTTTCTCGTCTATGCTTATCACTATCTTGTTAAGCCATGTGTGCCGCATTTCATATAATTAGTCGTTCCTCATAAAGCCCCCTTTCCCGTTCATGCAT
>FLNY01001982.1_pt1 | contig 17061 bp, 29 predicted proteins | sample 1140381 | NCBI WGS metagenome assembly FLNY01 (sample SAMEA3878172, study PRJEB12797) | bioreactor metagenome | biome: Moose rumen | place: Sweden | collected 2011-10
CACACACAACGGTGACGTTCTCCAATGCACAGCCGAGTGGAAACTACAACAAGGAATCATCTAAAACAACCTAAAAAAAATCAGCGATGAAAAAGAAAATCTATGTCCTGGTGACATTCACCACCTACGACTACTCGTTCACGTCGTCGGCCCACGCCACCCTTGAGGACGCGAGGACGGCTCAGATGAAATGGCTCGAAGCGACCTGCAACCTCTTCGGACTTCCCGTGCCCACCAAGGACGAACTCATGGAAGGCACCAACGAGGATTTCTTCTACAACGAGGACACCGAATACCTTTGCTCCTGCGACCTCTCCTACGACAATTATTCGACGATTGAAATCCACGAAATCGAAATCTGAAAAGCCATGAAGACACACGTCTATGTGTTCACCTACACGAGCACCGAAACCCTTGGGATAGGGGGTGTGCAAGCCTTCAGCACGTCGGAGAAGGCGAAAGCCCACATGAAAGACTGGATAGAGGCGACCGCAAGCGGCGAAGGCGACAAGGCAAACGAACCAAGTGACGACTATGCTCAAGTCATCACCGAAAACGGCGTGACATGGACCGCCGAAATTACAAACACGGAAGACAGACAAAAACCTTTTATACCCAAATAATTGTATCTTTGCAAAAATTTCAAAGCTGGATCATTATGCAAAACCTGAAACTGCCTCACGGGAGGCTGAAATATATAGCCGATTATCTTCACCTGACAATGAAGCAGGTGTCAGAAGATACTGGAATAAGCTACAATACCATAACAAGGTATTTTGCTGGCAGCGTGATTTTTAGAGAGAAGTTCGCAAAGAAAATGCAAGAAACCTACAACATTTCCGCAGAGTGGCTGTTGACCGGCGAAGGTCTGAAATTCCTCCAAAGCACGCATCTCGACGAATACAACCAGCAGATCGACAACGCGCTCTCCAAGATCGAGGACATGCAAACCGACCTGTTCGAGATGAAGATCAATCTGCTGAATATCAAAAACTCACTTAACAACACGAAGTAACTGTTGTAATCATAATTTTAGATAGTTTTTTTGCGCCGGGCCTCGGAGAAATCCGGGGCCATCGCTTTTTATTCCCAAAAACATGAAGTACAAAGAAATACACGTAGGGGCATCCTTGCTCTATGGTGATTTGTTTGGAGGTTACTCGAAAAAGGCAATGTCGAATTCAGCGGCGAAACATATATTCCTGATGATTGCATTGATGAATATTGTGAAGAATACGGCGCTGCCGTTTTGCTTTCCATGCTTACACCAAGCGATTCAACGCTGATCCCAATACCAAGCCATTGCGGTAAGGCTACATACATGCTGGATGCTGCCTTGCAGATTGCAAAACTGAAAGGCTGCGCTGTTGATCCCTGCATTGTCAGCGGAGAGCGAGCAAAGCTCTACGACATTAAAATGGCCGGAGGTCAAATCAATCTCGACTTCAGATTGACCCACACTCCAAGAGGAAACATCTACCTGCTTGACAATTGCGTCGATACGGGAATGACATACAGGGCCGCGTCAAGACTCCTCGGCCTTGTTCCAATAATAACCATTGCAAAAACACAAAAAAGGTTTATAATATGAAATACGGAAATTTCGTCGGGAAAGGCTGGCTCCCGTTCAAGAAACGCGAGATCGGAAACATCGTATCGCACCTTAAAGGCCAGCTTGAACAATATTTCGGGGAAGGTATCTTCAAGGAGCCCACCTGCTGCTACAAACCCGCCACACGAAGAGGCGGGGTTATCACGCTCTGCGTGTATTTCTCCCTCGAAAAGCCGTTCAACGGAAGAAACATCTACGGTTCCACGGTGAGCGGACTGGATAAGGTCTGGTTCGTCATCACAAAGCACAAGAAAGGGTATCTTGAAATCCACGACCCTGATGATTACTGGAATTTCGACAAATACACCAGGGACTATGAGAACTGCCCCGATTTCTCCTATGGATGCTCCATGAGCGTCACGGGAAATGAGCGCAGGTACAGGAAAAAGACATGGCAAAGCATCCAGAATTGGTCGCCATACGTCTATGGGACCGAGGTGTCGGACATCACCTACGACGTGTCGCAGCTCAGAAAGCTGCAATGCACGATGACCGCAAGAATGTAAACCACAACAACAAATAACACTATCTAAACACATTAAAAAAACAAACAATTATGACAGCAAACGTTTATCAAATGGTCACAGACCGAATCGTCGAGCAACTCGACAAAGGCATCATCCCCTGGCAGAAGCCGTGGTCCGGCGCATGTCTCGCCGACGGAGGCGCAATCAACTACGTCTCACGCAAACCCTACTCATTCCTCAACCAACTTCTGCTCGGCAAAGAGGGGGAATGGCTGACATTCAAGCAGATCAAGGACGCCGGCGGCAACATCAGGAAAGGCTCCAAGGCCGGCATGGTGGTTTTCTTCAAGCAGGTCAAGATGAATAAAACAGTGAAGAACGAGGATGGCAGCGAGAAGGAAGAGCAACGCCTCGTGCCGATTCTCCGATACTTCAACGTGTTCCACATCGACGACACAGAGGGCGTGGAGTCCAAGATCAAGAAAGAGGAAGAAACGGGAACGCTGATCTTCCCCATCGACACCGCAGAAGAGGTGATTACAGGTTATCTTGGCCGTGAGAAGGCATTGAAGTTCCACAACGACAGACTTACGGACAGGGCCTATTACTCCCCTACCCTCGACTTGGTGAGCGTGCCCATGCTCTCGCAGTATGAGATTCCGGAAGAGTACTACTCCACCACCTTCCATGAGCTTGTGCATAGCACCAAGGCGAAGTCCCGCTGCGACCGCGACAGCGAGCAGCACGGCATCGCCACCTTCGGCAACGAGGACTATTCCCGAGAGGAACTGGTGGCCGAGATTGGTTCTGCCATGCTCTGCAACAAGATTGGTATTGAATGCCAGAAGGCGTTCAAAAACTCGGTTGCCTACATCCAAGGATGGCTCAAGGCACTCAAGAACGACAACCGAGCTATTGTCTGGGCGTCATCCAGGGCCGAGATCGCGGCGAAGTTCATCCTCACCGGAGAGAAGCCCGCAAGAGTATTCGCAACCACATAAACATAACCGAGTTCAAAAACAACAAAAGGGCAACACAATGGTTGGAAACCGATAAGAGGATGCGGGATAACATATAACAAAGTTCTCAATAGAGAAATGAAATACAGGAACTTACTGACTGATTATCTATACAAGCCAGTTGGTTACATGGAATATTCAAAGACCTATTATCTATGGCTTGTAGCAGAGAGAGACCTGAGAGAACTAAACTTCCCGCATCAAAGAACAACGATTGATGACCTTTATGGGCAAATGATAAGTCCAACAACACTAAGAAACCTTGAGCACCACAAGGAATTATGTTACAAACCGATTCAAAAATATATGAAGTGAAAAAAATGGAAGCAAAAAGATTCACAATGATCGCCGAAAACTGCGGCTTCATGGTGGGAACACCAAAGAAACAAGGAAAGCAATGGTACATCGACCTGCAACAATACACTCCAGCGGGCGAGGATTGGTGGGTATCTGTGTGGTTTAACGGCAAAGACGACATCAAGAATGCCGTTGAAAACCTTTACGCCGACTTCGATGTTGACGAAGAGGCAGAACTCTGGATCGAAAGCCGTGGAAAAAACGGCGTACCCGCCTCGATTAAAGAATTGGTGGAAGACCAAGAATGGAAAGAGAAGAAACTGGAGGAGTTGTACGAAAAACTGCAAGTCTCGCCAATGGAGGAGTCAATGGCCGACCGGCTGCTGAAAGTCATTGAGAGCGGGCGTTTCGCCTTTGAACGCTACACGTATGACAGAATGTTATGGAACAACCAACCGATAAGGGTTGAGCCCTTGTTTTGTAGTTACGGACAAATCGGCTGGCAAGTTTACGCTTACAACAAAGAGTTTTGTCAATACGACTACGAACTCGGGATAATTACCATTAACTAAAAGCCGTGAAACGAGGAAAATACAGGGTAAAGACCTTATCCGTGAAGGACGGCGAGAGAGTCAACATCGACCAGTTCCCGAACTTCGATAGAAGCGGGAGCATCACTGGAATGAAAAACCTTTACTACGGCCTCGACGCGCTCTTGGTGCGCTGCGGCAAGTACATCTACAACGTGACGAGCGATCTGTCAATCTACCACGATTTGGCACATTGAACAAAAACACATCAACTAAACAAAACATGGGACAAAGAACAGCAATCATCGTGCAAAAGCACGACAAGACAAGAAAAAACAAGACAGAAATCTCCACCAGGGTCTTCCACGACCAGTGGGGAATCGGAAGAATCATGCCGAGCGAACTTATGGGAATCCTCTTGGGAATGATCGGGAGGGATGTATCAAGACCTGGATTCATTGAAGAATTGAAACCATGTGGAGCCAGAGATGTGACGGAATGTTACGAAATGGAAGAGCTGAACATGCTCGATTTCAGCACCCCGGACATTATCGGCGAAGTCATCAGTGACGATGGGTACAACAACAACGGAGGAATCTTTATCAGGTTCACCATTGAGGACTACGAAATGAAATCCATCGAATACGCCTACATGCTGGGCCGCGAGGAGAAAGGCGACTACAAATCGTTCTGCTCCGAAAAGGAGTGGATGAATAATGCTGGCGGTCCGCCAGTTGACAACGATTTCAAGGCACTTTATAGGCGGGTCGTCTGTTACTGCGGCGCAAAAGAATTTGTGCCATCGGCACCATCTACAAAACGGTGACTACTAAACAGCAATCAAAGAAAAAAAATTGGAATAAAATTAAAAAGCCATGGAAAAACAAGAAAAAATCAAGGTCGAAATGACCATCGAGGACATCATCCTGAACGATGTCTTCAAGGAAAAGCTTGAAAACAAGTTAAACCGCATCAAGAATGAGCGCGTCGGCGTGATCGGAAGAAGTTCAGAATTCGGACGCTTGGATGAAATGGGGCTCACGGAAGCCATGAAACTTCGTGACACATATCTCGAAATCCTGCACAAGAAGTCGCAGCTGCCATCATCGCTCAGAAGGGCGGTGATCTACATCTGCCAACCGATCCTAGAGAAAATACTCAAGGCCGCTGGAGCGACACCGAACAAATAACCAGACAACCATGAAAAACAACGAAAGAAAAAGTTATGATTATCAGAGTTATTATCCACATCGACACCATTGGCCGCGAAGACCTTGATCGAAGCGACCGCATCCACTTCCATTCCTGCAAGGTCTATCACGACGAGAAATCGGCCTTGGAAGGAACGGACAAGGAACTGAACAACTACAACCTCAACGACGGATGTAGCCTTGCTTCAAGCGAGGATTTCATCAGTCTCAATGGAAAGCTTGCGGATCGTTTCGACGACTGCTATAACCAAGACGCCTATGCCACTTGGGAAGACATCGAGGAAGATCTGGTCAACAGATGCTCGGAACAGTTCTGCGAGCATCACTTGGACCCGGATCTGCTGCTGAAGATTGCTGAGGAAATGGGAATTGACATTGATGCAATCTAAAAACTACACACCATGCTCTTAATGATTACCAACAGATGCAACGGGGGATGCCCTCATTGCCTGCAATGCTCAAACCCTCAAGGTGGGATGATGGAAGAACGGACGTTCATAAAGGCAAAAGAAATACTCAACAAATAAAAAAACAGATAACATGGCAAAAGAAAACTACCCATTCGACCTTGTTGACATGGCTAACAAGGACATCATTGAATACGGATATAGACTGCGGATCCTCGTTGATGAAGACGAGGGCTGCTACTCGGTTCAAATCCTCACTGTAGATAAGGACAACCACATCACAGAAACCTACGACTTCGCGGACAACATGTACGTGAATGAACTTGCCGATTGCGTCAACGATGCTTGGGCCAATGTCAGAGAACGTGTGCGGAAACAAAATCGAGACAAGTGGCTCCATGAGACGATAGCTATATTGTCCGCTGACGTGTTTGAAAGCCTTTATTCGCCAGATGATGGCATGGGATATTCGGAGACGGCTTCCGAGATTATCAGCCTCGCAGAGAGGTTTGAAAAAGAACTCGACTGGCAGGGCCCGGATGTCGAGCAGCGCGACTTCATCCTTGAACTTGAAAAGTTCGAGAACAAAATCCTCAAAGAAAGGGAGCCGTATATGAATTTGAAGCGACTTCTGCAAACAGGAACCGATTGTCGCTTTAAGCTCGAAACAGCAATCCTTCAATTCGTCAAGGAGCATGGTGACGATGTTACCGACTATGAAATCAACGAGTTCGGACTTGGAGAGCGCGAAGACGAAGGAACCATCACCAAAGTCTGGAACTTCTTCGACAACGGAGGCTGCTGTTTCAACGAGGATGACTGCATCAACAGCGAAACCCTTGAAAACATTGACGACGAAAACTGGGATGAAAAACTCTACGGGGGCATGACGCACACCACCTACCAATGCCTGTACGTCGTTGTTGACAAAGAAGACAATGAGCACCTGAAATACTATAGATTCTACAATGGCGGCGTGACTTTCGACGATGACCAAGCTGAGCCTGATCATGGTTACGTCAACAGGCTTACTCTCGTTGATCTGAACTACATCATTGAGGCGATCAGAATTATTTGTGAAAAATAAAAATGGGAGGATAAAAACAATGAGAGACATTAAATTCAGAGGGAAAGCCTTTATCGGAGGCAAATGGGTATATGGCGACCTGCACCAAAACGGCGAAGACTGTTATATCATTGAGGGACACATTGTTAGATCAACCCCTACTATCCCCGAAACCGTCGGCCAGTTCACCGACGTGTGCGACAAAAACGGGAAAGAAATCTTTGAGGGCGACATCCTTAACACTGAAAAATACCAGATTGTCGAAGTGATATTCGACAACGGCGCATTCATGACAAGGTACTTCCTGAACAATGGCATGGAACATCGCATCATGTTTTGGGGTTTGGGCGCTATGGAAGTAATAGGAAACATACACGACAACCCAGAAATGCTGAAAGGAGCTGGAACATGAAAGACAAGGTGGTATTCAGGAAGTTCAAAGACGGCCAAGTCATCGCCCTTTTTCCGGAATTGCCATGCGACAACCGAGGCAACATCATCAGTTACATGCACATTGGCCAACACGCCGCCGCCAGCAGGCTTTTCGTGTATAAAACCAAACCCGCCAAGCCCGAAGAATATGCGGAACTCTACGCCGAACTTCGGAGCGTTGGATATGATCTCGCAATCAGAAAGAAACTAAACTTCAAGCGGTATGAACAGAATACTTAAAGCACAGGAGATAATTAGAGAATTAGACAACGCCGTATTCTCAACAAAGGAGATACGCGGATTGTCGAAAATCGAAAAAGAGTTCGTTGAAGAAAACAACTTCAATGTGGCGCTAAAGCAGCGGAGATACGCCAACGAATGTTGCACCGGCATCTATTACATGTTTATTTCACGGAACAAGTCCAACGGAAAGAAGCAACTTTACGCCATCAAGAAAAGGCAATTAATCATGCCAAACGAGAAAAAAGACGGCATTTTCAATTACGAAAAATGGCTTGTTTTTGATTGCAGACGGCGTGAATTCTGCGACTTGAACTTCGAGAGAAGATTCTGTGAAGTGCCACCAATTAAACTTATTTTCGCATGAAACACAAAACAATCCAGAGAAGCAACTACAAAATCACATATTCCGGGGTATATGAGAAATGGCAGGTAAAAACTTTCCGTCTTGGGAAATGGGTTGCCTTGGAAGAATTCAGAAACCAGGAGGATGCGATAGCGTGGGCTTTAAAACAACTTAAAAACGAAAGGGCACGAAAAGTGGAAGGATAATACGGGTCGCCGAAGGCGTCATCAGAACAGAAAACTAAACAAACATATTATTAACCCTAAAACTCAAACAAAAATGGAAATTGAAAAACATCTTGAAAAAATCGAGGACATCCTGATAAAAGGATTTCGCCTGAAGAACGAACAGTCGGAAACAAGCAACGAAACCGAAAAGCAACCACTTCTCTCCCTCGTTGAAAAGGATGACGTGAAGTACGTCCGTCTTTGTGTCGGAAGCTATGATGTCGTGATCGACATGCGTGACGCCGAGAAACGAATGGATTGGGACGAGGCCAATGCCTATTGTAAGGACAAGGGAATGAAACTTCCCGAGAATGATCTTCTCATGCTCATCTACGCACTTCGCAAGGATATCAATTCTTTTCTTGTCGAGAACGGCGGCGAAGCGCTTATGGAAGACGAGGACTATTGGAGCGGTACTGAGAGCAGTCGCTTCCTCGCCAGGTACGTGAACTTCAGCAATGGTCTCGCCTACAGCAGCGGCAAGTACATCGGGTACGTTGTTCGGCCTGTCGCAGAGCATTCATCGTTTTGCGCATAGCGCATACCATTTTACCTTATGGGCGCGGCTCTCAAAAGACGCGCCCTATAGCTTATTTATTATGACAGAAATAAAATACAAAATCATCCGGCACAGAAATCCGAAAGGGAAAACGACCTGGTGGAGAGCAGTGTATTACGACGAGCAGAACCGTGCCCATAGGTCGCCATGCTACAAAGGCCAGGCATCATGGGCACGGCGAGCAGCACAAAATTGGCTGTATGCCAATATCCATGTCTGGTGTAAAATTGCCAACATCGAGCAGCGTGTGGTTGACGAGGAAGGCAACAGTCAGATTGTACAACAAGGAACACAGGAAATCATCTAAAGACAATAATTATGGGAAACTTTGATTTTATCAAGAGCAACAACTTACCTCAGGAAGAGGAGCAAAATGAAATCGAACTGGTCTGCAGGACCATTGTTGACGACATGCGAAGCAGTATCTACGACGGAAGCAACAGATATACCCCCAAGGTCGGTGTTTGCTGCAAAGACGGGAAATACTATTGGGGAGAACAAAAGGAGAACAAGGAAAACTTCCTGTTTTATCCGTCAACGGAGGTGATCAAGAAAGCGCTTGCCATTTTCAAGGAAAAAGGATATCACCCGTACTACGACAACGATGTTCGTTTCTACCAAGTGGCAAAGGACAGATCCGAAGTCAAGGGCGATTTGGCAATCAGGCACACCGTATGGCTGTAAGATTGAAAATAGTCGCAGTTTGCTTGAAATTGATTGAATTTTTGTAATTTTGCATTAATTAAAAAACTGACAAAATGAAGATAGACAGAGAGCGCAAGGAGGTTGACGTGAAGAAACAGGAAGATAGCGGTCCGAGCAAAGGGCAGCTTGAGACCGTACACCGCGCCGAGTATCTGATTGAAAGCTCGGCTCTCGACTACTACCTCAAGCACGAGTTCTACGACGTGCTGCTGGCCCTCGCTTCGATGCACGAGCAAATCGGCGAGGAATCGGCATCAAAAGGCTATGGATTCGCCATGTACATCTACAACCCGTCGAAATTATCGGAACATTTCGAAAGCACGGCGACCGGCCTCGGTGGATTCGGTGCGATGATCAACGACGCAATCCGATGGATTGACGAAGAAATAAAGACCTACGGCGGGGAGTCGGATTTCGGCTCGAAGATAACCGACGTTGAAAACCCGAGACTCGTCGATGACGAACTTGAAGACGATCCGGCAATACTGAAGAACCTCATGGTGTTCGCCGAAGCCTGGGAATCGTTGTCAGTGCTGTTTGTGAACATGGGCGACACTATCTCAACGACGGGATGGCTGAATGTCTATTTCGAGTATTTCCCGAATTCCGACGACATGCCGGATGAAATCGACATGGCGATCGTCGAGTTCAAGGGGTGTAACCAGTACCCTGGCGGGACACTGAAGATGTTCTCCGACGAGGTGGAAAAGATGAAGGCCGCCATCGAAGACGGCCCCGACCCGATATGTCCGGAACCGCCGGAGGATTTTGATGACGAAGATTAAAAGGAGGTGAAACATGGAATACCTGTATATAGAACAGACAAAAACAAGGGTTGAACTCCACGCAAAAGAAGATGGATGGGCTTGGGAATTGGACGGAAAGCGCTATGGCATCACGCCTGAAATTGAACGTCTGATGGCATTTTACATCAACACATATAGAGAAGGAAAGTTTCTCGAACTGGCAAGGCTCAACCTGCCGAAAAAAGCAGCCGCATCTCTATCGCCGCAACTTATGAAATCAACTTTCATCAAGGATCATACAGTCAAGACTATCAACAATTACAACAGATCGATGATTCCATCTTATGCCGACCGGGAGAAGGGTCTTTGGGTATATGGCGACGGTAGAACGTGGAGTTTTTGGATTGCGGATTGGGAGGAAAAAATATTGCTCAGACAATTCAAAAGCGCCAAGGGAGACGGATGGGTGCGCTGCCTGAAAACACTGAATGAGTTCGCTACACGCCAGAGCCTTCAGTTTGACAACCAAACCATCGAAGCTGCTTTGGAATGTTTCTTTGAGCAACACGGAATCCGTCCGGAAACGGTCAGAGACGAAGATAGACGGTTTTGTATCCAAGAACGAAACGCAGGAAAGAACCCGGTCAAAGACGGCGTAACATTAACAAATGGAGGAAGCCTATTACTTGGAATTGTCACAGCAGCTCTTATGGCTCTCTATTGGTGGATGACATTTATCGGAGAATATCTAGGATGTGTCATAGCACCATTGATGCTTCATCTGATGGCAATTATGTTTGAGGCCGGAGGTATAGGTAATATTCGCAGGCCATGCGCTAGGTTTTATCTCATTTTGTTCGCTGCAAGTGGTGTCACGTCCATACTTGCAATGATTTACAGATGGGGATATCAACCAGGGCTTTTTAGCGGAGGCTCCGACCCAGAAATGTCTGGATTGTTTTCTCTGATATTTTCTATGTTCTGTTTGTTTGTTTCGCACATATTATATTGTGAGGTTGATTAACCCGGTTCCGCAAAGAACTTTCCTTGGTGGTATTTTGGCATCAAGTAACGTATGGCGTACACTATGAACGGGCAAAATATAATGAGGTACGGGAGTATGCCTCGAAAAAATGGGCAAAACAAAAACACTACAAACCGAAAAAATCAAAACAGCCAGAGAACAATAACGGAAATAACTATGGGAGTTCGCTTGATACAATTAGCACTGAGGGAAAGCATATTATATGTATTGTAATGGCAATTGTGATCACTGTAATGTGGATGATTGCTTTTGGCGTCGAATGTACCGACTTTGAATTCTTCGCCATTGTACTACCCCTTTTTACTGGTGTTGCCGGAGCGGTTGCAACGAGCATTCCAGCCGATGAAATAAAGAAGAATTTTGCATACCCTTCATACGTTGTATTTTTTGCCGCAAATGCAATAACGGGTTTTGTTGCCGCTGGATCGAGCTTCTGCGATTTTTGGATGAACATGGGCGGCTTTTTTGTTCTTGGAGTTTCAGTTTTTTATACATCTATAATGATAAGAATATAAATTTTAGGATTTTTTTTCTTAACGTGACAAACCGCTTGGTTTATAGTTCTCAAATCACTGAGAATTAATAAGTCAGGCGGTTTTCTTTTTGTCTAAATTTCTTAACGTCAACTAATGGCTATCAGACTGGTTGTCAGTCTGTTACTGTGTTATCTTTGCGTTTTTTGATATAACTTTGCAAGGTCAAACCAACAAGAAAAATCAATGGCTGAAAATTCCATAAAAGCGAGGCTTCGCTTCATGAAGTCCGAAAAGACCGGCTACATCGTTGGATTTGTGTCGCAGAATCCCGTCACGGGCATCTGGCACGGCGTTCCGGAAGACAAGCCCTATCCTAAGAAGATATGCGTGTTGGACCGCTCGCTTGTCCCCTATGTCCTGCTGAAGAAGCTGTACGACGTGGAAATGGTCCCGATGAAGAAAAAGGACGGCTTCGTGGCGAAAACCGCAGAGCCGGTGCTTTATCCGGCGTCCGTCGTCAGCTCGCACATCCCGGGTATGCTATACCACGTTGAGGCGGTATTCGGAGGAAAGAGGATTGTGTTCGATCCCACCGAGACCGATGACCGCTCAGTGTGCGAAATGGAGAGGGCCATCGACAAGCTGAGGTCACGTACCGATGTGGAGAATCTTGAACAGGCCGTGGAAGAATTCACTAACGAATCATACAGAATCAACAAACTATTCAACAAAGGAAAATAAAATGAAGACAATCGAGAAAAGAGACGAAATACATGAAGGTGATCTTGTGGAGCTCGGCGGTGAGCTTTACAGAGCGGAACACAGAAGCAACACCCTTCCGTGCATTGCGGAATGTGAAATGAAGAGAATTTTCGGGAAACCCTATTGCGCCGGATTCTGCTTCAGATTCACAAACGGCATGAGATACGTGTTCAAACACGCCTCGGTGCCTGCTGGTGATTATACCGTAGTGGAAATACGAAGAAGCATCAAGGACAAAATAATGCAACAGCCATGACAGAACAAGCAATTCAAACCCCGACACAAAACATCGCGCTGATCAACCTTGACGAACTACGCCTGGTCATCAATGAAATGGTCAACTCCTGCATTGAGAAGTATATCGAAAAAAACAAGGAGGACAACCTGTTCACGATAGCCAAGGCCGCAGAAATGCTCGGCGTGGATAAGTCAACGCTTTACCGCTGGGACAAGGAAGGGACCCTTGAAAAGGTCCATATCGGCGGCAAGGTGAGAATCAGGGAAAGCGACATCAAAAGAATATTAGGACAAAGAAAAAACAAAGCATTGGAACAATGAACAGCTACGGACAAATCAACATCGACAAGCTCGGCGAGATACTGAAAGCCCAGCCGGATCTTATCAAGGTCGTTGAATTCAAGGATGGCACCAAGGCCAGGATGGTCAATTTCTCCGTCTTTTCAACGAAAGAACTGGACAAATTCGGCAATACCATCGCCGTCAAGGTAAACTGCCCGAAAGACAAGGTTCGACAGGATGTCAACTACTACTTCGGCAAAATGAAGGAAGCTGAGGACAAGCTGTCTTCCAAGCATTCGGCCCAACAGGAACGACAGGAGCACCAGGAAAAAACAGGCCAACAGCCGGGCGCTCAGCAGTTTGACCCTGAAGACCTGCCATTCTGATATGGTAATGGAAACGTGGCCGAGAGGTTTAAGGCACCTCCCCGCTAAGGAGGCGTGCGCAAACCGCGCACCGATGGTTCGAATCCGTCCGTTTCCGCCGTTCCTCGGCTGGATTCCACGCCAGCCCCGCATCGCGAAAGCGAAACTAAAAACAATTGTTTTCTTTTTCTGTTGCATGGGGGCACCACGCAACATGAGCTAAACCAATAGTTGAAAAATTTGATTACAGCCCATCCGCGACGGCCCGGCTGTTTTCCCAAAGAAAAATCCAACCAATCAAATAATCTACCATGTGTTTATTCAGAAAAAAACTAATCCAACAGAGAGACTTCTATCAGAAGCGCTTCGGTGAAGTACTCCAACAGTACGACAACGAGCAAAAGAAAAACGCACAGCTTGAACTCGAAATCAGACAGTTGAAAGATGACATGAAAACCGCCGAAGAAAAAAACAAGGCACTTTTCGAAGAGAACCAAAAGCTCTCCGACGAGAACCTGGCCAAGCACAACATCATCGTCGAGGAACGCGGCAAGATGAAGAACATGCAGAAGAAGTACGAAAGGCTTCAAAAATGCGAGCAGCCGCACACCAGGGTCAAGGCCGACGGCAAGAGGCCGGCGAGAACCTACCAGGAACGTGACGAGGACAATTTCGGCCATAAAATGCCAGAGGAATAAAACCACCAACAACCACTTCGCATGAAAAAGATAACCCTAAAACACCTGTCCTTGGTTTATTTCAAGGGCATCGAACACCTCGACATCGACTTCAAAGACGATGTGACGACAATCAGCGGACGCAACGGTACGGGAAAGACCACGGTGATGGACGCCATCATCTGGCTGCTGTTCGGAAAAGACAGCCTCGACCGCAAGCAATTCAACATCAAGACCTTGGGCGAGAACGGCAAGGTCATCGAGAAACTTCCCCATGAAGTCTCTGCGACACTCGACATCAACGGGGAGGAGATCAGCCTCCGTCGCTGCTATAAGGAAAAATGGCAGAAGAAACGCGGGACGGCAACCGAGGAATTCAACGGGCATGAGGAGGAGCGGTACTTCAACGACGTTCCGTGCAATACCACGGAATGGGCCGAGAAGATCAACGCCATCGTCACCGAGGGCGACTTCAAGTACATCACCAACCCCTCCTATTTCCCGTCCAGGAAACCGGATGACCAGCGCAAGAAACTCTGCGAAATGGCCGGGGACATGTCCAACGAGCTTGTAGCCGCCGGAAATCCGAAATTCCTTGAACTCCTTCAGATGCTCAAAGGCAAGACGCTTGACGAGTTGAAGCGGGAGATCGGTTCGAAGAAAAAACGATACAAGGAAGAGGCCGAAGGGCTTCCTTACCGCATCGACGAATGCAAGCGCTCGATGCCCAAGTCTGAGGACTGGGCACAACTTGAAAAAGAGCTGGAGGAAGCGAAGAGCGAGCAGGATAGCCTCGACGTGAAGTCCACGGACATCCTTACCGCCTATCGGACGGCAAACAAGCAACGTCAGGAAAAGGCCGATGAAATCTCCAGGATCGAGGCGAAAAAGCAAAAGCGGATCTACGACATCAGACAGCAGCTCAGCAAGAGCTACTACGACAAGCTGCGGGAAAAGAGCGACCATGATTCTGAAATCCGGATCAAGGAAGCGGAACTCGACGCAAGAAAAGAGGAACTCGACGCAAGGAAAAAGCTGCTTGCAGGGTACAATGAGAGCATTGCCCAACTACGCAAGGAGTGGTCTGAGATCAGTTCCAGGACCTTCGAGTTCGATCCAGAGGCTTTCGTCTGCCCCACCTGCAAGCGACAGCTTGAAGTCGATGACATCGAGAAAAAGCATGAAGAACTGGAAGGCAACTTCAATAAGCAGAAATCTACGGAACTGGAAGCCAACAAAGCCAAAGGCTTCAAGCTTACAGAACAGATCGCGGGGGTAAAGGACGAAATCAAGAAAATGGAAGCCGAGATCGAGGCCCTGCAATCGGAGATTGAAAAGATGAAGGCCGTGAAGTTTCCGGAAATCACGGAACCCGACGCCACGGAATCCATCGACAAAGACGCCGAGGTCAGGGGTTACACGGAAGAAATCGAAAGCAAGCAGCAGGAACTCGGAGGCGAGGTGGCAAAACCGGACACCGGAGCCGTCACCGCCCGCCAGGGCGAGCTTCGCGAGATCATATCGTCGCTGAACCTAAGGCTGTCGAAAAAAGCGGAGATCGAAAACAAGCAAAAGCGCATCGAGGAACTCGAGGAGCAGACGCTCAAACTCAACAACAGCATCGCCGAGCTTGAGGGCATTGAAATGACCATCATGGAATTCAGCAAGGCCCGCGCCACACTCATTGAAAGCCGTGTGAACGGCATGTTCAAGCTTGTGAAGTTCAAGATGTTCGACACGCAAGTCAATGGCGCCGAGGTCGAGACCTGTGTGGCCACCGTCAACGGAGTGCCTTACAACGACGGACTCAACCAGGCGGCCAAGGTCAACGCCGGTGTCGATATCATCAACGCAATCAGCGAGCATCTTGGGGTATGCGCCCCGATTGTGATTGACAATTCCGAGTCGATCAACGAGCTCATTCCAACGAGAAGCCAGCTTATCAGACTGGTCGTGACCAACGACAAACAACTGACAATTTCATAATTTCTCAACAATCTTATAAGGATATGGCAGAACAAAAACAAACGCAAGCAGTGGCAAAGCAACAGCAAAGACCTATCGACCTGCTGAAGACCATGATCAAAGCCGACAGTGTTCAGGAACAGTTCCGCAACACTCTCGGGCAACACAAGGACGCTTTTGTGGCGTCGCTTATCGACCTCTATACTGGCGACAAGCAACTTCAGACATGCAACCCGAAGTTGGTCATCGCCGAAGCACTCCGGGCGGCAACCCTGAACCTCCCGCTTAACAAGGCTCTCGGTTTCGCCTACATCGTCGTTTTCAACAACAGCGTGAAGAGATCCGACGAAAACGGCAACGACGTCATCGACCCGAAGACGAAGAAGCCTATCTACGACAGCGTTCCCACCCCTACGTTCGTTCCCGGTTACAAGGGATATGAGCAGCTTGCCATGAGAACAGGCCAGTACCTGTACATCAACGAGGGCGAGGTTTACGAGGGTGAGTATGTGAAATCCGACAAGCTCAGCGGCATGATCGACCTCAGCGGAGAAAAGAAATCGGACAAGGTTGAAGGGTATTTCGCCTACTTCAAGTTGATCAACGGCATGGAGAAGACCCTGTATATGACAGTTGAACAAATGGCAAAATACGCCAAAAAGTACGCTCCGTCGCTGAAATTCAACAAGAATGTAACCGTTCCGATGCTTATTAAGCTTGCCAATGAGGAGCCAAAGACGGGACAGGTTGGATGGCTCGGCAATTTCAACGACATGGCCGTCAAGACCTGCTTGAGAAGGCTCCTTTCGAAGCACGGATTCCTGTCTGTCGAAATGCAGCAGGTACTCAGCAGCGAAATCAACATCGAGAGCAAAGCCCTGGCCGATCGAAACGAGGCCATCGCCGAACACGGCAACGCCCAGGTCATCGACACCGACGCCATCGTCGTTGAGGAAGTTGACAAGGAAACCGGCGAGATCAAGACACCGAATCCCACCGAATACACCAAGGAACAACCGGCGCCTGCGGCCGACAACGGCAATGGTACGTTATTCAACAACGATGATGCACCGTACTAATCATCAGGAGGAAGCGGCATGAAACTAAAGTGTCTTGGTTCGTCAAGCAACGGCAATTGCTACATTTTTGAGGCGTCTGACGGCATTTTGATATTGGAGGCTGGTATTCCATTCTCCGAGATCAAAAAGGGCCTTGGCTTCAAATTAAACGGCATTGTCGGAGCAGTCATAACCCATCAGCACAATGATCATGCCGCTTCCATGAAGAACTTGGCGGATTGTGGTGTCCGTATCTACACTTCGCAACATGTGCTCGAATCCAAGGGGTTGACCGGGCACCACTTCTGCCACGCAATCAAGCCGATGCAC
>FLNY01004882.1_pt1 | contig 17053 bp, 15 predicted proteins | sample 1140381 | NCBI WGS metagenome assembly FLNY01 (sample SAMEA3878172, study PRJEB12797) | bioreactor metagenome | biome: Moose rumen | place: Sweden | collected 2011-10
TGCGATGTTTTAATTTCTGCTATTATCAGAAATTAAAACTCGTCAAGGAACTTCGGAAAATCACCGAAGGTGAGTTTTTCGAAGTTCCATTATTTCAGCACTTTCTAAAGATTACCACAGATTTTTAAAAGAGAAAAGAATAAGGGCAGCTCTAAAAATCCGCTAAGTCTTTTCTAAGGTCTACAAAAAAAAGTGGAGAAATTAGAGATTTTATATTTTTGAGATATTGACACAAGTCTATTATATATTTAAAATTAGCCGTCTTTTACAAGGAATCAGTATGTTGATTAAAGATGAAGTTTTAAATGATGTTAAGTTGATGGCTTTAAGTTTTTCGTATACAGACGAAATTGACGAAAACTTTGAAGAAACTAGCGACGAAGACGACTTCGAGTCTTTGGGAGATGACTCTCTCAACAAATTCGACGACGACATTTATGACGACACGCTTGACGATGACGATGTAAATGTCTCTTACGATTCCGACTTCACAGAAGATTACAACGACGAACTAACCGAAGACTATTCAAGCGACGAAGAATAAAAAAAAACGGGCAATAAGCTCAAAAAATGGCATTTACAGGCTTGCCCCGAAAATGCCATTTGCCTTACGCTTTACTTACTGCGCATTATAAATCGTCTTTCCGTTGTGCCACAATTTTTCCAGCTCATAAAATTCACGGGCGTCTGCGCTCATAAGATGAACAACCACAGGTCCAATGTCAATTAGATTCCAGTTTTCGCCATGCTCGCTTTTGTTGTGCGTGGTGTGGATTTCCATCTCGTTTTCTTTTACATAGTCCTTGATTTGCTTTTGAAGGCCCTGAGTGTGCGCGCTGCTGTGAATCGTAGCGATTACAAAAAAGTCAGTCCAGCTGTTAAGAGACGAGACATCAATTACGGTGACATTTTCTGCCTTTGAGTCTTCCAGAATTTTAGCAATTTCAAGTGCGTTTTCTTGTGCTGTTTTCATAGTTTTCCTTATATTTTAAGATTTATTTCTGACATAACGACCGTCAAAGTCCTTTCCCAAAATTATCGTAAAGTCCACGGTCGATACATTCGTAAATTCAGTTTCAGAAGAGACATTTTCTTCCAAAATATTTGAGCAGTGAATAAAATCCCCAAGAATTTTACAAGCCTCTGCGTTTCCGATATGATTTATGATTACGGTTTTTTCATAATCGTTAGAATCTGCGTTTCCCTGCGAAAGAACATCGTAGCCCGCACTCTGAAGGATTATCGAAGTATTGTGAGCCAATCCCTGAACTGTCGTTCCGTTCAGCACGGAAAGAAGATAAGGCCTGTTTGAGTTCGTTTCGTCAAGGGAAATCAGTGAGTTTGAAATCTGCAGGAAGACCTCTTTTATGAACTGGCCGTCATTCAAGGGGAACAAAAGTTTTTTTCCGTCAACAATTCGCTGGGAGCCGGTAACTTTTCTGACAGAAAGATGCTCCGAATCAACCTCGCTTATCATTGTCAGGAGATGGTGGAATTCATCATCATCGAGATTTGAGGTCATTTTTTTATTTATTTCTGAGAAGGACTTTTTGTCACGGACAAGCTTTTCGTTTCTTGAAAGAGCTGAGAAAAAGGCCAGAAGGACATTCTGCCGCCGCTCGATTATATCCTCCTCCGTTTCGTCAGATTTTTCGTAGTTAAGATAGTCCTGAATTTTCTCGCCGTCAAGAGAAACTACCCCGCTGGGCAAAAGATAACGCTCACCGTCATCATTTTTTACGTCGACGGGAGAAGGAATAAAGATTTTCATTCCGCCCAGCATATCCGTAAGCTCACCGAATTTTGAAAGATTCAAAATGATATGAAAGGGAATCGTCTGGCCTACAAGGTTCTCGATTTCAGATTTATACGAGTCAATTCCTTTTTCAAGATAGACCGCCTCAATTGCATCGACTCGCCCTAAACTCTTAAAAATTGCCCCGGTATTTTCTACGATATTGATAAGATTTCCTTTTTTTGTCTCAGGGTAATAAATAAATACATCGGTAAAAAGCACACGATTTTTGTCTTCCATTACGACAAGGGTCTTGATTACACGGTCAGACTTTAGGTTTTCGTCAACGGTGTTTACCCGGAGTGACAGAGCAAGACCTACAGTTACGGAAATGAGAATCACAAAAATCAGAATGAGAAGAAAAGCACCCTTGTTGGAGTTGGGATTGCTGATTTTCATAGCTAAATGATATCCTTTTTTAATTTATCGCGCAATGCAAGTGACTCTTCCGCCACGGTTTTTCCTTTGTCTTCAAGATATTCGATATTTTCTTCGAGAACTGAAAGCACGCACTCCTTAAGAGGAAGCGCAAGAAGACGGGAACGGTATTCGTCTGTCGATTGGGGACGCCCAGGCTCGATTTTATCTGCGACAAAAAGCAGGAGCGCAAAATCACTTGAAGACGCTGAGCCAAAGGTATGGTTTCTGATTGCGTCGATAATTTCGCCATCCGTAACACCAAAGCGATCCTGGATTTCGACGGCAGCGGCACGCCCATGAAGCAAAAACGGCATCTCTTTTTCCATTTGAGAAATCGGCTTTCCGTCCTTACTCGCAAGATTGAGAAGCTCATCGTCAGTCAAATCCTTGCACATATCGTGGGCAATTCCCGCAACATAAGCCTTTTCCTCGTCAAGGCCGTAATTCTTACAGAGAAGAGCGAGGGTTTCGGCAGTGCGCATTGAGTGCTCAAAGCGGCTTTTATTTACGACAGATTTTGTGTATTCAGCGATTTTATTAAAAAGTTCACTTCGCATAAAAATTCCGCTATTACTATACCCAAAAATCCGCTAATTTACAAGAAAATAAACGGATTTTAAAGCCGCCCCTTATACAAGCCTTTTTCTTCGATATAGCCAAACACGGCCGCAGGCACTAGATAGCGCCATGAGCCGTTCTCAGCGATTGACTGCCTTATTTCGGAAGAAGAAATTTCGATTTTCGGATTCTCGACGATTTTGTGAGGATAGGGGAAATTCTCCCTCGTAACGCCCTTCATCGGATTTTTTCCGTATTTTTCGGTAGGAGAATTCTGGAATTCTTTTTTGAGAAAGCTTTCATTCGGCCGACAAGCCAGGATTAAGTCTGCTTTTTTTGCAAGCTCCGAAGATTTTTCCCATTTGTCAAAGTCACAAAGCAAATCCTCGCCAAAAATAAGCCCGATTTTCCCCTCAAGGACAGACTCATATTTTTTTTCAAGATAGCAAATTGTGTCCCAGGTGTAAGACACTCCGCCCCGCCTAAGCTCACAGTCCTCCGCTTCAAAACGGCAGTCTCCCTCCGTGGCAAGACGGACCATCTCAAAACGCTCGTCACTGGCGACTTTTCCAGACATTTCCTTGTGAGGCGGGCAATATGTCGGAACGAATAGGATTTTATCGTAGCCAAGCTTTTTGCAGACAGAATCAGCAAGAATGAGGTGACCAATATGTATCGGGTTAAAGCTTCCCCCAAGCATCGCTATTTTCACGCTTTTACTCCGAGTCAAACTCAGATTTTTCGCTGCCAGGCGTCTGCTCTTCCATAAACTCATCCACAGAACGGCTGTCCAGGAAGGAAGAGGATTTTTTCTGCAGGGCTTCCTTTTTGACATCGGCGTTCACCTTGTTGAAAAGCTCCAATATTGCAAGCCGAACATCATTCATTCCGATGTGAGCCGCGACAGAAACAGGAAGAACCTTTGTCCCCGGCTCAGATTTTTTTATTTCAAGAGCGATTTTCTCTGCGTTCTCGCCAGCTCCCTCAATGTCAATCTTGTTACAAAGAACAATCCTTGGCTTTGAAAGCAAGTCCTTTGAAAAGCCCTCAAGCTCAGAGCAAAGGGTTTTGTAGGCAGAAAGACAGTTTTCGTCAGAGGCGTCAATCATAAACAAAAGCCCCTGAGTGCGGGAAATATGCTTTAAAAAGCGGATTCCAAGTCCGGCCCCGTCACTCGCTCCCTCAATGATTCCCGGAATATCAGCGATAATGACATCGTTTTCGTCATCGGCACGCAAGACACCAAGATTGGGGATTTTCGTCGTAAATGGATAAGGCGCGATTTTCGGCCTTGCGTTAGTAAACGCGTCCAAAAGGGAAGATTTTCCTGCGTTCGGAAAGCCCACAAGCCCGATGTCAGCCATAATGCTTAGCTCAAGAAGAAGCTTGCGATATTCCCCCGGCTGCCCCTTGTTCGCCGTTCGCGGAGCCTGATTCGTCGAGGACTTAAAGTGAACATTTCCCCAGCCGCCGTTTCCGCCCTTTAAGAAAACAAAGCGCTCGTCCTCGCTTTCAGTCGTAAATTCCTTGATAAGTTCTTTTGTCTCGGCGTCACGGATGCTAGTTCCAGGCGGAAGGGCAATCACGACATCCTCGCCGTCCTTTCCGTATTTGTTCCAGCCCATGCCATCTCCGCCGTTCTGTGCCTTAAAGAATCGCTTGAAACGGATATTTGCGAGAGTCTTTACATTTCGCTTTACGCAAAAAACGACATCTCCGCCCCGTCCACCGTCCCCTCCGTTCGGGCCACCCATAGGAATATATTTTTCGCGGCGGAAGGACACGCAGCCGTTTCCGCCCTTTCCACTAGTCACTTCGATTATCGCTTCATCTGCAAACTGTTTCATAATCTATATCTATCCTTACCTGTTAACACTCAATTTTCAAACAATATATCAGACTTCCTGCAAAAAATCCACTTGCAAAAGCCGCATTTTTTATTCATTTATCCAGCCCATATGAATCGCGTGTTTGATATTTTTTTCAATCCACTTGTAAATTTCAGGCATAAATTCTTTTATAATCGAATCCCGCTTCTCAACATCAGAGCGATGAGCATTCGCCTCAACCCAAGTATGACCATCTGTCAGGGTATTGTGCAAAAATGGCTGAAGGCGATCCATACAGGAAGCGTATTTAGAGTCAGGAGTTTCCATGGCGTCAAATTCTTCCCAAAGTGAACGCAGCATTTCTCCCTGCTCAACTGGCAGCATAGCAAAAAGCTTATCAGCAGCCATTTTTTCGCGTTTTTCTTTGTCGCGATTCGCCTCTTCATCAAAGGCAAAAGTGTCCCCGGCATAGATTTCGATTAAATCATGAATGACACACATTGCACAGGCACGAAGCACATTCACTTTTTGAGTCGCGTACTCCTCAAACAAAAGACACATAAGCGCTATATGCCAGGAATGTTCCGCATCGTTTTCGCGGCGGCTTTTATCAATCAAAACCGTATGCCGCAAAACTGCCGTCATTTTATCGACCTCGGCCACAAAAAGAAGCTGTCTGTTAAGCCTGTCATTATCAGAAGAAAAAAAAGATTCTAGTCCCATTAGAAAATTATATCAGGGATTAAAATAAGTGAAAAGAAAAAAACTCGTCCAAGCAGACTAAAACAAATCAAGGCTGTTATCCAAATAAAGCTCTTCCCGAAGATGGATATGAAATTCAGGCTTAGTCAAGTAATATAGAAGAAACTCAAGCAAAAGCGCGCTGCCCAGGGAACGGCCCTCAATCTTAAAGTTAGAAAATCCCGCCGGAAGGTAGGTTTCTTGAATATCACTGATGCTGATAAAAGGAGGATTTTTCATGGCCTTGGAGAAACGGTAGCCCTCCTTTCCGCCAGGAGCCTTGCAGACATGGGGAGTGGCACTTTCCAATCCAAGCACTTCCCGACTGACACTCTCATAGCAGTTTTTTCGCTCCCTGCAGCCAGTCCAGCAGCACTCATTACAGAGAAATTCCACCTTGTCTTTTTGATTCTGGCTGAGGGAGTTAAGATTTTTAAAATCCTTGTTCAGGCGGAAGTCCGGCACCACATAAGAAAAATCCTCTCGCTTCACTTCATTTCTAAAATCTTCAAAATTCGTGAGCACCTTTGTGGTAGAAGAGACAAAGTAAAAATCAGGATAAGCCGACTTCAGATATTCCAAGAGCAAATCCGAATGAAGGATAACGCCGTTTTTCATTCCCCCGCCCTTTTCAAAAATCTCGCAGACCGAATTGCACTTTTTGTCCGCCAGATGCTCTTTTGTAAGCAGGGAATTGCTGAAAGTGAGCCGGGAAGAAATGCCAAAAGATGAAAGAAAATCCCTCACCTCCTCCAGCCCCCTGCTGCCGGAAATAACGCTCCTTTCGATACGACCTCCAGCCCAAATGCAGTCAGCCGGAGAGCCATAAATCGAAGCGATGTGTCCCCAGGAATAAAACCAGTCACGGTGGATGCGGTAAAGAGGAAGGAAGATTTTGTAGAAGTCAAAAAACTCGAAGAGGCCGGGAAGATGAAAATGCGCTTTATTCATAGTAAAAATAGAGCTGGCTGTTTTCGGCCAAATACCCGGCACAGACTTCCAAGTCGTTCATGCAAGGAATCCTCCTAAAATTCATTTTAAATACGGAGACAGCAGGATTTTTCGCCCTTACCTTCCGTGGCAGTGCTTGTATTTTTTTCCGCTGCCGCATGGGCATGGGTCATTTCTGCCAACTTTTGGAAAAGGGATTATGTTGGGGAAGTTCTGATTTTGATCCAAAGGCGTTTGTGTAGAAAAAAAGCGTGATTCAGGAGGCAGCGTGCCGGACAAAGCATTTGGGCTTGAGCCGTAATTTACCCACAGGCGCGTTGAATTATGAAGTTCCTGATATATGCTGAGGAATTCCTGAGCTTTTTTTGCAGAAAATTCTTTCATGAGTTCATAGTCGTCATTCAATATGTCAATCACCTGAGTTATCTTAAAGCCGTCTTTGATGTAAAACATAATGTCCACAAGGATTTCATCTGAATCTTCGTATTTTCCCCTTGCCTTTTCAAGGAAATCTTTCATCCTGATGTAAAACGGATTTTTATATTCTGCCTCATACTTTCCATGAGCATTAAACGCATCGTCCGTGTCAGGATTTTTAGAGTCCTCAAACCAAGTTAAAAGCTTTTCCCGGGAAGGAACTTCCAGAGTATAACCTTTTCTGTCGTCCAGGATTTCATGAGCCTGACTTTCATCAAGCAGAAAATATGAAAGAATGTTTTTGCTTTCATAAAAATTGTAAATGTCAATGTCTCGTGATGAGAATTTAAAAAACTCAATGATTTCTTCCCTTGACATTGGAAATTTTGGGTAAGCCGTTTCCCAAAGAATTTTAAAATCGCGGACGGTTAAAACTCCGTAAATTGAAAGCAGCATATCCGCAAATTCCTTGTACTCATACATTGAGCCAAAAGGATAACTTCCGTCTTTTTGAATCAGACTTGAAACTTCTTCATAAACCTCGTCTGGAATGACAAAAGTTTCTTCACCGTTTCTTTTGTCAAACTTGAACAAAAGTCCTTTTTGCAAAAATCCTTTTACAAGACCTGACTTCATTATATACATGAAAATTTCAGCTTCATCATCACATTCTCTTGGGTCTGGAACATAAAGTGCCGCATTGCAAATACCTGTTTCACTTTCCCGACAATTCAAATACTGCTGATAAAAATCAAAAGTCATTTCTTCATTATAGATTAAATGATTAGTGCAATTTTCTTTAATAAGTTTTTCGGTCGCTTCTACAAGCTCTGTCTTTTTAGAGGGAATCTTTGATTCGTCCATGTTGTAACTGTAAAAGAAAGACTTTAACTGTTCGATTGTGCAGAGCGAGAGAATCTCAGACAATTTTTTTGCAGGCTTTTTATGAATGCCAAGCTCATATTCCCCAATGTAGGGAAGCTTTTTTTTCCAATCTTCTTTTTCTGACATATTTTGTCTCCTATAAAAAGTCTACATTATCTGTATAAAGCAAAACGGAAAAAAGCACAAGTTGAAGTTACGAATTGCATTAAATTCCAAGTCAAGCTTGTCTGGGGCAGGTCGCGGGGCATTTTTATCTCACCTTGCTCTTTAAAAGAATTCGACTGCCGGCACAACATCAACAATCATTCCACCGAATGAAATCTTGTCTTTCTGATTCAAGGTCAAAAGGAGCGGCTTTACGCCGGGGAATTTTTTGCAGGTTTCTACAAGCCCCCTCACCTCGCGCTCTTTGTTTTCACTGGTAAGTTCATAGCAGACTTGAACTGCATTTTCCGGCACAGAATCTTTTCCGTACAGAAAATCACATTCAAAGGCTGCTTCTGAATAATACCAGATGTTTTTCGTGCGACGGCGAAGTTCTATAAAAACGGCATTCTCAAACATGCGTCCAAAATCTTGATTTATTGAAAGTGTCACATTCTGAATCATTCCCGTGTCAATGCAATAAACTTTTTTGGGATTCACAGCCTGAGCCTTTGCTGAATAATTGAATTTGGGTACAAAAAAGAAAAGATAGCACTGCTCAAAAAAAGAAAGATATTCAAGAATCGTAGCCGTTGTCTTTAATCCCAGCTGGGCAGAAAGTTTTGAGCCGCTAATGAGATTTCCACAGTTTGAAGCAAGATAATGCGATAGAAGTTTTATGGAGCGGACATCTTTTATTCCATAGCGAACAACAACATCTCGCATCAATATATCTTCAAAAAGCCTCTTTAAGATTTCTGGACGGTTGTAAATAAGATATTCGGGAAAGCCGCCGTATTTTAGAAAATCAGAAAAAGTTTTTACATTCTTCTTGCACTTTTTTAAAAGGCAAAATTCTTCAAAACTGAAAGGAAAAAGCTCGTAATCCAGATGCCGCCCGGTAAGACGGCTACCAAATTCAGAACTTAAAAGAGATGCGTTTGAACCTGTCACCGTGACAAGATTCTTCTTTCTGAGCTGGGCATTTACAAAAACTTCCCAGCCTTCCACAACCTGAATCTCATCAAAATAAACTGACTTTGTGCCATCATTTGCTTTTTGAAAACGCCCGATAGATTCTTCAAGAATCGTAAAATCAGCCGAAGAAAAGCCATAGAGGGCAGGATCGTCAAAATTCAGATAGAAAGCATTTTTGCCATCTTTCAAAAAATCCTGATTTACAAAAGTGCTTTTTCCAGAACGACGGATTCCTGTTATAATCCGCGCAAACTGCGGTAAAGCAGGTTCGATAGCCGCAGAGACACGAGGAACAGAAAGCCTTTTATCAGAATCCAGGATTTCTTTTTTTTGCCGTTCTGATGTATTCAAGATTAATTCTATATCTATCATAGCTTTATTGTAGTATTTAGTGACACTAAAAGCAAGCATTTAGTGAGAGTAAAGAGATGTTTTTAGTGGGAGTAAATACTTTTCTGTGCGCTCTTGTATCCCAACACGATATTTGCACCACAGATAGTCCGACATTTGTAAGCGAGGGAGTTTTGGAACTGGTTAGGTTGTGGGGGCCGAAGCACTTTTTTGCGCTACATGGACATTCTGCGGGACACTTATCACGCGCCGGTGGACTTTGATTTTAAGAAAAACGGCTATTTTTACACGGACAAGGCTTATTTTATGCCTCAGGTTATGCTGGCAGAGGGGGAACTATTCTAGGCAAGGCGGCTGAAAGTTAAAAAATCTTTGCCCTGCTCTTTTTAATCTCACTCCGAATCTTCTTTTATTTAAGTTTTCGCTCCTTGTTGGCCTTGGTGGGCTTGGTCTTTTTCCGCTTTTTGGGAACATAAAGAGCATTCACAATCCGACTTTCAAGCCTGTCAAAGGCAATCTTCCGATTTGTTTCCTGAAAGCGCTCATCGTCCACCGAAAGAAAAATGCAGTCCTCGCCGTTGATAATCGCACTCAGTTTAACCCGCAACCGCTCCCGCTCCTCATCACTTATGCCAGCGAGCGAATCAAGTGGCAGGGAAAGATGCACCTTGGTGTTCACCTTGTTCACATTCTGCCCGCCCTTTCCCCCGCTCCGGGAAAAAGTCACCTGAGTATTATTGACAATTGATTCATGCAGTTTGCGTGCGTTCATTTTTCTTTTCCATCGAATATTGTGACGCAGAGAGAGAAAAAGCGCAAGGGAGGTGAATTTTAATTTTGAAGATTGTTAAAAATCATACGCAAAACCTGAAAAAATATGCTATAATATAAAAGATGACTACGATTCAAGACTTACGCAGATATTGCAAAAAAGATTCTGTCTTTATAACTAATCACGCAATGGAGCGTTGTCGTGAGCGTGGAATTACCGTAAAAGACATTCGAAGTGCTATAATGTCCGGCGAAATTATAGAAAATTATCCTGATGATTTTCCATTTCCAAGTTGCCTTGTATGCGGAAAGTCTGAAAAGGATACTATAATTCACATTTGTATGAGCGATGAAGGTGAATCCAGTAAAGTGATTACTGCTTATTTTCCAAGTTCGGAGAAGTGGGAAAGTGATTTAATGACACGAAAGGAGGCTTCAAAATGAAATGCTTAGCTTGCAAAAACGATACGATGATTGACTCAAAAACAACATATTTTTCTCATTTACCAAATTGTTACTTGATTATTGAAAATGTTCCTTGTAAAAAATGCTCACAATGTGGCGAAGAAGTTTTTTCGATGAGTGTAATGGAAAGAATCGAGCAGATTATCGCAAGTGTTGAAAAATTAGCAAGCAAAGTCTGCGTTTTGGAATATCAAACAGCAGCCTAAAAAACTTCTTTCAAACTCACCCTGACAAACCACGCAAAAAACGCTAGCATACAGATATGAATCTTGCATCTATCCCTCACTACACTTCACTGGCAAATGCCCTTGTCTCGCTTTTTGGCACTTCGGTAAAAATAGCCCGCACTGACCGAGTTTCAGGCGGCGACATTAACAAGTCCTATGCCCTCTCCTTAACCACAGGCGACCGCATTTTTATGAAGACAAACGCAAAGGAAAACGCCGCCTTTTTTACAGCCGAGGCCGCTTGCCTTTCCGCAATCGCAGAAACAGGCACAATCGGCACGCCGCACCTTCTCTGCACGGGAACGGACGACGGTGAGGAAGTTGGCTACAGTTTCCTTCTTATGGACTTTATCGAAAGCGGCAAAAAAAGAGCCGACTACTTTGAGATCTTTGCCCGTGAACTTGCCGCCATGCACAAGGCTGACACAGAATCATTTCTTTCTCTTGAATCCGCTGAAAATGCCGGCACAAAGCAATTCGGCTTCTTCCAGAATAATTTTATCGGAGCGAGGCCTCAAGACAACACGCCCACCGCAGACTGGATTTCCTTTTTCCGCGACAGGCGGCTAATCCCTCAGTTCAAGGCCGCCGACCGTTATTTTTCTGACAGCGACCGAGCCCTTAACACAAAGCTGCTCGACAATCTGGAAAAATTCTTAACAGAGCCGGAAAAGCCCAGCCTTCTCCACGGCGATTTGTGGGGTGGCAATGTTCTTGCCAACAAAGATGGCAAGGCGATTTTGATAGACCCTGCCGCCTATGTAGGCCACGCCGAGGCCGATCTTGCTATGACGGAACTTTTCGGCGGCTTTCCCACTTCATTCTACGATGCCTACAAAGAAGAGAGCAAAATGCAGGATGGCTATGAAGAGCGCCGTGACCTCTACAATCTCTACCACCTTTTGAACCACCTGAATATGTTCGGCGCGAGTTACCTGAATCCAGTGCAGAGCATCGTGGCGGAGTATGTGGGGTAAAAATAAAAAAACAGCCCGTCATTGCCGCACTTGCTTAGATGCGGCAATCTCCTGCCCAAGATTATCGGGTCAAGCCCGATAATGACAATTTGCTTCGCCCCCCAGTCATTGCCCGGCTTGACCGGGCAATCTCTTGCACTACTCGCTCTTCGTGCTTTCTTCCACCGTCCGCGATACATTCACCTCGCCGCTTTCAATCAGCTCCAGCATGATTTCAACCAGCGCTGGGTCGAACTGGCTGCCCGCACAGCGTTTCAGCTCGGCTTTTACAAAGTCCATGTCCAGTGCCTTGCGGTAGACGCGGTTTGCGGTCATTGCGTCGAAAGCGTCCGCTATTCCGATGATTCTCGCGTTCAGGGGGATTTCTTCGCCTTTTAAGCCGTTGGGATATCCGCTTCCGTCGTAGCGTTCGTGGTGGAACTTTGCCCCTTCGTCTACATGGGGAATGAGGGTAAAGTCTTTTAAAATGTCACCGCCAATGCTCGTGTGGGTTTTCATCACTTCGTATTCCTCGTCAGTCAGTCTGGCGGGCTTGTTCAGGATTGAGTCTGGTACGCCGATTTTTCCGATGTCGTGCAGAAGGCCTGTGCGGCGGATTTGCTCCAGTTCGCTTTCGTCAAAGCCCAGTTCCCTTGCAATCATCACCGCATATTCTGAGACGCGGAAGGAGTGCCGTCCCGTGCTCTTGTCCCTGGCTTCGACCGCATTTGCTATGGCGAAAATCGTCTCGTTTCCCATGCGGACCTGCTGTCTGATTGCTTCGATTTCCCGCTTCTGTTTTTCTGCCCGCCGTCCCTGCACGCTTGCCGTGACATACCAGGTGAGCCAGATAATGGCCAGTGCCGCCACGCCCACGGTGTAGAGCATGAAGTACCACTTGTTGTAGATTTTGAAAGTCTTTGTGAGGGTGTAGACCGATTCCTCCACAATTTCCCGGCCTTTCAAGTCCAGCACGGCGATATGGAAGCGGTAGTCCCCCGCCCTGAGGTTCGTGTAGATTACGCTGGAAAGGTCGTTCTGCAGATAGACCTTAGGTTTTTCGTCCACTCCTTCAAGGAAGACACTGATGTAAGGCGTGTTTATGGAATAATTGATGATTTCAGGAACGATTTCAACCGTGTCGGTTTCCGCCGGAATGACAAAGGGAATGTCCTTTTGGACGATATGGCGCCGTCCGTCAAGCAGCACCGATTTCAGCTGGATTCGGTAGGAATGTTCCGCCTTGTCGTAGGTGTTCAGATTGATTTTTGACGCACCCGTGTCGCAGGAAAGATAGAGGTCGCCGTTTTCGTCCAGATGATTCCAAGAATTTGCCGTGAAGGAGCCCCGTAAGCCTTTTTTCAAGTCCAGAAGCTCATGGTCAAGTTTTCCCCCGTAAAGAAGCTCGTCCCTGTTTACCACGAAGATTCCCGCGCTTGAAGTGACGAAGATGTTTTTGTTTTTCCACACTACGAGGTCGTAGTTGTTGGCGTAGGGAAAGTTGGTCAGTCTTCTGACAGAGATTCCGTCTGTGTCCGAAAAAGTGATGTAGCATAAGCCGTTGCTCGTGACTACAAAAACGCTTTCCGTGGGATTTTCGCCATCGTAGTCATTCACGGTGCGAAGGATGACGTTTGATGAAAGACCGTCACTACGCTTTATGAGGCGTTCGATTTTGAACTGGGATTCCGATTTACTGATTAGTGCAAGTCCGCCGCCGTCAGTGCCTGCAAGTACAAGCCCGCCGTCTGTTTCGCCCAGAGAAAGAATCATGGGATTTTCAAAGCCGTCACTTTCTCCCAGCCACTGCAGGATTTTTCCATCCCGGACAAAGGCAAGACCGTCACTTGTACCCGCCGCAATCGTGCCGTCGGAAAGGGCGGTCACCACACGGAACTGATGTGTCTGCCCCAAAGAAGAGATTTTTCCGTCCGCACCGGCCTGAACCAGCCCCCGTGATTTTGTGGCAATCCAGAGAGAGCCGTCCTTAGCGGGGCAAAGGCAGCGGATTCGTGTCCCGGAAAGATAATTGGTGAGGGCATTTTTCAAAGGAAGACCTGTATCTCCCTTTATGGCGAAAAGTCCGTCGTCGGTGGCAAAATAAAGGTCATCGCCAAAACGGGCCGTGGAATTGACAACGGAAACAGGAAGCCCTGCCGAGGCGTAGATTTCTGAAAAGGAAGTCTCGCACATCTTTAAAAGACCTAATCGTGATGAAGTGAACCAGAGATTACCCTGATAGTCTTCGGTCATGTTGTCGATTGAGTTGTTGAAAGAGCCTGTTTCAATCGTGTAAAAAACGCCGTCCTCTAGGTAGCCGGCACCGTTGTCCGCACAGAGAAAAAGCAGGTCATCGTGGAATTCCAGTGAATTTATGTGGCGGAAACTTTTGCAGGAAAGGGTCTTTTCTAAAAGCACATCTTCCTTCGTTACCGAAAAAGAAAGCATTTTGCCGGATTCCGTGGAAGCGTAGAGCCTGCCGTCCGGGGCAAAACAGGTGGCGGTAAATTTTTCGCCTGTGGCGGAGGCATCCCACATTATTTTTGAGCCATCGAGGAGGAAAAATTCTCCCCCTGCCGTTACCGCCGCAATGTGTCCGTTTTCATCCGCGCTCAAAGAAAGGGCTGTCTGAATACGGGGAACTGTCTCCACAACTTTAAGTCCGTCGGCAATGGTAAGCACCGCAAGATCTTCTGCCGTACCCACATAGTAAAGGCCGTCTGAGGAGCGGGTGATGCTGCGCACGGCATCGGCCGGAAGACCGTCCTTTTCTTCCAGCACATTCATTACGGTTTCGTTGATGATGATGGAAAGACCGTTGTCGTTTGTGCCGACAAAAAGTCGTCCTTCATCGTCCACATAAAGAGTCCGCACCGCCTTGATTGAGTCAAATTCGTTCATCAGGCGGAATTCGTGTCCGTTGTGGCGGTAAAGGCCTTCGTAAGTTCCAATCCAGAGAATACCGTCGTTGGTGGAGGCAATGTCGTTGGCCTTGCCGCCTGAAAGTCCGTTTTCCTTGTTGTAGACCGTGTGGGCAAAGGCGTTGTAATTCCTGGTTTGAGCGGAAGCCTTTTGGGGAGCAAAAAGAGGAACAAGAAAGAGGAAAAGAATTAAAAGTGTAGTAGATTTTGCGTTAGGGATTGGAGCACCGCCGGAGGCGTTGCCGTCAGGCAATGGAGCGTCAGCGTAAGTGCGCAAAGCCCGACCGCCGTCCCCTGAGGCGGCGGTAACGCCCTTAGAATCAGAAAGACGAAGAATCTTTGGCAAAAATGGCTTTAGCCCGCGGTAGGCCCGCAGGAAAAGAAAAAGCAGAACCAGCGTGAACACCTTGTCCAAAAAGTCCACATAAAACTGCCCCAGGACAATGCAGACCGGGTGTGGCAGTCCCCATATTGTGAAAAGTTCCACGATGCCGTTTCCCCAGTCGTTCCCCACATCTCCGCCATAGAAAGTTACATTGAGCACCACGGAAATGAAAGTACAGATAAGGGTGACAAGCACGGAAAGACTCATGGTTTTAAGAAGGGTCTCCAGCCAGCCCCGCCGCGCCATGACACCGACGATGACGGCAATGAACACGCTTGTAAGGGCGTAGACAAAGGAGATTGGATTTATGAGTCCGTGGAGGATGTTTCCCGAAACCCCGACAATGGCACCGCAGACCGGCCCCAATGCATAGGCGGCAAGAAAAGTTCCGAAGCAGTCCGCCCACAAAGGCAGGGTCAGACTGTCTGCAATAACACGGCCGCCCACATTCGTCACCATGCAGAAGAGGACGAGAATTATTATCTGACTGGGCTTGTAGGGATTCTGGGAATTGTTTGTCATTTTTCGGTCTCCTCACTGTTCTGAATGTCCTTCACCACCACCGTGCCGATGATGCAGAAAGGTTCGCCCGTGTAGTCCATGCGGATTGTGTAGTGAATGCTACAGGGCTTTTGATCTGACTTGATTTTTGTCTCGATTTTTCCCGGGCTTCCCTTTTTCGCCTTTGCCAAAAGCCGCAGGATTTCCACATCAGACAGGGTGAAAAGGTCTCTGATTGTTGCCTTCCTGCCGTCTTTGATGGCGCATTTTTCTTCTGCCGCAGGGTTAAAGAGGCTCACCGCACCTTCAAGGTCGAAAATCAGCACGGGAACATCTATCGAATAGAAAATTTCCTGGCTTACATTTTTTACGGTAGGTGTAAAAGCCAGGTGATACCTTATTGCCATCCAGTAAGAAAAATAAATGATTGAAAAGGCCAGACTGTAGAAAAATGTCGGATATTTCTTGGCAAAAGGAAGATTGAACATGTCAGGCAGGGCGGCAAAGAGGAGGACAAAATTCGCCAGAATAATCTCCAGCACGAAAATCCTGTCCCTTTTGTTTTTCTGACTTTTGTACCATTTTATTCCGTGGTACAAAAGCGCAAGGCAGATGACAATTACGAATGAGTAATGAAAAAAGAAGGCTCCTGTCATCTTGTTTTCGTAGGCTGTGTGAAAATCATAGCGGACATAATTGAGGGCGGAAGGCCGTCCGAAAATAAGCAGATCCAAAAGCACATAAAGGGTAAAGATTCCGATGATGACTCCGCGGATTCCAGGCTTCCGCTTTAATTCCATGGTAAGAAAGGAAAGTTCTATGAGAAGGAAAACGTCTATTCCGTAAAGCCCCACCAGACGGGGAATAAAGGCGTACTTCACATAGGGCAGAAAGCCCATAATGCCATAGCCTGCACAGATGAAGAAAACTGCAATGGAAAAAAGGTGCGTGTAGCCCCGGACATAGCCGGCTTCCTTTTCCTGTACATAAAAAGAGGTTCCCGCCGCAAGGGCAAGAACGGCAAGTGAAATCAGAATCAGGTTCAGGACGATACCCAGCATTTTTTTCACTCCTCCACCGTAATCACATCTTTTAAGACATAGCAGAAACTAGGCGCACTGCGCTTCTCACATTCGATGAAAGGCTTTCGTAAATCCCATACATCATTTTCGTCAAAGGGATTCACTCCCCAATAATTTCCCTGAAAGACCGTTAAGTTTCCGCCCTTAAAGAGCCTCACTGTTTTTTCAAGGGCTTCCTCCGTGCCGGGAGCAAGAATGTGACTGTTTAAGCCCACAATCTCAATCCAGCCCCGGTCAAATCCTGCCGCGGCGTCATTGTTTTTGTAAGGACTTTTTACTGTTTTTTCGATGGATTTTCCGGAAAGAACAGCCTTTGCCGCACCCAAAATGTATGGATTCCAGTCAATCCTGCTTGAAACAAGGGAAGTGGTAGGGGCAACATCCGTCATGCTCTGATTGTAGCCCACATGGAAGACCGTTTTTCCCCGTTTGACGCTAGCTTCCTCGCAGGCAATGGCAGGCCCCGCCGTGTCGGAGTGCTGGCTGATAATCACACAGCCTTCGTTAATCAGCTCTTCCGCGGTTTTCTTTTCGATTACATGATTGCTCCAAGTGTTTGTATAGCGCACCACCATTTCGGCCTCAGGAACGATGCTGCGAACGCCAAGGAAAAATGCCGTGTAGCCGGAAATTACTTCCGCATACGAAAAGGCTCCCACATAGCCGACTTTTGCCT
>FLNY01000134.1_pt1 | contig 17052 bp, 21 predicted proteins | sample 1140381 | NCBI WGS metagenome assembly FLNY01 (sample SAMEA3878172, study PRJEB12797) | bioreactor metagenome | biome: Moose rumen | place: Sweden | collected 2011-10
CACTCTATGTATATGACGTACGCCACAAATGCAAGTGGAAAAGACATTGTCGTAACTTTTTAGGAAGCAGAATTTTCTTTGTCGCATTTTTATTCGTACCTTCGCCGGGCAAATGCAATCAAACTCACAGGCATGAACAGCATAACGGTAAAGGACAGCACCTTGCAAGCCGCCGCCGAGGCAGGCATGGACGAATTCCTGAAGGTCGTCGTAGATGCCATCAACACATCCATTGGCGGTGAACTGACACCCGCCACCATGCCGTTGCTCAATGCACGGCAGATAACGCTGCTGGGGTACGACATCCTGCGGCAGGAAGTGATGGACGGCGGGTTTGTGCAACTCATCCACAACGGCTACGGCCCCTTCTTCTTCCGCAACCCCTTCGGTACTGCCATGCGCCAATGGGGGCTGCCCGACCTGAAAGGGCTGATGAACCGTGCACAGAAACTCTATCAGCGACATGGCGCTGAACTGGAACAGGACTGCAGCGACGAGGAATTCATGGCGCTGTTTGAACGATATCCCGCATTCGACGACCTGGACAACCAGTTCATAGAGAACGAGGAGCAATGGACAGCCATGGTGGCATACTATGTGGACGAACACCTGGCCGATTTCGTTTCCATTGAAGAAGCATAACCGCAATGAACAAGCAGGAACAGGAAATAAGGAAAAAGAGCCCCGTGCAGATTCGCAACAAGAAGGCATCGTTCGAATACTTCTTCGTCGACACCTATACGGCAGGCATCGTGCTGACCGGCACGGAGATAAAGTCCATCCGCCAGGGAAAGGCATCGCTGGTGGACACCTATTGCTATTTCGTCAACGGCGAACTCTGGGTGAAGGGCATGAATGTCTCTCCTTACTTCTACGGCTCCTACTCCAACCACGAGGCCAAGCGAGAGCGCAAACTCCTGCTGACCCGACGCGAACTCTACCGGCTGCAGGAAGACAGCAAGGCCGTGGGATTTACCATCGTGCCCATATTATTATTTATTGATGAACGCGGGCGTGCAAAGCTGGACATCGCCCTGGCACGGGGTAAGAAACAGTTTGACAAGCGGCAAAGCCTCAAGGAAAAGGAAGACCGCCGTGAAATGGACCGCGCCGTGAAACACTACTAAACCACCTACCTGAAAACCTTTCACCTAATAACCTCCCACCTCCTATGATAAAACACAGCAGACGATGGCGCCTCCTACCAGGCGTACCTCCCACCGACATGGACCGGAAAATAATGTACTGGGAGAACCATGGCAAACTCGTCCCGACACGCGACCTGATAAAGACCCCCGAACAGATTGAAGGCATCCGCCGGGCCGGCGTGGTGAACACGGCAGTGCTCGACGCAGTGGCTGCCGCCATACACGAGGGAATGAACACCCTCGAGATTGACCGGATATGCATGGATGTGTGCACCCAGCACGGTGCGACACCGGCATGCCTCAACTACGAAGGCTTCCCCAAGTGCGTGTGCACCAGCATCAACGAGGTGGTGTGCCACGGCATTCCCAAGGAAACCGATGTGCTGAAGGAAGGCGACATCGTCAATGTAGACTTCACCACCATACTGGACGGATTTTTTGCCGATGCATCCCGCATGTTCATCATCGGGAAGACAACTCCGGAGAAGGAACAACTGGTGCGTGTGGCAAAGGAGTGCCTTGAAATCGGTGCCGAAGCGGCAAAGCCCTATTCCTTTGTAGGCGACATAGGGAATGCCATTGAACGCCATTGCGAGAAATACCACTACGGAGTCGTACGCGATCTGTGCGGACATGGGGTGGGACTGAGGTTCCACGAAGACCCCGAGGTGCTGCACTATGGCCGTAAGGGCACGGGCATGCTCCTTGTACCCGGCATGGTGTTCACCATAGAGCCGATGATCAACATGGGTACCTGGAAGGTGTTCATCGACAGCGAAGATCCCTATGGTTGGGAAGTCATCTCCGGGGATGAACAGCCGAGCGCCCAATGGGAACATACCTTCGTGATGACAGAACACGGGGTGGAGGTGCTGACTTATTAGGTTATCAGGTGTTAGCTTATATGGCAACAGACGATGCAGACTAAGGATATATACATATTGGGCATTGAAAGCAGTTGCGACGACACTTCGGCGGCAGTGCTGCGGAACGGTGTGCTGCTGAGCAATGTCACCGCCTCCCAGGCCGTGCACGAAGCTTACGGCGGCGTGGTGCCTGAACTGGCCTCGCGTGCCCACCAGCAGAACATCGTTCCAGTGGTGGACCAAGCCTTGAAGCAGGCCGGCATCGAAGCTGCTGACCTCAGTGGCGTGGCTTTCACGCGAGGACCAGGCCTCATGGGTTCGCTTCTGGTGGGAGTCAGTTTTGCAAAAGGCTTCGCCCGGGCGCTGAACATCCCGCTGATAGATGTCAATCACCTGCAGGGACATGTCATGGCACATTTCATCCGTGAGTCTGACGACGACCATTCGGCACCGCCATTGCCGTTCCTCTGCCTGCTGGTGAGCGGCGGAAACTCGCAGATAGTAAAGGTGAATGCCTACAACGACATTGAAATACTCGGGCAAACCATTGACGATGCTGCCGGAGAGGCCATTGACAAGTGTTCGAAGGTGATGGGACTGGGCTATCCGGGCGGCCCCATCATTGACCATCTGGCACGAAGGGGAGACCCACATCGCTTCAAGTTCTCCGAACCTAACATCCCTGATTTCAACTATAGTTTCTCCGGTTTGAAAACCTCGTTTCTCTATAACTTGCGGAAGTGGGTTGCAGAAGACCCGGATTTCGTTGAAAAGAACAAGGAGGACCTGGCTGCCAGCCTGGAATTTACCATCGTCGACATCCTTATGAAGAAGTTGCGTCTGGCAGTGAAAGCCACCAAGATAAAGCATGTCGCAGTAGCTGGAGGAGTCTCTGCCAACACCGGTCTTAGACAGGCTTTCCATGACCATGCCCGACGCTACGGCTGGAAAATCTACATACCCAAGTTCAGTTACACCACCGACAATGCTGCAATGATAGGAATAGTTGGGTATTACAAATACCTGGACGGCGACTTCTGCGACATTGATAAACCGGCATTCAGTAAAGTTACATTCCAATGAAACGCCTTAGCAAACAACTCTACAAACTGATGTCCGCTTCAGGAAAGACCCTGGCGACGGCCGAAAGCTGTACGGCAGGCGGCATTGCCCATGCCATTGTACAGACACCGGGCGCATCGGCCTATTTCAAGGGCGGCATCGTTTCCTACACCAACGAGATGAAGACCAGCCTGCTGGGTGTCGATGCGAAGGTGCTGGAAGAGCAAACGGCGGTATGTGAGGAAGTTGCACGGCAGATGGTGGCAGGTGCCTGCAAGGCACTTCAGGCCGATTATGCCATTGCTGCGACAGGCTTGGCTGGCCCCGGAGGCGGTTCGCGGGAAATTCCGGTGGGAACTATCTGGCTGGCTTGTGGCTCACGGGAGAGAATAGTTGTCAGGAAACTGGCAGACGACATGGGGCGTGAGAAGAACCTGACCATTGCCATTCGGTCGGCATTGCAGCTTTTCATCGATTTCGTTGCCCAGGAAACGGCAGAATGACCTGGTAAAATCGCAAAAAAACTTAAAATTAAAATTTTATTCTCCAATTATTTTGTGCGTTTGCAAAAATTGTTTAATTTTGCACGCTGTTTGAAGGATTATCTTTTATCGATAACAAGAAAAAATAAATATCATGTCAAAAATCTGTCAGATTACCGGAAAGAAGGCACAAGTTGGTAATAATGTGTCTCACTCAAAGCATCGTACAAAGCGTCGCTTTGATGTCAACCTGTTTACAAAGAAGTTCTACTATGTAGAAGAAGAGTGTTGGATTAGTCTTAAAATCAGTGCAGCTGGTTTGCGTTTAATCAATAAGGTCGGACTGGATGCAGCATTGCGTCAGGCCGTAGAAAAAGGCTATGTTGATTGGAAAGACATTAAAGTTATAGGAGATTAAACGATATGGCAAAGAAAGTTAAGGGTAATAGGGTGCAGGTGATTCTCGAATGCACTGAAATGAAAAACAGCGGTCTGCCCGGAACAAGCCGCTACATTACCACCAAAAACCGTAAGAACACAGCCGAGCGTCTGGAACTGAAGAAATACAATCCCATACTGAAGCGCATGACTGTTCACAAAGAAATCAAGTAATCACGATAATCACACACTAGAATATGGCAAAAAAAGCGGTTGCTACCCTCCACGAAGGTTCGACGGACGGTCGCGCATACACAAAAGTTATCAAAATGGTGAAGAGCCCGAAGACCGGTGCCTACATTTTTGACGAGCAGATGGTTCCTAACGAAGCCGTTAAGGACTTCTTCAAGAAGTAATTTTACAAATACAATACAGGCAAGGGTCGCAAACTCATGTTTGCGGCCCTTGTTGTTGTTCCTCCCATGTTACACATAAATAAGATGCTTTGTGAGTAGTCTATAATATTATTTGGCTATCAATAAGTTCTGCTGGATTCCCTTTCTTTCGTGTCACGATATACTCCGTTCACTTTGTTGCGGCCAAAGTTGTAGGAAATTTGGAATCTGAAAGTATGGGAATGGATGTTGTTACGGGTAAAAACACTGTAGTCGTTATATAGGGCTGTGGACTTAGTAATGTTCCAACCGAAGGGGTCACTGACAGATGCAGATACAGTAAGGCGATTGTTGAGCAGCATATACCTGATGTCGCAACTTACCAGAGACATCCGCTTGAATTGCGTCATCCGCTCATGATACGGGAAATAGTGGCTGAAGCGAAGCCCGAAAATAAGCGTCTTAGCGTGGTTGAGCATCCAAGTATTGTTAAACTCCAGTTTGCCGCTCCAACTGTTATCATTCTGTTTCTTGAAGTCGACAATCTGAGATTTGGCATCTGTGTAGAAAACTTCTCCGCCGACATTTACACCCCACCAGCCAAAGAACGAGCGGTTGTAGGAAGCGTACAATCCAGTCTTGCTATTATTGATGCAATTCTCGGGAATTGTGTACTGACTACCATCAGCATTGAATCGGGTGACATAGCCAATGGAGTTATGGTTGTAAGAATGATACAGCACAGCATATGCTCCTTTGAAACTGTAATTTATCTCGGCATTATGCGCAAGGCTTGGGCGAAGGTCTGGATTGCCAGACACATAGTCGCTGGTAGTAGTGTAATATCGGAAAGGATTGAGGTCAGCAAAATTCGGATGTGTGATGCCCATTGAATAGGATAATGAGAATCGGCCAATTTTAGGATTATTCCAACTTATATTCACAGAAGGGAACAGATAGCCATAGCTGTTATCATGACTATCGTTGCCTGCGGTTTGATGGCCTTTAACATTGGTATGCTCATAACGAAGCCCGACTTTCCCGAAGAGCGAATTGGTAAAACTCTTTTCCGCACTGATGTATGCAGCAGCGGTGTTTTCGTCATAGTTGAATCCGTTACTTTGTGCGGGGTCGTTGATCCATAGGCTATTGTTGTAGCGATTTACAGCCAGTGAAGTGTTGTTCCCAATGTCTGTGTACGCCATCCCTGCCTCCATTTTGAAACCATTGAAAGGAAGCACAGCATCCAATTTCGCGGAATGGATGTGATACTTGTTGTGGGCATCGGCGGTTAGTCGTACTGCCTCATCAAGTCCTGTTGTGGTCACACTGGTAAAAGATTCTGTGGATTTATTGAAGTGGTTATAGGTCAGGCTGAGCATTTTGCCTTTTGAATCCAATAGCCAGTCGGAAAACGCCGTCAAGGTCAGCGCATTGTTGGGCTTGGACGGAGAATTGTTATACGAATTGAAGCAGGTGCCGTTGTCAATCGTCACATCCTTTAGCTGACTTTTCAGGCGAATCCCACTGGCATTGACAATGACTCCGGCATTTAGCTGGTCGGAGAATTTGTATTTGAAAAGACCATTGACGCCGAACTGCCTGTTGGTGAAGTCGGTTCTGCGGTTGGAGGTCTTTATGTGGTCAGCAAACATATAAGTACGGTCGAGATCGTTTAAGCCTTTGGTATCCGTCAAACTTGCATCTGCAGACATTTCTACTTTTCGGGTCGTATGAGATATATTTCCGCCTAATTGGTCGCTGAAATTCTCTTTTATTATTCCGCGTCCCCACACATTTCCCCGAGTGCCCAATGTTTCGTTGCGTGTGATAATACTGATGTATGCTACATTCGTACCTGCTGCATACTTTGCAGGGGGAGTTGTCAGCAACTCGATCTTCTCAATGCCTGATGCCTGGAGGTTTTTTAATTGCAAGGCAATGGCTTCTTCGGACATTTCCAGCAGCCGACCATCGACAATGTATCTAACGGATGACTTGCCTGCCACGGTAACCTGGTCATTAACAACCGAAACGCGAGGTATCCTGTCAAGCACCTCAATGCCGTTCAACCCTTTGGCGTAGATGTCGTTTCGTGTCAGATAAATGATGCGATCAGGCGATTGCTTCAGTACCGTTCGTTGTGCCACGACTACGACCTCTTGCAAATTCTGTTCTTGTTCCCACCATGCTGTGGAATCGTTGGTTTCTTGCGCAAATAGGCACATGGGGAGTATAGCCATCCCCAGAATGGCTTGCAAAATTCTTTTCATATTCTATGACTATTTGTTATTGAAATGCTTTCTCCTTACCCTGTATGAAGAAAAATCCTCCGCCAGATTTATCCTGTTGCAATCCTATATAGATGATTTCCCCGTTGTTTGCAATCTGGAGTGCGATATATAGCCTGTCGTTTCCTTGGCAGTTTGAGTAGCTGGAACCACGGGACATGTCCTTCTTTATAGCTTCGGTGATGGCCTTGATTATTTCGGGATTGTCCTTGATGGTCAGTCCGCGATAGTAATTGCCATTGTTCTTGTATATGGAAATGGTTACGCTCTTATTGTTGTTATACCTGCCGTCAAACAACTTTTCCACATTCAGTTTGGGAGGTCTGGCATAGATGGTGGCTGCACTGACTATGCACAATAGTAATATAAGTATGCGCTTCATCTTTGTATAGTGTTTATAAAATGTTTCACTTTCGCTTCCTCGGCAGATCGTTGTATGGCCACGGTCTGCATAAACTGCTCCATTTTTGCAACATCGGCCTCTGCTATTTTGAGTGCCTGTTCGGAATTTACCTGATGCCCTTCAACAAAAACAATGCACTCGGCATCGTCTGTAATGTGGCTGTTTCGTAGAAATGTGACACAGCCCAGCAGGATAGCGATACAAGCCGCAGTGCATAAGTCCCATTTTAAGAGCCTGCGATTTCTTTGTGGTTTGACGCTTTCGGAGAATCTAACAGACCGCGATATAGCCATCAGTTCTTTTGTATTCTGAATCATTGGCGAATCCAATTCTGTCTGCGACAGCAAATACTCCAGTTCCGTCTCTTCCAAAACCGACAACTGACAGTCCATATATAATTGGCAGAGTCTTTCGGCTTCCTCAATCGTAAGTTGTTCCTTCGCCTGTTTCATCTGTTTAATCGTTTATAGTTCTCATGTATTTTCTTTCGTGTCCGGCTCATGTTCATTCTTACGGCTTCAACGGACATCGAGAGTCGTTCTGCAATCTCATTGTAGTCAAGCCCTTCGTGTGTCACGAGGTCGAAGATATTCTTTTGTAACGGTGTCAGTCCATTTTGCAGCAGTTGTTTAAGATTCTCAATGTCCTCTTCCTCTATCCTGCAGGCCTGAATGTTGACGGTCGTTCCAATTGGGATTTCTCTTGCTTTCCTTAAATGGTCGATGCAGACATTCCTCAAGACTTTCATGAGTTTGTTTCTTGCTTCAATCGTTGTCTCCACCTCGCCCTTATTCCGCAGTTTCAGCCATGTGTCTTGAAGCGCATCTTTGGCATCCTCATCGCTTCCGAGATATTTCAGGGCGATGTGGTGCAGCTTTTCGTGCAAGCCTAGAAACGATGATGTGAGTAAGTCTATTTCCATACACTTCTACCTATTGATACGATTGAACGGGAAAAACATAACAGCGAAGTTACAAAAAAGCACACAAATACTCATGCTACAACCCAGATGGCTGGATGAAGAGAATGGAAATTTCCAATAGGATGAGCAAAGGACTGCTCTTGTAGGCGTTCCTTTGGGCTGAGTGGGGGAGAACTGTGATTGTGGAGAAGTTCCCGTTGGAGACAGGTAGAAAAAAGAGACCTTGTTGTCCGTTTTCCGTTTGGGGCTCAAATGCACTCCGTTTGAATCCCAAACGCCCACTGTTTGAGCCTCAATCACGCTCTGTTTGAGCCCCAAATGCAATTAGTTGGAAATCAGGATGTTGCAAACATTAACTTTTCTGTTCTTCATAACTCTCCCATCCTCCCTTATCTTAAGGGAGGGGTCTAGGCTTCCCTTCTTGAGCCAAGAGGGTCAGTGGAGTCTTGCGGAGAAGGTGAAGCAATCGTTGAACTGTGCAGACAGGCCTGCGGGCTGCTCCTTGAAGAACGCAAACACGGAACTGCCGCTGCCGCTCATCTGTGCATACAGGGCTCCGAGTTGATACAGCTTTGCCTTGACCTCTGCAATTTGAGGGTAGAGAGGAAAGACAGATTCTTCGAAGTCGTTGCTGAGCAGGTCTTTCCACATTTCTATCGGAAGTCCGACTGCGTCCTTACAGCATACCTTTGGCTGCTTCGGTTGAATCTTGCTGAAGGCTTCCTTGGTGGAAACGGCAACAGGAGGCTTGACGATGGCAATAAAAAGTCCTTGCAGTTTTTCGGGAAGATGAGGAATGGGGGTCAGCACTTCGCCAATGCCGGTAGCGTAGGATGGAACCGGGTCGATAAAGAAGGCGCAGTCGGCACCGAGTTTGCTTGCCATTGTGCGCATATCTTCCTTTGTCATTTCTAAAGCGAACCGTTCGTTAAGCATCCTAATCATAAATGCTGCGTCGCTGCTTCCTCCACCCAGGCCAGCCTGGGTGGGGATGCGCTTGGTCAGTTCCGCCTTCACGGATGGCAGGTGGTGGGATTGTGCCACCAGATTGTAGGCCTTCACCACCAGATTGTCCTCAACGCCGCAGTCCAGTTGTTGCCCGTCAATATCCAGGGAGCAGTTGGGGGCAGCGTGCTGGGCAGGCAACAACGAAAGAATGTCTGTAAGGGGAATGGGGAGGAACGCCGTTTCCAAATTGTGATACCCATCAGGGCGCCGGCTGACGACATTCAGTCCGAGATTGATTTTTGCGCAGGGGAATACTTTCATGCTGTAAGGGTGGTTTGTGCAAATGTATCAAAAAAACGAATAAAGGCGAAGCATATACAATAATTATTTGTATTTTTGCACCCTAAATCCACCTTGACATGGCAGATCAAAAACGCAAACCTTCTTCTCCAATAGACAACTCCTATGCCCACCTCCAACCGCAGGCACTGGACATCGAGCGTGTCGTGCTTGGTGCCTTGATGGTAGACAAGGATGCTTTCTCAATGATTAGCGATACCTTGCGTGTTGAGACATTCTACGAGCCCAAGCACCAGAAAATATTCAAGGCCATACAGTCGCTGTATCTGCATGACCATCCCGTGGATGTGCTTACCGTGCTTGATGAGCTACGCTCGCAGGGAACGCTGGAAGAAATTGGTGGAGAGGGATATGTGCTGGAACTCAGCGCATCGGTTGCTTCGTCGGCACATATAGAGTACCACACAAAAATCCTCAACAAGAAGCACCTGGCCCGCCAGCTCATATCGTTTGCGGGTATGATCGAGACGGAAGCCTTTGACGAAAGCATAGATGTAGACGAACTGATGCAGCGTGCCGAAGGCGGACTCTTTGAGATTTCCCAGAAGAATATCAAGAGCGACTATGTGCAGATAGACCCGGTCATCAAGAAGGCCGTGGAGAACATCCAGAAGTCTTCGCAAACGGCAGGTGGTCTGACGGGCATTTCCACCGGTTATAAGAAGCTGGATGAGGTCACCTCTGGCCTGCAGCCCTCCGATTTGATGATTATTGCCGGCCGGCCGGCAATGGGAAAAACCTCCTTTGCGCTTTCCATGGCAAAGAATATAGCGGTGGATCAGCATATCCCAATTGGCTTTTTCACCTTGGAAATGAGTGACATCCAACTTGGTGACCGACTTATCTCTAACGCTTGTGAAATAGCCGGTTCCAAAATAATGAGCGGACAACTCTCGCCCGATGAGTGGGAACGCCTGGACCGTAACCTTGCCAAACTGAACAATGTGCCTCTTTACATTGACCAGACTTCGAGTCTTTCCATCTTCGAACTGCGCACAAAGGCACGGCGTATGGTCAGGAGTGAAGGAGTGAAGGTCATTATGATTGACTATCTTCAGTTGATGACGGCATCGGGCATGCGCGTCAACAGCCGACAGGAGGAAGTATCGGCTATATCACGCTCGCTGAAAGGCCTGGCAAAGGAGCTGAACATTCCGATTATTGCACTCTCACAGTTGAACCGTCAGGTGGATTCCCGTGGCGACGGAATGGACAAGCGCCCGATGCTGAGCGACCTCCGCGAATCGGGTTCAATAGAACAGGATGCCGACATCGTTTTATTTGTCCATCGCCCGGAATACTACAAGATTTATGATGATGGTCATGGTACCGATCTTCGTGGAAAGGCGCAGATAATCATTGCCAAGCACCGTAAAGGTGCCACAAAGGACATCCTGCTCGGCTTCAAGGGTGAGTACACCCGCTTTGAAAACCTCAATACCGAAATACAGTTGGACGGTGACCCGCACGCTGGTGGTGAAATCACGAGCAAGGCGGTGAATGGTGATACCATGCCATTTGACGGGCCAACGAACGATGATTTTTATGTAAATTAAAGTATGATTTCATTTTTACTCTCTCTTATAGCATTGGTCCTAGGCTACTTTGTCTACGGTAAGTTCGTAGAGAAAATAGTCAGGCCAACCTCTGCCCCCACGCCTGCCATGAACAGTACAGACGGCGTGGACTATGTACCATTGCCCGGTTGGAAAGTATTTATGATACAATTCCTTAATATTGCTGGAACGGGTCCAATCTTCGGTGCCATCATGGGAGCATGGTATGGCCCCTATGCCTATCTCTGGATAGTGTTGGGCTGCATTTTTGCGGGTGCTGTCCACGACTATCTGATAGGGATGATGTCTGTCAGGAGCAATGGGGCTGGATTGCCGGAACTGGTAGGGCAGAACTTGGGTAGCAGCAGTCGCACCTTGCTTTTGCTGTTCTCCATATTAGTGCTGATGATGGTGGGCGTGGTGTTTGTCTACAGTCCAGCCATCATCCTCTCCAACATGATGGGTGCAAAGCTGCATTGGATTATCGCAATATTCATCTATTATGTGATAGCAACACTCCTGCCCATCGACAAGATTATCGGTCGTATATATCCACTGTTCGCCTTTTCATTGATTTTCATGGCCGTGGCGTTGATGCTGTTCCTTTTCATCCATTGCCCAGACCTGCCTGAACTTTGGACAGCCGCGCACTCCATGAACTCAAATGCAACGGCGGAATGGCTTGGGGTGGAAAGTTTCAAGCAGGGCAGTCCGCTGTTCCCGTGCATGTTTATCACGATAGCCTGCGGAGCACTGAGCGGTTTCCATGCGACACAGAGTCCGCTGATGGCACGTTGCATCGCATCGGAGAAACATGGCCGTCGCATTTTCTACGGTGCCATGATTACCGAAGGACTCGTTGCTCTTGTCTGGGCCACCGTATCCATGTATTTTTTCTATTACGGCGGATGGCAGCAAGTGTGCGCTCCAGAGGTGGTGTCCGACTTTATCAACCAATTCCCAGGTGGTAAGACGCTAATACAGTATTTCGACGCTCCTGCGGTTGTGAAATATGTTTGTGAAGGCTGGCTCGGCTTGTTTGGTGGCATCCTTGCTATTTTAGGCGTTGTCGCTGCCCCTATAACAAGTGGTGACACGGCATTCAGGAGTGCCCGTCTGATTATTGCTGATTTCCTTCATTTAGGACAGAAAAAGGTGTACAACCGTCTGGTAATCTGTATCCCGATGTTTGCTGCAGCCATTCTGCTGCTCATTTGGCAGATGGAGCAACCTAACGGGTTCAACATCCTTTGGCAGTATTTCGGATGGGCCAACCAAACCTTAGCTGTGTTCGCCTTATGGACAGCCTCTGTCTATCTGTCGAAACGACAAAGCAATTACTATATAACACTTCTGCCCGCCGTTTTTATGACGATGGTGACCCTTTCCTTCTTTTTCGTTTCCAAGCAAGCCATGGGACTTCCGCAGATTTTGTCCTATAGCCTTGCCGGTGTAATAACGCTGCTGGCATGTGTGCGTTTCTTCCAATGGCAATGTAATTACAAAAGACAATCTTGATGGAGCAGTTCCCTTCACAGTTGCTTGAAAAGGCAGTTAACGAATTTTCCCGTTTGCCGGGCATTGGGCGCAAGTCAGCCCTGCGGCTGGTGCTGCACATGCTGCGCAAGGAACCTGCCGAGGTGGAGGCGTTTGCCCAAGCGATTCTTGAAGCGCGTAGCAATGTAAAGTACTGCAAGACCTGTCATAACATCAGCGATACGGATGTCTGCCCCATCTGTTCGTCACACAATAGAGACAGGAGCATCGTCTGCGTGGTTGAGAATGTCCAGGATGTCATGGCTATTGAACATACGCAACAGTACAACGGACTGTATCATGTGCTGGGGGGCGTTATCAGCCCCATGGATGGCATCGGTCCATCCGACTTGACCATTAATTCTTTGGTCGAAAGGGTAGGGCATGGCGATATCAAGGAAGTCATCCTGGCACTCGGTTCCACCATGGAAGGGGACACCACCAATTTCTTCATATCCAGGCAACTCCCCCCAGAAATCAACCTAACCATCATCGCCAGAGGCATCTCCGTGGGCGACGAACTGACCTATACCGACGAATTGACGCTGGGGCGTTCCATTTTGAACCGTATACCGTTTGAGCAGATAAACAACAGACATTGATGAATCGTACACGCAAGATATTAACTGCCGCTTTTGTGGGCACCATTGCTTTGAACATTGCATTGGTCTTGTTGTCCGAGCTCGTGCTTCGGTGCAGACCTTCCACTACACCATATTCCTCTTCCCTGCTATTCATTCTCCTGACAGTTTCCGAAATATTGACCATCTGTGCCATACCCCTGACCTTGCGGTTGTTCAAATTCCCGTTGGTCAGGAAGAATTTGGCGGCTGAAAACGAAAAGGCATTGCTCCGATTCGGTCTGTTGCGCATCTTTGTACTTGCGTTGCTCATGACCTTCAATACGGTATGCTATTGCATCTTCAGCCACACGGCCTTCGGATACCTGGCCATTATTTTATTCTTGAGCATGATGTTTGTCTATCCATCCGAAGATAAATGTCGTGCAGAAATAGATGACGCACACCATGCATAAACTCTCCGTAATTATTGTAAACTATAATGTCAAGTATTATATAGCCCAATGCCTGAAATCGTTGCAGAAATCCCTGTCGGGTTTGGATGCAGAGGTCGTCGTTGTCGATAACCACAGCTCAGATGGCAGCGTGGAGTACCTTTCTTCACATTTCCCCTCGGTCGATATAGTCGCCAACAATCACAACTGCGGTTTCTCGGCAGCCAACAACCTTGGCATTCGGCAAACAAACAGCGAATATGTCCTGTTGCTGAACCCGGATACCATCGTAGGAGAGAATACTGTTACGGAAACACTTGCCTTCATGGATGAACACGAGCAGTGCGGAGCCTTGGGTGTCCGTATGCTGAAGGCATCGGGCGCCAGTGCCCGGGAATCACGCCGTGGCATACCAACTCCGACAACGGCTTTCTTCAAAATGATAGGCTTGTGCGACCGTTTTGTCAGCCATCGTGTGCTGGGGAAATACTACATGGGTTATCTTCCGTGGGAGAAACCAAACCAGATAGAAGTGGTAAGCGGTGCTTTCTGCCTGCTGCGGCGTTCTGCCCTGGAAACTGTAGGTCTCTTGGATGAGGACTACTTCATGTATGGCGAGGACATTGACCTTTCCTACCGTCTGTTGAAGGGTGGTTTTGAGAACTGGTACCATCCATCGGCCATTCTGCACTATAAGGGTGCCAGCACAGAGAAGACCTCCCTGCGTTATGTCCATGTCTTTTACAAGGCTATGCTCATCTTCTACCGGAAACATTTTGCCGGTTCCAGCATATTCTTCACTTTGCCCATCTATTGTGCCATCTACGGAAAGGCTTTTATGGCGTTGATGGGCAGTCTGATGAAGTTAATCCGTAACAGCTTGGGATTCTTCCACCGTCGCCATCCCAACAATACGCACTATATATATATAGGTAGGGAGGAGGGCAAGTCTGCCTTTTCTCGTTTTGCGCACCGCCATGGCCTTACTGTCCTTACTCCCGATGAGGCGGCATGGGATGTGCAGCATAGAATATTTACCAGTCAGCCAGCATCCGATTCCTACATCGTTTGCGACGATCAGTCGTTCAGCTATCAGGAAATGCTTCAGATTATGAAAGAGAATGAATCCATGGGAACGGAATTGGCTGTTTTCCATAATGATTTGCAGGTGCTGATAACAGCCAAGGAGGTTTTCTCATGAAAAACGAAATACATCTCCGATTGATGGAGCCGGAAGACATAGAAGAAATCTATGATTTGGAGAATTCCTCCGACCTGTGGCGGCACACCTTGTCCGGCGGTCCCCGCTCTCGCAGAATGATTACCGACTATGTGCTGAATGCCACCGGTGACATGGCTGTTGACTGCCAGGCTCGTTTCGTCATAGAGGTTGAAGGTAATATCGTGGGTGCTGTCGATCTTACAGCCTATGATGCTGTACACCAGCGTGCAGAACTGGGCATCGCCGTGAAGAGCGACTACAGGCGCAGGGGATATGCTGCCGCTGCCATTCGTCAACTACTGGACTATTGCAGGAATACGCTCCTGCTGCATCAGGTGTATGCATTGGTACTGGACGATAACAACCCATCTGTCAGTCTCTTCTGCAAATTGGGATTTCAACCCTGCGCCCTGTTGCCACAATGGTACCGCACACCTGACGGTTTCCAGGATGTCCAGTTTTTCGTGTTTTTTTTGTAAAAAATACTTCCATTTTTTTGCAGGTAAAAAAAAATACATTACTTTTGCCCCTGCAAAACCAGTAAGGTGCGTTAGTTCAGCCTGGTTAGAATGCCTGCCTGTCACGCAGGAGGTCACGGGTTCGAGTCCCGTACGCACCGCAGAAGCCTTCCGTTCGGGGAGGCTTTTTTTTGTTGCTCCGAGGCTCTTTGCTGATATAATCCCATTCGCCAAAGAAAGTTAAGGATTAGGTGCAGAAAAGACAGTCTACGAGTAAAATATGTAACAAGATGGTAGAAAATTCGTACCTTTGCAAGCAAATAACAAGTTAAGTAAATCGGAATTTATGGAGAAGAAATATTTCAGCCGGGTAGAGATTAGCGAGGAGGTGCTTATGCAGATGGCAAAGGTGTCAGCATTAACAAAGCAAATGAACAGCCTCACGCTGGCGGGAATGGTACAGAAACAGGAAATTGTCCGTCAGTTGTTTGGTTCGGTGGGTGGCAACCCATTCGTGGGTGACAATTTCCATTGTGACTTTGGCGTGAATATCCACGTGGGCGACAACTTCCATGCCGACTATAACTGCACGATGCTCGACCTGGCAGAGATTCGCATTGGCGACAACTGTCTGATAGGCCCCGATGTGGGCATCTATACGGCGGGGCATCGGTTGGAACCGGAGGGTCGTGTGCTCGATGTCTATGGCCTGCCCATCACCATCGGCAACGACGTGTGGATAGGCGGTCATTCCGCCATCCTGCCGGGCGTAACCATTGGCGACGGAGCCGTTATTGCTGCCGGCTCGGTTGTAACAAAGGACGTTGCACCGCGAACATTAGTCGGCGGGAACCCTGCAAGGCCGATTAAAAACATCGTGTAAATTCCAATTTATCTATTAGAAAAGCGAGACCATTTGGTCCCGCTTTTCTAATGTTTCTTACTGGATTTCTTCTGATTTAGGGTATCCGAGATAATTTCCTGAAACCGCTTTCTGGAAGCTATCGCCCATGACTTTTTTGACAAACAAAAGGGATTAATTCTGGAAATGGCCAGTGAAAATGCTTTTTTACCACCGAATCAGAATAAAACATCAAATAAAAGTAGTATCTTTAGAGCATATTTTATCTTCTGATAATATATGAGTACAATTAAGATTAATCATATTGCACTATATTGTCTGGATTTGGAAGCGATGAAAGACTTTTTCATTCGCTACTTCAATGCTGTTTCAAACGACATGTACTACAATCCCAAGACGGGATTGAAAACATATATCCTGAGTTTCGAGGACTCTGATACGAGATTGGAGCTGATGACAAGGCCGGAGGTGGAGGACGAAAAGGAGAATATCTATCGACAGGGATTTATACATCTGTCATTCTCCGTTGGTTCTGAAAAGTTGGTTGATAATCTCACAAAACTCTTGAACGAAGATGGCTACCAAGTGCTGAGTGCCCCAAGAACAACAGGTGACGGATACTATGAGAGTTGCATTGTTGGACCTGAGAATATCCTTATAGAGGTAACAATATAAGGACGCGAGATAAAAAGAATTCGCTTTGCGTTTCTCGGTCAAGAAAGATTGTGGGTAAGCTGCAATGTCAGATATCTGATTGATAATCATGAAATAGTCGGCATCTGTATGGAAAGAGGTCGAACCAATCGGCGTAACGGGTTTTAAAAAGGTGCTCGGAATGATGGCAAAAGAGATGTTAAAATACTGTACTCGGGTGCCAAACGGGCAGATGATAAAACCGCAAAACAGCCAAGCAGGCCCCGTTTGCCTTCAAAAATGTATGCAATTGTCTAGTTCTTGGCCCTTGAAACCTATCCGCTTGTGCGCTAAGACCTAGGTAGTTGGAGTGCAACTCCTGGGTAGTTGCAAAACCGCGAAGGCCTGTCGCGCGCCTGAAATTCTGGAAGTGATTGAAAAACAACCGTTTGCGTCAACTTGCAGAAATCCCCGCCAAATGGTGCAGAAGAAAAATTATTTCAAAATGATGGCCT
>FLNY01000508.1_pt1 | contig 17048 bp, 16 predicted proteins | sample 1140381 | NCBI WGS metagenome assembly FLNY01 (sample SAMEA3878172, study PRJEB12797) | bioreactor metagenome | biome: Moose rumen | place: Sweden | collected 2011-10
ATCTTTGCAATCAGATATGGCTGCAATAAAGACACGCAAGTTGCTGATAGAGGTGGCCCGGGGGCTTTTTGCCAAGAACGGGCTGGAGAACACGACAATGAATGATATTGCCGTGGCTTCGGGCAAGGGACGGCGTACGCTGTACACCTACTTTAAGAGCAAGGAAGACGTGTACTATGCCGTCATCGAAGAGGAACTGGACCGCATGAGCGACCGTCTGAAGGAGGTGGGAGCCAAGAACATCGACCCGGAAGACAAACTGGTGCAACTCATCTACACCCACTTGAGTCTCATCAAGGAGGCCGTTCACCGCAACGGTAACCTGCGTGCCGAATTCTTTCGCAACATATGGCTGGTGGAGAAAGTGCGCAAGAATTTTGATCAGACGGAGCGTGAACTCATTACCAAAGTGCTTATGCAGGGCATACGAATCGGTATGTTCGACGTGGCCAACATCCGTCTTTCGGTGGATATCATTCACTACTGTATCAAAGGTCTGGAAGTTCCCTACATTTATGGAAGACTGGGTGAAGGTGGACCGGCTCATAGCCGTCCCATTGTGCAGCGTATCATACACCGCGCCTTATCGAAGAACTAATATGTAAAGAGCATTATATCTATGAAACTACTTGAAGGAAAGACCGCGCTTATTACTGGTGCGGCACGAGGAATAGGCAAGGCCATTGCCTTGAAGTTTGCCCAAGAGGGCGCCAATATCGCGTTCACCGACCTTGAGGTGAACCCAGAGACCGAACAGGAGATTGCAGCCTTGGGTGTGAAAGCCAAGAGTTATGCCAGCAATGCGGCTGATTTTGTTCAGACCGATTCCGTAGTGGCTCAAGTGAAGGAAGAGTTTGGCAGCATAGACATTTTGGTGAACAACGCTGGCATTACGAAAGATGGACTGATGTTACGCATGACTGAGGCACAGTGGGATGCCGTTATCGCTGTCAATCTGAAATCGGCTTTCAACTTCATCCATGCCTGCGTGCCCATCATGATGCGCCAGCGTGGCGGAAGCATCATCAACATGGCTTCTGTTGTAGGTGTTCATGGCAATGCGGGACAGGCCAACTATGCCGCCTCGAAGGCTGGCCTCATAGCCCTGGCCAAAAGCGTGGCTCAAGAGATGGGTCCCAAAGGCATACGTGCTAATGCCATCGCCCCAGGCTTTATAGAAACGGCCATGACGGCCGCTTTGCCCGATGCCGTGCGCGAGGAGTGGAAGAAGAAGATACCTCTGCGTCGCGGTGGACAGGTGGACGACATCGCCAATACGGCACTCTATTTGGCCTGCGACCTCTCCAGTTATGTCAGCGGTCAGGTCATCCAAGTGGACGGTGGCATGAATATGTAGTCCATGGAGGTCGTCTACGAGGATAATCATGTTATCGTTGTAAACAAGAGGGTAGGGGAAATCGTCCAGGGAGACAAGACGGGCGATACTCCCCTCTCGGAGATGGTGAAACGGTACATAAAGGAACATTATGCCAAGCCTGGTGAGGTGTTCCTGGGGGTTGTCCACCGTCTCGACCGGCCCGTCAGTGGGCTTGTTCTTTTCGCCCGTACCAGCAAGGCATTGGCAAGGCTGAATCGTATGTTTGCCGAGCATGAGCAGGTGAAGAAGACCTACTGGGCCATTGTGGGCAACGAACCACCAGCTGCAGAGGCGACGCTGACACACTGGATGACACGCGATGAACGGAACAATACGGCTCGCGCATACGACCACGAAGTGCCCCGTTCGAAACAGGCTGTGTTGGACTATCGTGTGGTGGCCCACAGCAATCGCTACTGGTTGGTGGAGGTGAATCTGCGAACGGGTCGTCACCACCAGATACGCTGTCAGTTGGCAAAAATCGGGTGTCCTATTCGGGGTGATTTAAAATATGGTGCTCCCCGTTCTTTGCCAGGTGGCGGCATCTCGCTACATGCCCGTCGATTGCAACTGGAGCACCCTGTCAGTCACGCGAAACTGGATATTACAACTCCTCTTCCAGAGGATTCTCTCTGGAAGACTATGGAGCAGTTAGCATACGAGTCTTGATAAATTTAGAACTGCCATCCCAAGGCACTGGCTCCGAGCACAGCAGCTTTGGCTTCGGGTAACTGACTTAGCAATAGACGAGCCTTACCGGCGTAGCATTTGAGGATGGTTTGCTCGTAGGCCTTGCGTATGGGGTTCATGAGTAGCTCGCCAGCTTTGGTGAGTCCGCCGAAGAAGATGAAAGCTTCCGGGGAATTAAAGCAGGCGAAGTTGGCACAGGCTTGACCCAGCAGCGTGCCGGTGCGTTCCAGAATGTCGATAGCTACAGCATCGCCCTCAGCGGCCGCTATACCCACGTGTTTGCTCTCCAGCTCGTCGATGGGGATATTGCGCAGGGTAGTGGGCAGGGTGGTGGACTGTAACACCTCACGTGCCGTTCGGGCCACGCCCGTAGCCGAGCAGTAGGTTTCCAGACACCCTTTGCGCCCACAGCCACAGGGACGTCCGTCATGGGGTTCCACGATGACGTGTCCCAGTTCGCCGGCCATACCGTCGCTGCCGTATACCATCTGACCGTCGCACACGATGCCGCTGCCGACACCTGTGCCGAGGGTAATCATGATGAAATTCTTCATGCCTTTGGCAGCTCCGTAGGTCATTTCGCCTATAGCGGCGGCATTGGCATCGTTGGTCATGGCTACGGGAATGCCTAAAACATCGGAAAAGAGTTGGGCAAGGGGTATTTTTTCCTGTTGCCAAGGCAGGTTGGGGGCAAACTCAATGCAGCCTGAATAATAGTTCCCGTTGGGTGCACCGATGCCCATGGCACGTATCTTCTCAATGCCACCAACGGCATCGATGATTGGTCGAAGAGCTTGTACGCAGTCGTTGACATACTGCTGGGGCTTGGGACCATGCCCACGGGTCTTAACTGCGGTCTCTGCCAATACGTTGCCGCTGGCATCTACAATACCGAACACTGAATTTGTACCTCCCAAGTCGAGGCCGATAACATAGGGTTTCTCTGGTGTTGTCATAGGAGTAAAAATTGGTTTATATGCTGCAAAGATAATGAATAATTGTGAATGGTGTATTATGATTTGTGAATAATTATTCGTATCTTTGCAAACGTTATGTGGATACAGCCTGTAGACGCTTTGGATATGGCCTTTAAGGGCGTGATTGTGGGGGTGGTGGTTTCTGCTCCAATGGGGCCCGTTGGTGTACTTGCTGTTCAGCGGACACTGAACAAGGGGCGCTGGTACGGATTCGTGACAGGCGTAGGGGCTGCACTGAGCGACTTGCTCTATGCCCTGATAACGGGGGCCGGTATGAGTTTTGTGATGGACTTTGTGAGCAATCCACGAACGATGCACTGGTTACAACTTGTGGGGGCGGTGATGCTATGGATGTTTGGTTTATACACTTATCGTAGCAACCCGGCTCAGCGGTTGCGCCCAGCCTCGTCGAAACGAGGAACGCTGCTGCATAACGGAGCAACGGGCTTCGTGTTGACAGTGAGTAATCCGTTGATAGTCTTGCTACTGGTGGCATTGTTTGCTCGCTTTGCCTTCATTGTGCCTGGCCATCCCGTGGAGCAGACCGTAGGCTATGTTGCTCTGGTGGGCGGTGCCCTCCTGTGGTGGTATGGGTTAACATATAGTATTAATAAGGTAAAGTCACGTTTTGACGTGCGTGGTATCGTGTGGTTGAATCGTACAATAGGAGTTGTGGTGATGGTAGCCTCGTTGCTGGGTTTTTACTTTACCCTGCGAGGCCGAAGCCTGTATTAAGAATAGTTAAGCATGAAGATTGCCAAGAAACTGATAGAGGAAAACGCATGTGAGTATCTGCTCTACATGTGGCAATTGGAAGACACACTGAGAGCCTATGGGCTGGACGAGGAACGCGTTAAGAATGAGTATGTATCTCGTTTCCCAGAGGAAGAACGTGAGCAAGAGACCCAGTGGTTGTCGGAACTTATTCGCATGATGAAGGAAGAAGGGTGTCAACAGACGGGACATCTGCAGAAGAATAAGGGGACGCTTGCTCTGTTGGTTGATCTACATCAGGAACTGCTCCATTCTGCCAAACATCCTTTCTACTCTGCAACATATTACAAGGCATTGCCTTTCATCGTAGAGTTGAGAACAAAGAGTGGAAAAGGAATAGGAGAGTTAGAGACCTGTCTGAACGCCCTCTATGGTGTGATGATATTGCGCCTGCAGGGCAAGGAGATATCTTCAGAGACCCAAACGGCTCTGGGGCATATCTCACATCTGCTGGCCTTGCTCAGCGATGCGCGGAAGAAAGAAAAAGAAGGAACATTAGAACTATGACAGAAGAGATAACAAGAAGACGAACATTCGCCATCATTTCACACCCTGATGCGGGTAAAACAACGCTGACGGAGAAGTTGCTGCTGTTTGGCGGTCAGATACAGGTGGCTGGAGCGGTAAAAAGCAACAAGATTAAGAAGACTGCCACCAGTGACTGGATGGAGATAGAGAAGCAGCGTGGAATAAGTGTCACCACGTCGGTAATGGAGTTTGACTACAACGGCTATAAGGTAAACATCCTGGATACCCCTGGTCACCAGGATTTTGCTGAAGATACGTTCCGTACGCTGACGGCAGTGGATTCTGCTATTATTGTAGTGGATGGAGCTAAGGGTGTGGAGGCACAAACTCGGAAACTGATGTCGGTGTGCCGTATGCGCAAGACACCAGTCATTATTTTTATTAACAAGATGGACCGTGAAGGACGTGATCCTTTCGATCTGTTGGACGAACTGGAGGAGGAACTGCAAATCAAGGTGCGTCCGCTGAGCTGGCCTATCAACCAAGGGGCACGATTTAAGGGTGTGTATAATATCTATGAAAAGAAGCTGAATCTTTTTACTCCTGACAAGCAGAAAGTTACGGAGAAGATGGAGATAGACATCGCATCAATGGAGTTGGAGAATCATGTCGGTGAACAAGACGCAGCCAAACTGCGAGAGGACTTGGAACTCATTGAGGGCGTGTATCCTGAGTTTGAGGTGGACACATATCTTGATGCCCAAGTGGCCCCTGTGTTTTTTGGTTCAGCTCTGAATAACTTCGGCGTGCAGGAACTGCTGGACTGTTTTGTGGAAATAGCTCCATCGCCCCGGCCTGTCGTGGCAGAGGAGAGAGAAGTAAATCCCGATGAATCGAAGTTCACGGGTTTCATCTTTAAGATAACCGCCAACATAGATCCCAACCATCGTTCGTGTATTGCCTTCTGTAAGGTATGCTCAGGACGTTTTGTCCGCAATGCACCTTATCTGCATGTACGGCAGCAGAAGACCCTTCGGTTCTCCAGTCCCACACAGTTCATGGCACAACGTAAGGAGACCATTGACGAGGCTTGGCCTGGTGACATTGTAGGACTGCCCGATAACGGCATCTTCAAAATAGGCGATACGCTGACTGAGGGAGAACTATTGCATTTCCGTGGCCTGCCTTCGTTCTCACCCGAGATGTTCAAGTATATCGAAAATGGCGACCCTATGAAAACCAAGCAACTGGAGAAGGGTATCAGCCAGTTGATGGACGAGGGTGTGGCTCAGTTGTTCGTCAACCAGTTTAACAACCGAAAGATTATTGGAACTGTCGGCCAGTTGCAGTTTGAGGTCATCCAGTATCGACTGGAGAATGAATACAATGCCAAGTGTAGGTGGGAACCCATTTCGCTCTACAAAGCCTGCTGGATAGAGAGTGACGATGAGAAGGAGTTGGAGGCCTTTAAGAAACGTAAGTACCAGTATATGGCAAAGGATCGTGAAGGTCGCGACGTTTTCTTAGCCGACTCGGGTTATGTGTTGCAGATGGCTCAGCAGGACTTCAAGCATATTAAGTTCCATTTTACCAGTGAATTCTGATGAACTGCGATATAGATATAAAAAATGCCGTTGAGGTGTTACGAAGGGGAGGGGTGATATTGTATCCTACCGACACTGTATGGGGTATCGGATGCGATGCCACTAACGAGGAGGCTGTGCGCCGAATCTACCAAATCAAACAGCGTGAAGACTCAAAGTCGATGCTCTGTCTGGTAGATTCGCCCAACCGTATACAACGTTATTTCCGTACGATTCCAGAGGTGGCATGGGATTTGATAGACTTTGCTGTGCACCCTTTGACCGTGATACTCCCTGATGCCGATGGTGTTGCTCCCTCGCTAAAGGCCGAGGATGGAAGTCTGGGCGTGCGTGTAACAAAGGATGAATTCTCCCGCCAGTTGTGCTATAGGCTGCAACGCCCTCTTGTGAGTACAAGTGCCAATGTTTCGGGGTGTCCAACTCCTCGTTTCTTCAAAGAGATAACCCAAGAAATCAAAGACCAGATGGACTATGTCATTCAGTTTCGTCGGGGAGATACAACAATTCATAAGCCCAGTAGTATCATCAAGATAGGTCTGGGGGGAGAGGTAACCATTGTGCGAAAATAAGTTATAAAGATGAAGAAACGGAGTTGGAGCAACCGTATGATGGCATTCATGCTTGTCTGGCGTCGTCGAAATTTCAAGGAGAAGCACTTCATGCTTTTTTTGGCTCTGCTGGTTGGTGTGTTTACGGCTTTGGCAGGATTGCTGTTGAAATGGATTATTGCGCAGATACAGTACCTGTTGACTCACCAGTTTACGATTTCCGAAACCAACTTCCTCTACCTGCTTTATCCTGTGGTAGGTATCTGGCTTACATCGGTATTCATCCGTCGTGTGGTGCGCGATGACATCAGTCATGGCGTAACGAAGATACTCTTTGCCATTGCTCGCAAGCAGAGTTACATAAAGGCGCATAACACGTGGTCTTCGCTCATCGCTTCTGGTATCACTATCGGCTTCGGAGGGTCGGTAGGAGCTGAGGCACCTATTGTGCTTACGGGTAGTGCCATAGGCAGTAACTTGGGCCGCTTGTTCCGAATGAATTCCAAGCAGATGATGCTGTTAGTAGGCTGTGGTGCAGCTGGTGCAGTGGCAGGCATTTTCAAGGCCCCGATAGCTGGATTAGTATTTGTTTTGGAAGTGCTGATGATAGACCTCACCATGTCGTCATTGCTCCCGCTGTTGGTGTCGTGCGTGACTGCGGCGGGACTTACCTTCGCCGTTACGGGCACGGGCACGGTATTTGAATTTCACCTTGAGGATGAGTTTCTGGTTCAGCGTTTCCCTGCTTACATTGCGCTTGGTGTGCTTTGCGGACTTGTCTCGCTCTATTTTACCCGGACCATGAACGGACTGGAGCAGGTGTTCCGTCGGTTCCATTCTCCATATGTCAAACTCGCATTTGGTGGAACCATGCTTTCTGTGCTCATCTTCTTGTTTCCTTCGCTTTACGGTGAAGGTTATGATCTCATTGAACTTCTGCTCAATGGAAAAGGGGAACAAGACTGGGTAACCGCACTGAACCATTCGCTATTCTATGGTCACAACCATTTGTTGCTACTTTATCTTTCACTGGTAATTCTGTTCAAGGTATTCGCCTCGACGGCCACAAACGGAGGAGGAGGCTGTGGTGGTATTTTTGCTCCCTCGTTGTTTTTGGGTTGTATCAGTGGCTTTGTGTTCTCTCGCGTATGGAATATCTATGATGTCATGCACATCGGGGTACCAGAGAAGAACTTTGCAATGCTGGGTATGTGTGGCCTGATGAGTGGTGTTATGCACGCCCCCCTGACGGGTATCTTCCTGATAGCCGAACTTACGGGTGGCTATGGATTGTTTATGCCCTTGATGGTGGTTTCTGTATGTGCTTATCTCACGATTGTTCTTTTCGAGCCTCATAGTCTCTATGCCATGCGCTTGGCTCGCCGAGGTGAGTTGTTGACTCATCATAAAGATCATGCTATACTGACGTTGATGTCCATGGACTCTGTGCTGGATCGCTATAGTCGTGTCTTGAGACCAGAGATGAACCTGTACGAGGTCACTCAACAGATATCCGTTTCCAAGCATAACGTTTTTCCTGTTGTCGACGGTGAACGTCGACTTGTGGCGGTGCTTTATATTGATGATATACGGCACATGATGTTCCGTACGGAATTATACAACCGATTCACCGTTGGTCAACTGATGACGAAGCCAGCAGCAAGATTATCTACCAACGACACAATGGATGTTGTAGTGAAAGTTTTCGAACATACAGGGGCCTGGACGTTGCCTGTGGTAGATGATGACGGCCATTTTATTGGCTTCATTCGCAAGTCCAGGGTGTTTACCATGTATCGTCAGATGATGGCAGACATCAGTAACGAATAAAAAAGTGTGAGACGATGGAAGAAAAACTGAGAATTGTATACATGGGAACTCCTGACTTCGCAGTGGAACCTTTACGCCGATTAGTAGAGGGTGGATACAATGTGGTGGCTGTAGTGACGATGCCTGATAAGCCAATAGGTCGCCATCAGGACACACTCTCTCAGTCACCCGTGAAGAAATATGCCTTGGAGAAGCAGATTCCTGTTTTGCAACCAGAAAAGTTGAAAGATACCGCTTTCTTGGAGGAGTTGAAAAGTTATCGGGCTGACCTGCAGATTGTGGTGGCCTTCCGTATGCTTCCGGAGGTTGTGTGGGGCATGCCCCGATTGGGGACTTTTAATCTTCATGCAGCCCTGCTACCCCAGTACCGTGGTGCCGCCCCCATCAACTGGGCCATTATCAACGGAGACAAGGAGACAGGCATCACCACATTTTTTCTGGATCGTGATATCGACACGGGTGTGGTCATTCATCGACAGGCGGTGCCTATCCATGAGACAGACAATGCAGAAAGTGTACATGATAGGTTGATGTATCTGGGTGCCGACCTTGTGCTAAAAACGGTAGACGACATACAGACAGGTAATGTACATCCTGTTCCACAATGTGAGTTGAAGGTAGACGGCCCTTTGCGGCCTGCCCCTAAAATCTTTAGGGATACATGTGAAATAAATTGGACGGTACATACCGTGGAGACCGCCTACAACTTTGTGCGTGGCTTGTCGCCATACCCGGCTGCATGGACGTTGTTGGACGGGAAGCAACTGAAGATTTTTGAGACCGTCAAACAAGGTGGAGGCTGTGATAAGGCTCCTGGCACTTTTGACACAGACGGACGTACATATCTGCGGGTTGCCTGTACAGACGGCTGGCTGCAAATCGTTTCGTTGCAGTTGGCTGGTAAGCGAAGAATGCCTGTTGAGGACTTTCTGAGAGGATATCAGCTTGCCAAATAGAGGTTGCGGTGCTGTGCCATGCGTCGCAGGTTAATCATGGCATAGTGCATACGTCCGAGAGCCGTATTGATGCTGACTCCAGTGAGTTCGGCAATCTCCTTGAATGACATTTCTTCAAAGAAACGAAGCACGACCACTTCTCTTTGTGCCTCGGGTAAACGGTCAACCATCATGCGAACATCCTCGAGAGATTGCTCGAAAACCATCTGCATTTCAGCATTCGGCTCACACAAATCTTGATTGTTGAGCAGATCTCCCTTCACTTCACCATCTTGGTCAACCAGTTCGTGGCAGACGGTACGAGAAGAGCGTTTGCTACGTTGGGCATCAAACACCAGGTTACGGGCAATGCGCAGTAACCATGCGCCAAACTGCCCGCTCTCTTGGTAGCGTCCTTCGCGAATGGCAATGATAGCCTTAACGAATGTGTCTTGGAACACATCGTTAGCGCGGTCTTCGTTGCCACCTACCATGAAATGTATGTACTGGAAAAGACGTTCCTGATTGCGTGCCAACAGAACGTCAAATGCTTCATTATTACCATCTTTGTACATGCCGACCAACTGTTCGTCGGAAAGCATAGCAAACTTCTCCATTTCGATATTTTTAGTGTTTCTGGAGTAGAGTTTTTTCGATAGGCAATAATGTTTTTATTGGTTTGTGGCTGCAAAGTAAGTGAAATTTTGCTTATCATCCAAGCTTTTTTTCAAAAAATAGCATTGTTACGCAATAAAATACGTTCTTGGCTCGTTAAATATACAAAAACATCCGCCTATGATAGAATTATTACTCCCATTGACTGTTTCCAATTCTAAACCATCTCCCCGCGAATCTACTCTTGCTTATATTCGAGAGTTTGCAAGAACTTATCAACCACAGGTAAAAGTATGTTAGTTTCGCCTTCTTTGCTTGCTGCCGATTTTGGAAATCTGGAACGTGAAATGCAATGGTTCAACCAGAGCGAGGCTGATTTCTTGCATCTTGATGTGATGGATGGGGTCTTTGTTCCCAACATCTCGTTTGGCTTTCCTGTAATGAAGTCGGTCTCAGTCTTATGCAAAAAGCCTTTGGACGTGCATCTGATGATTGTCGAACCAGAGAAGTTCGTTGATAGGGTTGCAGAAATCCCGGGTGTGAAGTTTTTTAATTTTCATTATGAGGCAACTGCGCATCCAGTGGCATTGATAGAGAATGTCCGTGAGAAAGGCATGTCCACAGCTATCACGCTGAAACCAGAAACTCCTATAGACGTGCTGAGTGACTTGTTGCCTAGTCTGGACCTTGTGCTGTTGATGTCCGTGCATCCTGGTTTTGGAGGTCAAAAGTTCATACCCGAGACACTGGACCGTGCCCGTCAATTAAAGCGACTCATTCGGAAAACGGGAAGCCATGCACTAATAGAAGTGGACGGAGGTGTGAACCAGATGACGGGAAGTCAACTTGCAGCAGCAGGGGTTGATATTCTCGTTGCCGGTTCCTATGTATTCCACGCAGAGAATCCAGAATTAATGGTTTCTCAACTCAAGGCACTCTGATGTATAACCAGACATTCACGGTCTGGGCAGTAATGATGGGCTTGGGGATATACTTGTCCTCAGAAGCCTATGTGCCCGACATTCTGGTCTGGACTTTTATGCTTTTTCTATGCCTGTTTGCTATATGGCTCCACAAACATCGGCAAACCGATACTTTTGTCCTTACATCATGTGTCTTCTTTTTCTTGTTGGGCTACGCTCGTGGGGGACAAGGTGATTGGAATGTGCTCCCTCCTTCGCTATATAGATGGTCAATAAGCCTTTCCCAATACGTACAAGAGCGGTTACAGTCCTTACGATTGGATACTGATTCGTTGGCCTTGTTGAAAGCGATGATGTTGGGACAGCGAGGAGAGTTGTCGGCAGACCTTCGCCACCTATATGTTGAAACCGGAGCATCGCATATCCTTGCTCTGTCGGGCCTTCATCTTAGCATCCTTTTGGGTGTGTTGAACTTTTGGATGATGTATCTGGTTACGCATCGCTGGTTGCGTTATATGTTTGGTATGTTGGGTATTGTGTTGGTATGGTTTTATGCCTTGCTCACGGGTTTTTCCCCTTCACTTGCGCGAGCCTCTGTGATGATGACGTTGATACTTATTTCTCAGATGAGGCTTAGTGGCACGAACGGATGGCATGCGTTGGGCGTGGCAGCTGTTTTGTTGCTGCTTTTCTCTCCCAGCTCACTGTGGAGTGTCGGTTTCCAACTATCTTTTTCCTCTGTTGCCGGATTGCTTTTGTTCTATGGACCTTTGCAGGCATTGTGGAAAATAAAAACCATGTGGCTGAGGTGGTTGTGGAAAGGATGGTCAGCTTCGTTGGGAGCCCAATTGGGAAGCTTGCCACTGGTTGCATTCTATTTTCACCAAATTTCTGTGTACTCCGTTCTCTTCAGTCCGCTCTACATCTTGTTGGCATCACTTATTCTGTATTCTGGCTTGATGGCAATGGCCATAGGCGGCTGGTTTCCAAAACTTGTTGTGTTGTTTATGGCCATGCAACATTCTGTTATGTACGTGACATCTTCTTTGCCATTTGGTATGCTGCGGAATCTTTTTCCTTCACTGGCTGTTACAGTGCTGATATATATGGCAATCGGATGTATGGTTCCTGTCCTGAATGCGATGAAACCTCAGACCATAGAAATCCCCCACCAGCGTTTGGCCTTTTTCTTTCGTCAATGGCCCTACATTGTGGCGGGGGTGATGTGCTTGCTTATCGCGTATATGCTTTCGGCTTAGTCTTCAAGACACATGTCCAACTCTGAAGCGATGAGTTTCTTGTCAAGATGCTGGCCGATGAATACCAACTTCTGCATACGGTCACCATATTCCTCGTTCCAGTCTTTCCTGACATTTGGATTCCGTTCTAAGAACTTCTCCAGTTCATCCTCGGGCATGGTGGCATACCATTGGCCTACACTTTTCAGGGAAACTTGTTTGCCAGCCTGCTCAAAAAGATAGCAGTTGTCTTCCTCTCCCTTGAAATAGCATATTCCCTTGGCTCGGATGATGCCCTCCGGCCACCTGCGGGCTACGAAATGGTCGAAGCGTGCCAGGTTCATAGGACTACGGCGTTGGTACACATAGGTGCCTATGCCATATTCCTCGGCTTCCCCTTCGTCATGTTCGTGGTCATGATGGTGATGTTTGTGCTCATGTTCATGGTGATGCTCTTCGTTTTCATTATCGTCCTCCTCGTCCTCGTCACTATGGTGTTTCTCAATTTCGTCTACCCATGTAGCTGATGTGGCTGTACGCTCGAAGTCAAAGAGGTGGGTGTTAAGCAGGAGGTCGAGGTCAACGTCACCATAATTGCAAGGAATAATCTCTGCCTTGGGTTGGAGTGCGCGTATAACTTGCTTCGTCCGTTCCAGTTCCTCAGGAGAAACTTCCGAGGACTTGTTGAGCAGAATGATGTTGCAGAACTCAATTTGTTGGATGACCAGGTTTTCAATGTCCTCCTCCCCGATGTGGTCCTGTAAAAGATTGAGCCCACCTTTGAACTCGTCACGTAGTCGGAGTGCATCTACAACCGTGACGATGCAGTCCAGTTCCGGTGCTCCTTCTTCGGTAAACTTGGGGTCTAATGCGGGCATGCTGCAGATGGTCTGCGCAATAGGTCCTGGTTCACAAATGCCACTGGCCTCAATGACGATGTAGTCAAAACGTTTCATGGCAATGATGTCGTGAAGTTGTTGGACAAGGTCCATCTTCAGGGTGCAGCAAATGCAACCGTTTTGCAGAGCTACTAACGAATCGTCTCCCTGGCCTACAATACCGCCCTGCTGGATGAGGTCGGCATCAATGTTTACTTCGCCAATGTCGTTGACAATAACGGCAAAGCGAATACCTTTTCTGTTTTGCAGAATACGGTTTAGCAGTGTTGTCTTCCCGCTGCCCAGATAACCAGTGAGCAGCAGCACGGGTGTTGTTTCTTTCATTGTCTCTTCTTTTTTCTTCCAATGTACAAAGATACGAAAAATAGTCTTTCGATATGTTTAAATGCTATAAATAGGGTGGCAAATAGTTTGCCAAACGGAATAAATTGCTTAATTTTGTGTCCAAAATAGGAAGTGAAACAAGTATCTCATGTTAAATATATCGTTGAAACAATTGGCCAAGGATGGGTTGCTCACGGACCCCAAATGTGTCTTGTATGATGATGGGTGTTGTGTGATAACCTCCGTCACGGCAGAATCCATGGCCAAGGCTATGACCCTTTTTCGTTATCCCGCACGCTTGGAAACTCTGAGTTTGCTTTTTGTGGAGAATGGCAGCATGTCCATCAATTGTGATATGCAGAAGTTGGATGTGCAGAAGAACACAGTCGTTGTGTGCCATTTCGGTAGTGTAGTCGATATCGGATATGTAAGTGAGGACTTTAGTTGCACGATATTGTTGTTGGAACAGGCGGTGCTGGAACGTATGAACGTTTCTATTTCTATACAGAAAGTGATGCCTTACATCGGGTCGTTTCATAAACTTCATGCACTTCCTGTCCGGCCGAAGAAGATGGAGTACGGAATGCGTTTGATAGACCTGCTGGGAACGTGTATACAACAAAACTCCTCAGAGCACTATTACCATGAGTCCGTGCATGCGCTTCTTGCGAGTTTTGTCTTCTATCTGCTAAACTTGGCCACTCCGGAACTTACTGCTGCTGCTTCGGAACAACAGACCAAAAGTCATGACGAAGAGATATTCCAGAGATTCATGAAGGAACTGCGTATTCATTTCCGCGAGGAACGTAAGATTTCGTATTATGCAGATAGACTTCACCTTTCTCCAAAGTATTTCAGTAGCGTAATATACCATTTTTCGGGACGTCGTCCCTCGCAGTGGATTAACGAATGTGTGATAGCAGAGGCAAAAAATCTGATAAGGTTTAGCGGTAAGAACATCCAGCAGATTGCGATTGAAATGAATTTCCCCACACAGAGTTTCTTCGGCCGCTATTTCAAACAGCATACGGGTTATTCTCCGCGCTCTTTTAAGATGTTGCATTGAGGTTTCTATACTACTATGTTGGAACAGATACTGACAAACGAAGAAAGAGGACGCCTTGGCGCATTGCTGGGCGAGGCTCGTCATGTGGTGGTTACGTGTCATGTCAATCCCGACGGAGATGCCATAGGAAGTGCCACGGCTGTGATGCAATTGCTCTCTCGTCTTGGTAAGGAGGTGGTGGGTGTTGTGCCCAATAGTTTCCCCGACCATTTGAGATGGCTTCCTCGGGCAACGGAATTGCTGGTTTGTTCCAAGGTCCAAGAGCAGGTAGAGCAAGTGGTGGCCAATGCCGATTTGATATTCTGCCTGGACTATAATGGACTTGGCCGAATCGGTGATTTCCTGCCTCAGTATATTTCCGACGCCAAAGCGAGTAAGGTGATGATTGACCATCATCTGGACCCGGAGCCATTTTGTGACATGACGTTGTCTCATCCCTATATGTGCAGCACGTGTGAGGTTCTCCTTCATGTGATGAATGACATGGGCTGGGTTGATGAAATGACAATAGAGGAGGCAACCTCCCTTTATACGGGTATGATGACGGATACTGGAGCCTTCACCTATGCCAGTAGTCGTCCGGAGATATACGAGTGCATTTCTCTTCTGCTGCGCAAGGGCATAGATAAGGATAAAATATACAGAGACACCTTCTGGACCTGTACTGAGGGAAAATTACGTCTGATGGGCTACATGCTTTATGTGAAGATGGAAGTGATGAAGAAACAGCATGCAGCCTTGCTTACGCTCACCAATAAGGAATATCGCCGTTTCCCAGTGAAGAACGGAGATACGGAAGGCCTGGTGAATATGCCACTGCAGATAAATGGTATTAAACTCAGTGTTTTCCTTCGTGAGGACACAGAGGTGAAGGGTAAGATTCGGGTGTCTACGCGCAGTGTGGACGACTTCCCTTGCAATGAAATGGCATCCGAGTTCTTCAACGGCGGAGGCCACAAGAACGCTGCCGGTGGGTATCTGATGTGTACGATAGACGAGGCAGTAGAAATCGTCCGTAAGGCAATAAAGAAATACGAACCACTACTTAATCAGTAAAAAACAGATGTATATGAATAGACTATTATACTTGTTGTGTGGCATAATGTTCATGGGGACATTCCTGGTGGCATGTGACGATGACGAAACCTATGCCGAGCAGAAGGAAAAGGAACGCAAGGTCATTGCTTCTTTTCTGGCACGAGACCCTCTGGTGCTGACAAATCACGATGGTGATACGTTACTAAATACGGCACGGATAAAGGTAATAGACCAGGCTACATTCGAAGCACAGGATTCTACTACCGATGTCGAAAAGAATGAGTACGTGCTTTTCGGGAATACAGGAATCTATATGCAGATTGTTCGGAAAGGACCGGGCGAGAAGTTGAAGAACGGAGAGTCCGCTCGTGTTATTTGTCGCTATTGGGAGTATAACATCCTGGGCGATAGCCTGCAAACGGCAGATAATGTATTGTACTATGCCACTAACCCGGACATCTTGGACGTAAGTAATAATTCCGGGACTATAACGGCAAGTTTCAATACTTCTGTCAATGGAGGAGGTGCAATGTATCTGACCTATCAGTCTACCGTGGTACCTGACGGATGGATATTTCCCTTGTCTTATGTGAACATCGGTCGTCAGGTTGCCGAGGAAGAGGGTATCGCAAAGGTGCGTATGATAGTTCCCCATGGACAGGGAACGCAGAATGCCACAAACAATGTGTACCCTTGTTTCTACGAAATCACCTATCAGCGGATGCGGGATTAGGCCAGCAGGTCGGTGATGATGCCGTCGCTGATAAACAAACCGGAACGGGTGAGGCAAAGGTTCTCGCCCGTTCTTTTTATGTTCCCTCTCAGAATGTGAGGCTCAGCCTGCTGTTCGCAATGCCGACGCATTGCCGTCCCAAAGTCACGTTCGACATCTTCCAGTGAAAGTCCCTCGCAGGTTCGGAGTGACAGCATCACCCGTTCGTCGTACAACTCATTCCGTGTAAGTATTTCAGTTTCCGTCTCCAGGCCGCCTGCAATGTATGCCTTGATGTCGGACGTGTTGGCTTTTCGCGTGTTGTTCCCGTCGTAGCTATGCGCTCCAGCCCCTAAGCCAAGGTAGGGGAGCCCTTTCCAATAACTGCTGTTGTGGCGAGAGCGGAACCCCGGGCATGCGAAATTGGATATCTCATAGTGTTCCATTCCGGCCTCCACTGCCAAGTCAATGAGCCGATGGTAACATGTCAGCGAGAGTTCCTCGTCGGCTTCCTTCGTTTGGCCTCTCTGCCGCATTTCCCACAATGGCGTTCCCTCTTCGTACTGGAGCGCATAGGCGCTGAGATGCGGAATGTGTGTTCTGAGTATCTCTTTTACGTCGTCTTGGAACATGGGGACAGATTGGCCTGGCAATCCATATATCAGGTCACCGCTTATGTTTTGGTAACCTTCTTCTTGCAGTAATTCTATGGCCTTGAGTGCTTGTCTCGCGGTATGTCTCCGATGTAAATGGTGCAGGATATCGTCGTTTAGCGACTGCACGCCAAGACTGACTCGGTTTACCGGACTTTGTCTCAGCATCTTCACATACGCTGGAGTTATGTCGTCGGGATTGACCTCGATGGTAAACTCGACATCCTTGTCTATCTGGAAGTTCTGGCAAAGCAACTCTATGAGTTTTTCAAATGCTTGGGGCGACAGTTGGGATGGTGTACCTCCACCTATATATATAGTGCGTGCACGTGTAGAGCCGTTTTCGTCCTTCCTTCGTTCCATTTCTTTGCCCAGT
>FLNY01003078.1_pt1 | contig 17041 bp, 12 predicted proteins | sample 1140381 | NCBI WGS metagenome assembly FLNY01 (sample SAMEA3878172, study PRJEB12797) | bioreactor metagenome | biome: Moose rumen | place: Sweden | collected 2011-10
CCATAAGAAATACACTCATAAACACATTACCAGATTTCATATCCGCACCTCTATTTTTTACTGTCCGAAACTCCTCTTTTTCCGTTGACACATGGCAACAGAAAAATGACTTCAGGAATTTTCACGTGGTTTATTCGGCGTCTGAAATTCTCAGGTTAGGACGCCAAAAAGTTCAGGTTAGGATTTTTAAATTCTCAGACCTGCGTATAGACTACAACCTAACCTGAGAATTTCAAAAAAGAGACACAAGATTTTTGAATATATTATAATAAGAGTATCAATAAGTTAACCTAAAAACGATAAAAAAAAAAAGAATAGGAAATTTGGTTACAATCCAAATTGTCCGTTATTCCATCTGATTACAGACAAACATCACACATAGAATCATGACCGCCAATTGCGGAGAAGTGATGTAAAGGGGCTTGTGTTCTGAGAGTTTGGCAAATGCGCAAGCACGGTTCATGAGGGCTTTCTCTCCGTCTTTAGTGTGCGGGAGAGACATTCACACGTAAAGACAGACGAGGCGAGAACGAAGGAACATATGCAATTGGACACTAACACTGGCAAAACAGGCTTATCGACATCCGGAATTAAGCCCCACCGGGAAGAGCAACAGGACGAGACAAGGACAAAGGATGAGAGAAAAAAAAGTCCCGAGACAAGAACGTGTCATGTCTCGGGACTTTTCTGCTAACCACCTCAGTAAGGATACTAAGGAAGAATTATCTCCGTGCCATAAGGAACATTATTCGGATCCTTGAATTTGTTCACTCTTATAATCGCGCTAACGGAGTCTTTAGTGTTATAGAAGGCCTGTGACACTTTTGTCAGAGACTCTCCTTTTTTCAGCACATAGGTCTTCTGTTTTTGAGTTGAGGCAACAGGTTTAGAGGCTTTCTCCGTCACTTGCTGTCCGGCAGTCGTCTTCTCATCCTTCTTCGCCTGTTCCATTTCAGACGTCTCAGATGCGTTAACCTGCTCCGTAGGCTTGTTCACGACATTCTTTTTCTCCTGTTCGACGCTGCTCTTTGGTTTGACAGGCAACTCCCTAAGCTCACGCTCCGCCTTCTCCGTTGAATGCAGATACCAGAAAGCGGCGCAGCAGCAAAGAAGAACAACAGCGAAAGGCACCAGTACATACAAATAGAGATAGTCTTTCTCCTCCTTGATCTCCTTCACCTTAGGAGTGTCAGAAAGGAAACGGTTGAGTGCTGCATCTTTACCCTCGGAAGTCTCCTCTTCCGATGACTCTTTCGCAGCATCTCCATCTCCCTCGGAAGTATTCTGCACCTCTGTCGCTTCATTTTGGATGTTGTCGCCATTATTGTCAACAGAAGCTATGTCCACAGCCTCATTCTTCTCACTCTCTGCCGAGTCTGCCTCAGCGGTTTGAGAATCGGCATCGGACACAGCCGCAAGCGCATCCTTATTCTCCGTGACGTCCTCTGACGTCTCCGACACATCAGCATCCGGTTCGTTGTCACCATCCTTCATATCATCAACGTCAGAAGAGTCCTCAACAGGTTGATCACACTTATCCTCGTCTGTCACAACGGCATCGCCACTCTCCGTGGTCTCGTCCGTCGACACTGTATCATCAGCAGTCAGGATCCCAGACACGCCATCTGCATTCTCATCCGCCATATTGTCCTCAGCACTCGCCGTCGCAGTGACATCTGTCGTCGCAGCAGCATCAGCATGCTCTAAGTCGTTAGTCTCCGGCAGCTCTACCACAATCTTGTCATCCTTCTCAGCGCAGACAGACTCAGCAGCGGAATTCAGCACGGGCTCCTCAACAGGCACGTTGACGACAGCCACAGGCTCCTGCGCATCTGTCTCCTCAGCATCAGCGCCGTCAGCATCATCCGCACCTGACACATCCTCCACGTCATTCTCATCGTCCACAGACTCAGGTTGCACTCCGTTCCTCATCTTCTCCAGCAGAGCCTCCAGACGCAACACCTCACGTCTAGCATCAACCGCCTCTTTCAATTTCTCAGCGGCTTTTGCGCGAGCCTCCTCCAGCTCCAGCTTAATCTCAGCCACGCTCTCTGGAGTGCAGATGAGCATATCGATAGTGGAAAACTCGTCTTCCGGAACTTCTACACGCTCAGGAGTCTTCACCTCCTCTAATGTTCTATTTATCTCGTCAACAGCTTTCTCTATACCGTTCATAACTATATTGTTATTGTCATTTTGTCCACCATCATTCTCATTATCTGAAGCGACAACAGCATCCGACTGCGAGTCGTCGTCCGCCTCATCGAGCATACCGTCCAACACGAGTCCCTCCTCTGGAGTGAAATTCACCTTTTTGTACCCCGGTATGACAATCCGTTCCCCATTGGTCACATTGATACTCTCTCTGCTGGCCACCTCAACGACCTTAAAAACGCCCAACCCTTCTATTCTGACACTATCCTCAGAGCTAAGGCTCTCAGTGATAACATCAAAAAAGGAGCGTGAGAGAAGCTCAGCGGTCTTCTTCGGTATGCCACATGCTTTGGACAATGAGTCCGCCACTGCCTGTAATGTAATCTTCTCACTCATTTTCTCTTTATCACTTTATCGTTCAGTTATTTATCTTGTCTTTCAGCGTGCCGCTCATCTTAAAACCGAGAACAGTCTTTTTTGGTATTAGCTTATATGTGCGTGTGGAAGGGTTAAACATCTTCCTCTCCGCCTTCTCACGTGACTCAAAGTTCCCGAACCCTTGCACTGACACCACCTTACCCGACGACAACTCGCGAAGGATAATACCAATGAACTGGTTAACACAATCCATGGTCAGAGACTCCGTCATATCCACCTTCTGAGATAGACGATGTATGAATTCAGCATTAGTCATATTATCACGTATTTAGTTTCAGATTCTTTTGCCGTACAAATCAAAATCATCACTATCGACAATACTCACATCATAAAACACTCCAGTTCGCAACATACCGTCTGCCACCGGAATCAGCACCTCTGGGTCAACCTCAGGACTGTCGTACTCCGTTCTTCCCACGTAATACTCGCCTTCCTTCCTGTCGATGATGACCTTCATGACTGTACCCACCTTAGAAGCCTGAACCTGAGCAGACACTGACTGCTGCAGCTCCATAAGCTCGCCCAACCGGCTCTGCTTCACCTCGTCGGGCACCTCATCCTTATAGGCACCAGCCGCATACGTGCCGATCTCCTCAGAATACGCAAAGGCTCCCATTCGCTCGAATTTAGCCCACCTCACGAACTCTTTCAGCTCCTCAAACTCAGTGTCTCCCTCTCCGGGGAAACCCACCATGAGAGTGGTACGTATGTGTATTCCCGGCACCTCGCTCCTCAAGGTACGTATCAGCTCATACGTGTCCTCCTTGGTAACGGAACGACGCATATTCGTCAAAACATTTGTACTGACATGCTGTAATGCTATGTCAAGGTATTTGCAGACGTTGTCACGCTCTCGCATCACCCTCAGCAAATCCATCGGGAAGTTCTTGGGGTATGCGTAATGAAGACGAATCCACTTGACTCCTTTGACGTCGGAAATCCTCTCCACCAGCTCGGCAATTTTCTGCTTGCCATAAATGTCTACGCCGTAGTACGTCAGCTCCTGAGCGATGACCTGAAACTCTTTCACCCCCTCACTGACAAGATGCTCCACCTCTGCCACAATGTCCTCCATCGGACGGCTCTTATGCTTGCCGGTGATAATCGGTATGGCGCAATAGGCACAGTGGCGGTCACATCCTTCAGAGATTTTCAGGTAAGCGTAATGCTTCGGTGTGGTGAGACGTCTCTCGTACTCATGTTCCCTCTGGTACACCTTACCCAAGTCATTTATCAACTCAGTCCAATTGAACTTACCGTAATACTTGTCCACTTGGGGAATCTCTTTTCCCAATTCCTTAAAGAAACGCTCGGACAGACACCCCATTACATACACCTGTCTTATACGTCCCGCTTCCTTAGCCTGACAAAGCTCAAGAATCATGTTGATGCTCTCTTCCTGAGCGTCAGAAATAAAGCCACAGGTGTTAACCACTACTATCTCTCCATGAGGATTCTCAGAATCATGAGTGACTTTGTACCCGTTCAGCTCAAGCTGTCTGATAAGACGTTCTGAATCGACAAGATTCTTCGAACACCCCAATGTTATAATGTCAACTGTATTCTTTCTCAAATCTGTTACTCTCCAAATAATGAATCAACAAAAGCTTTCCTGTTGAAAGCCTGCAAATCTTCCATGCCCTCGCCGAGGCCTATATACTTAACAGGTATCTTAAACTGGTTGGAGATACCGATAACCACACCGCCTTTGGCAGTACCGTCAAGCTTCGTTATCGCCAGGGAATTAACCTCCGTGGCCTTGGTAAATTGCTTTGCCTGCTCGAAGGCATTCTGTCCGGTTGAGCCGTCAAGGACGAGCAAGACATCATCTGGCGCCGTTGAGACGACTTTCTTCACCGCATTACGTATCTTCGTCAGCTCATTCATAAGATTAATCTTATTATGGAGACGACCCGCAGTATCTATTATCACAACATCGGCCTTGTTTGCCACAGCCGAAGACACCGTGTCGAAGGCCACGGATGCAGGGTCACTGCCCATCTGCTGACGGATGACCGGCACACCTACTCTCTCACCCCATATCACCAACTGCTCCACGGCAGCCGCGCGAAATGTGTCGGCTGCTCCAAGGACGACGCTGTATCCAACCTTCTTAAACTGATATGCTAACTTTCCTATTGTCGTTGTCTTTCCGACGCCGTTGACACCGACAACCAGAATGACATACGGCTTACTGCCGGAAGGCAGGCTGAGCCAGTCTGTGTCTTCAGTATTATTCTTTGTGAGTAGCTCAGAAATCTCATCTCGAAGGATTCCATTCAACTCAGAAGTGTTGACATACTTGTCGCGGGCGACACGTTCCTCCACCCTTTTGATAATCTCAAGAGTGGTGTCAACGCCAACATCTGACGTGACAAGTATCTCCTCCAAATCATCCAACACATCTTCGTCGACAGTAGATTTTCCCGCCACCGCACGGGCAATCTTACCAAACACGCTCTCCTTGGTTTTCGCGAGACCATTATCAAGCGTCTCTTTCTTCTGCTTAGAGAAGAAATCAAAGAACCCCATAAAATAATAAATTTAAATTCCGAAAAACTATATATAGTATTGCAAATATACGTTCTTTATGCGAAAGCACAAAAAAAACCTATCCGATTTTTTCGGATAGGTTAGACTTTTAACAAGCAACCACTTAATCACTTGTTCAAATAATCCTTAACGTCCTCAGAAGGTACCATCTTCTCATCAAACGCATAAGCGCCAGTCTTAGGAGACTTAAACATCTTGATGACCTTAGTAAAGGAACGTCCGTCCTTAGTCTTGAGTGTTGCGACTACTTTCTTTGCCATAATGTCTTATTATTTAATCTCCTTATGAACTGTCATTCTCTTAAGGATTGGGTTATACTTCTTAAGCTCCAAACGATCCGGAGTATTCTTACGGTTCTTTGTAGTTATATAACGAGATGTTCCAGGAAGACCACTATCCTTCATCTCAGTGCACTCCAGAATTACCTGCACTCTATTTCCTTTAGCTTTCTTTGCCATGATTCTTTTCCTTTATAAGTTTAATTAAGCGATAACCTGGCGCTCGAGAGTTCTGATATCGAGATAGCCCTTATCGATTGCTTTCTTGATAGCGGCGTCAAGACCGATACGGTTAATGATACGCAGACCTGCGGCACTTACCTTCAAATAAATCCAGCAATCCTCCTCTACATAGTAGAATTTCTTAGTAAACAAATTGACGTCGAAATGTCTCTTTGTTCTGCGAAGTGAGTGAGACACATTGTTACCGATCACTGACTTCTTACCTGTAATCTGACAAACTTTTGACATATCCTTTCAAAAAAGTTATTTTATTCTTATAAAACAATAAGTTTTGGAGAAGTGTAATTGAGCATCCCAAATGTGCCAGCAACACATGCGAAATTAGGAACGTCTCTCAAACAGCGTGCAAAATTAGCAGTTTTCTTTTAATTTCACAAACATTACCAATAACTTTTTTTCATTTTATCCATTTTTAGAATCGTACCCACGCCTTTTAATCTATATTTTGTAACTTCGCGGACGTAAAACAAAAACAGAATCACATTTTGGAAGCTGAGACAATTAAAAAAGCGGTAAAAAGATACCTGAAACAAACCGGGCAGGATAATATGTCGCTGAAAGCTGCCATGTTCGACATGGACGGTGTTTTATTCGACTCAATGAAGTACCACGCGTATTCATGGCATCAGACCATGAAACATTTCGGAATGGACTTGCCGGAATGGGAGGCGTACATGCACGAGGGCAGGACTGGAGCCGGGACTATAAACATCGTGTCTATGCGACAACGAGGACACGAGGCGACGAAGGAAGAGATTGACGAAATCTACAAATATAAGTCCAACCTTTTCAACACTTGCGCCGAGGCTGAGCAAATGCCGGGAGCTCTTGAGCTTCTGACAAAAGTGAAGGAAAGCGGAGTGACACCGATGGTCGTCACCGGGTCAGGACAGAAATCTCTTCTCACAAGACTGAACAAAAACTACCCTGACACCTTCAGAGAAGATTTGATGGTCACCGCATTCGACGTGAAATATGGCAAACCGAACCCAGAGCCTTATCTCATGGGAATGGAGAAATACAAACATCACGCAAAGGAGGCAAACACTGCCGTTCAGGACACCGCACTTTCTCCCAAGAACTTCATCGTCGTAGAGAACGCCCCACTGGGTGTACAGGCGGGAGTGGCCGCTGGCGTCTTCACCATAGCGGTAAACACAGGCCCGATACCTGACGAGGCCCTACTCGACCAAGGCGCCAACCTGCTGTTTCCATCAATGAAGGATTTATGCGACAACTGGGAAACGCTACTCTCATTATTAAAGTAACACATCATGTCTCGTGGACAACACAAATCCACGAGACATGTTTTTCACGGCAAACACACGAGTCAAACACACCGCACAAACTAAGAAAAACATAGAGACGCCGACATGTAAGCGCTATAACACTGAAATTGTCAGAATTTAACGCATTATTATTTCATTTAACAACTATATTTCTTAAATTTGCGACATAATTTCAGCAATCAACACTTAATCGATTAATTAATACTTTATGAAAAAACATTTACTTTGCACCTTGGGAATGCTTGCGTTCACAAGCATGTTTGCCGACGAATGGCAAAAACCTGTATACTCAGGAGATTTTCTTGACAAAAACACAGACGACACATTATATATATTTAATGTGGAGTCAAAACTGTTCCTCACTAAAGGTAATAACTGGGGCACACACGCTTCTGTCAGCGAGACTGGTATGCAGTTCTTCATCAACCACGTCAACGACAACAGCTTCAAGATTGAGGTTTACGACAAAAGCGAAGGCACGTTCCTCTTCATCACAGATCTCGGACACATGTATGTAGACGGCAGAGAAGGAGCTCCGGACAGTCTGTTCCAAATGAAAGCCGTCGGCGACAACACCTTCCAGCTTTGCGGTTCGGACGAGAACCCGACATGGAGAAGCACAGACGACATGGAAGGTTACTTTGTCGGACAGTACACTGAGTACAACAACGATAAGGACAACGTGGTAACAGGCACCGGCGTTATTTACGACTACTGCGGTGACGGGGGCAACTATGAGGCAGGACAGTTCAACACGACATGGGCGTTCGTGTCAAGAGACAACTACGAGTCATACTACAACAAACTCCTCTCATATAACGCAGCAGAGGAGCTCGGTGCTCTCATCAGCCAAGCATCAGAGTACGGCATAGACCTTACCGCCGCCAAGAGCGTATACGAAAACACCAACAGCACCGTGGAAGAGATAAATGCCGCCAAAGATGCGCTGAACAAAGACATCCTCTCATACTACGAGATCAGCGTGACACCAAGCAGTCCTAAAGACCTTTCTCATCTCATCTCAAACCCAACATGTGACGACATAGACGGATGGACAAACGAGATTAACGCGTCAACATGGAACACACAATCATGGATAGACGACAGCTGGAACGGCTTTGAGGGTACAACTCTGAACATATGGTCAGCCTCACTGAACGGAAAGGCATACCAGAAGATTGAAAACATTCCTAACGGCATCTACGTGGTTAGTCTGGCAGCATACTCCGAGAAAATGAACGGTTACATTTATGCGAATGACAACAACACTGTAGTCACGGGTGCAGCCCCAGGCAACACCTACACTGTCACCACGAACGTGACAGACGGCACGATAGAATTCGGATTCGGACAAGACGAAACAGGCACGAACTGGGTAGCTTTAGACAACGCATCACTGAACTTCTACGGTTCTGGCGTAGAGGCATACAGATTCTGGCTTCAGAATCTTCTGGAGGACGCACCTTCATTTGATGACGTGACTGTGCAGACAGAGCTGATGGAGGATTACAACAAGGTGTTAGCCTCTGTGAACACAGCCCAGACCAAAGAGGAGATTCTCAACATCATTCCAGCTTACGAGTCAATTCTCAATGACATAAAGACAAACATCGCGGTTTACGAAGAACTCAGTAACTCTAAGACCGTAGCCGAGGAGTTGCTCAACAGCGAGGCCATCAACACATACTACTCTGACCAGATCAGCGACATGATTTCAGAGACTATCGAGACTGTCATCTCCAATCACAGCTACAGCACAGAAGAGGTAAGGACCACCATATCCGACCTCAAGACGTTGACGGACGAAGCCACAAGCTACATCAACAGCTTACAGGAGTTAGACAATCTGATGCTTGAGACAAGCGAGGTCTATGAGGAGTACAACAGCACATGCAGTCAAAGCGCATTACAGGCATACAACGACTTCAAGGACTCTTACGAGTCATTAGACTTCAGCGAGAAGACAAATAAAGACATTAACGCACTGATACTGCGTCTGAAGGAGATCAAGTTCAACCTCATGGTACCAGACCAGCCTGCGTCAGACGACAACCCTGTAAACTACACAGCGAAGATAGCCTTCCCATCATTCGACAACGGTGCTGAAGGCTGGACCAACGACGGATTCGCCACTTGCAGTTCTAACACATGGACAAGCTTCGCTGACGGAGAGGTGATAGACGCTCAATACCTCAATCTGTGGAATCTGTCATCAGCAAAAGTCTACCAAGTGATAAACGACCTGCCAAACGGCGCATACACATTCCAGGTAAGCGCGTTCTCAAACGCTGAAGGACTGGAAATCTACGCCAACGAGAACAGCGTGCCAGTAACAGTGGGCACAAACGGTGACGACGCACCATGCCAGTACGGCAACATCTACACCGTTGACGTGGTAGTGACTGACGGCACGTTAGAGATAGGAGCACGAAACACATCAGACTCTGAGATCTGGGCGATGATAGACAATTGTGTACTCACATACTACGGAACAGAGTCACAGATAATCACTGGCATCGACAGCGCAGAACGCGACGCCAACGTTCAGAAAGCAATATACAGCGTCAACGGCGCACGTGTCACAGCAATGAGTAAAGGCGTCAACATCGTTCGTATGAGCGACGGAACAACCAAGAAAGTAATGATAAAATAATGTAAATAACACACAATAATCCAAAAAGGACGGAGCAGCATCGGCTATTCCGTCCTTTTCTTTGTTTTTATCATCAATAATAGCTTACTTTGTTCTTACGTTCAAGAACACAAATTAATAACAATTATAAAAACGATAACCTTTAACAAGTGATGAGAAAGAATCTTACACTCATGGCAATCACGTGTAATCTCGTATTCGCCATAAGCCACGCACAGGAATGTACACACGAGAGCATCATGAGAAACGTACAGCACCAATTCAACGCCTTGAGAAATGATGTGACGCTTCCATCTTCCGTCGACGGGTCCAATATCACGTGGCTGCTGCAACACGAAGACACGCTACTGTCCCTGCAGGGAAACACGTTACACGTCAAGTCACTTCCAAAAGACAAATACACTGACGGCGGATTTCTCTGGGCCAGCGTAAGCAATGGAGAGACGCTGAAATTCCCGCTGACAATCGCTCCCGACGACAACAGATACGGATATCTCTACTGTCACATGGCAGGCACAAGCGAGAACACGCTTTACGCCATAGGCACAAAAGAGGACAAGGGAGTAAAGTTCACACCACTGATAAACAACCAGCCGATTTATGATGCGGAAAAGGTGGCAGGAATAGAGGGCGGCGTGCGCGACGCCTTCATATACAGAGCGATAGACGGAGAATACCTTATGGTCACGACGGACATGAGCAACCGCAAGACACGCACATGGTTCAACCACGGCATTAACCTTCTGAAAAGTAACGACCTTATCCACTGGACCTCAACAACGTTCGACTTCAGGAAAGGCCCGTCAATATTCTGCGACTCCACAACGGCAAAAGACGTATACAAAGACTACACACTGATAAACAGAGTGTGGGCGCCTCAGATAATATGGGACAAGGACTATGACTGGCACGACGGTTCACCTAAGGGCGGCTACTTCATCTACTACTCAATGCTATCCACCAACGCAGGCGATGATCATGACCGGATGTACTATAGCTACGCTAACAGGAACTTCACCAAACTCACCAAGCCACAGTTGTTCCACGACAGAGGTATCGCCATGATTGACTGTCACATCGACTGGAACGATTGCGACAGAAAGTACCACGTCTTCTTCAAGAGAGAGGGAGCCAACGCCACAGACAGAGGTATCTACAAGGCAGTGTTCGACAAACTGCCGGGAGCATGTCAAGACAAAAGCGGATTCACAGGCGACTACGGACAGTGGAAAGACGTGCTTCACATAACAAACGAGGGAATTAACCTAACCGAGGGACCATCCGCCATACGACGCATAAACGAGAACGCATGGAACGTGTCATACATCAGATACTCCGGAGGTAAGGCATACAAGATTAACGGCGCCGACGCTGTGCTTGAGAACATAGACAAGGGACAAGTGATTGAGGGCGACGTGAACCCGCAGCACGGCTCATTCATGACACTGACAGAGGACGAGTACAAGATGCTCGAGGCATGGTCAAAACTCACGCTGAGGGCACAGGAATTAGAGAGCAAGTCTCCGAAATCGAAGAAAGCCAAATTGACGAGGTCCGTTCTCAGCAGGATATACAAAAACAATCCTGTACAGACACTGCGTGAGCTATACACGAATACCCTTAAGAAACTTTAACCGCCAACACGACAATGTTGACAAGCGACGGACGACGACAGGAAATATCCACGTCTCAATCTTTCGGCTGCCATTGTACGAGGTAAGGAGGTAAGCATGACACACCTATTATATTTACAAGTAAGACACACTTATTATGTAGGTAAGTTACACCTACTATATATATAAGCAAGACACACCTATTATGTAATATCATCAGCAAGCGTACAAGCAATACGCTTGCTGAAAAAACACAACATAAATGAGACAACGGCGACTAATACTTATTACCACCATGGCTCTCACATCTTTAGGAGCCACAGCACAGATAAGAGAATACACACCATCACTGGTTAGCGGCTCGCCATGGGACGCTCCCTGTAACATGAATCCGTTCATCCCCGGATACTTCGCAGACCCTACGATACGTAAGTTCGGCGACACCTATTACCTGTACGCCACGACAGACGGCACAGGAAACGGTTACGGACCAGCACAGGTGTGGACGAGCAAAGACTTCGTCAACTGGAGAAACATAGTGATGAACTGGCCGACGACCGAAGTGGTCTGGGCTCCCGACGTGGTACAGTCAGAAGACGGCACGTACAAATACTACTACTGCGAGCCTTGCAACATAAACATAGGAGAAAGCAAGTCACCGATAGGCCCATGGAAAAACATACTCGGCAAAGATGACGCGGTGATGGTGCCAGACAGATACATACACAACGTAATCACCCTCGACCCGCAGGTGTTCAAGGACGATGACGGAAGCCAGTACCTATACTTCACCACATGGGGAATATATAAAGGATTCGGATGCGGAGTGGCGAAACTGAACGATGGACACTACGACATCAACGAGTTGATGAAAATGAACGACGCCAGATACTGGAATGAGAACAGCCCGTTCCCTATCGCCGCCGACAAATACTTCTCGGAGAAGAGGCTTATCACGAACGACGAGCTGAAAGACATCTTCGAGGCTCCTTACGTGTTCAAGAAAGACGGCAGCTACTATTTCACTTACTCAAGCGGCAGCTGTCACACGGACACATACAGGGTTCAATACGCCATATCCAAGAATGGCCCTATGGGGCCATTCGAATACAAAGGAGAGATACTAACCACGAATGAGGACGAAACGATACACGGTCCCGGCCACCACTCCATCCTTGAGAAGGACGGCGACTACTACATTGTCTACCACAGACACAACAACCCGAAATCCGTACACGGTTTCAATCGTCAAGTCTGCATCGACAGACTGCAGTTCGACGACAATGGGCTGATAAAAAAGGTGACGCCGACACACGACGGAGTCAACCCACTCTCTTCCAAGACAAGCAGAAAGCACAAAAACTTAGCGCTGGGCGCCACCATAAGCGCATCATCATATTATGACGAATGGTTCAAACCAGAATTTGCGGTGGACGATAACAACGCCACACTTTGGAAGGCGAGACACGGCAACTGGGACAAGAAAGGAGCGAGGAACGACGAGTGGATCATCATCGACTTAGGCAAGACACAAAAATTCAGCGAGATCTGGACACAGTTCGAATACGCCACGTTCTTCTATCAGTACAAGATTGAGACATCCACGGACGGAGCCGTCTGGAATCTGTACGCAGACAAGACCGGCAACAAGCAACAAGGCAGCCCAATGATTGACTGTGGCAACACTAAGGCGCGCTACATCCGACTGACAATCACAGACACTCAAAAGAACGGACACATACCTGCCGTATGGAACATCAAGGTATGGAACAAAGCTCCTGAGCTTCCATACGACGACATCAACGATGAGATCAACTCGTACCCAGGCATGCACCAAAAGGACGTCAACGACAACACACGCAAGGAGTATCCGTCAGGCGTCATGGCATCAATCGACATCAGCGCATTGGACAAAGTGAGAAACAAGAGACCTTTTGACGTCGACAACATAAAAAATCACAGCACAGCCGCCGCACTCAATGAAGGCACATGGACCGCCAACAAACCGATACACGTGAGAGTGAAGGACGGACGCTGGGCTATGTTCCTGAATGGCACACAATACCTGACAAGCTCCTTCGTCCTGCCGGCGACCATGCGTTACAATGCACCTTACACCATAAGCGTCAATGTCCTGTCCACCAACACCAACGCCATCTCAACAATAGTATCCCTGTCCGACTCGAGAGCAGACCTCGCCACGACAGAGCTCAGGTTAGGCAGCGAGCCGAATTCCGGACTCATCAACCACAACGGCTCATTCGAGAGCTACGGACTAAGCGGAAAGATAAAGGAGTGTGAGGGCAAATGGCACCATTGGGTGGTGACTTATGACGGATGGAAAGAGAAGGTGTACCTTGACGGCAAACTCACTCATGAGCAGAACAACTTCATCATGGTACGTCCGGACGGAAAGCTGACAATAGGAGCAGACGGAAACGGAACACATAACTTCACAGGCTACATCAGCGACATACAGGTGTTGAGTCACTCCGTTGACACTGACGACATCAATGGTCTGAACAGACACGCCAACGACGCACTGCCGTCACTTGGAGACGACGACTTCGAGGAGACGGACCCGGACAGCAAGTTCACCATGAACGAGAAGTTCAACAAATCCTACGAGTCAAAAGAAAGCATAACGCTGTCGTCCGGAGACGGACAGTTCAATGACGCCCCTCTTGCCCATGGCGCACAGCTCATCGACGAGGTCACAGGGGACTTCGTCCTTCTCGCCACCATAGAGGACATGGAAGGACTGAGAGAACATACCGTCAAAGGATTCAATGAGGGAGGGCTGTTCGTGGCAGACGACACGTTCTTCTACCAATACGGCGCATTCCCTCTGTACAATTGCGGTAACATGCTCACTAAACTCTCCAAGTACGGCCGTCCACAATACCCTAATTACAAGGGATACGCATACGACCGATACATACAATTCGAGAGAAAAGGAAACAAGCTGTACGCGCGTTCAAGCAGAGACGGCAAGACGTGGAGCAACTCACCCGGGTCACCTGTCACCGTCAAAAGCGGCAAGATGCGCTTAGGCATATACCAAACAACATACAACGACACTAAGTCTTGGGTTAAGCTGAAAGATATCAGTATCTGGAAATAGCACAACTTAGCAATCACTACTCCACAGCCCCTTTTTCTTTCATTTTGCGCAAAAGTTACGTGTTTACCTTGCAAATACAAAATAAAACACGTACTTTTGCCTAACAGAAAGATAAACAAGAGGCACTTGCGGCACTACAACAACGAGCATGAGACACTGAGTCACGGTCACTGTACAGATGACGAGCGTCGTCAGCTTACGGGGGAATGTGAATGAAGGGATATGCTTGCGTCTGCGGGCCGGCAAGTTCTGAACCTAAGACAGACTGGTATAAATAACAAAATCTATATGCAAAAACGTTTTTTCCTCTCTGAGGACGAGATACCAACACAATGGTATAATATACAGGCAGACATGGTGAACAAGCCTATGCCTCCTTTGAACCCGGTCACCAAACAACCGCTTAAGCCGGAAGATCTCTTCCCGATATTCTCACAGGAAGTAAGTAGGCAAGAGCTTGACATGGAGCACGCGTGGATAGACATCCCGCAGGAAGTGCGCGAGATGTACACTTATTACCGCTCCACCCCGCTCGTACGCGCTTATGGTCTTGAGAAGGCTTTGGGCACACCAGCGCACATCTATTTCAAGAACGAGAGCGTCAGCCCTGTCGGCAGCCACAAGCTGAACTCAGCGCTGGCTCAGGCATACTACTGCAAGAAGGAAGGAGTAACTAACATCACTACGGAGACCGGCGCAGGCCAGTGGGGATGCGCCCTCTCATACGCCGCTAAGGTATTTGGACTGGAAGCCGCTGTCTATCAGGTGAAAATCAGCTATAACCAGAAGCCATACAGACGCAGCATCATGCAGACATACGGCGCTCAGGTGACACCATCGCCATCCATGTCAACAAAAGCCGGAAGAAAAATCCTTACTGACGAGCCTAACAACCCGGGCTCACTCGGCACAGCGATATCAGAGGCCATCGAACTGGCCATGAGCACACCAAACTGCAAGTACACTCTCGGCTCAGTGCTCAGCCACGTCACTCTTCACCAGACAATAATTGGCCTGGAGGCAGAGAAGCAGATGCAAAAAGCGGGCGAATATCCAGACATCGTCATCGGCTGCTTCGGTGGAGGCTCAAACTTCGGAGGTATAGCGTTCCCGTTTATGAGACATAACATACTTGAGGGAAAGAAGACACGATTCATCGCCGCTGAGCCAGCGAGCTGTCCTAAGCTGACCAAGGGAGTATTCCAGTACGACTTCGGCGATGTGGCGGGATACACTCCACTGCTCCCGATGTACACCTTAGGACACAACTTCATGCCTGCCAACATACATGCCGGCGGTCTTCGCTACCATGGAGCAGGCGTCATTGTCAGCCAGCTCCTCAAGGACAACCTCATGGAGGCTGTCGACGTGCAGCAGCTCGAGTCATTCGACGCCGGACTGCTCTTCGCCAAGGCTGAGGGTATCATACCTGCACCGGAAAGCTGTCACGCCATTGCCGCCGCAGTACGTGAGGCAAACAAGTGCAAAGAAAGCGGTGAGGAGAAAGTAATACTCTTCAACCTCTCAGGACACGGACTGATTGATATGTCAGCGTATGACCAGTATCTCTCAGGCTCACTTCAGAATTTTATCGTGACAGATGAGATGGTTAATGACAACCTGCAGAAACTGGAGAAATTCGTATGATAGCGTCCGGCAGCCCCGGACATGAAACAAAGGACCCCGGAAGTAGTTTATCTGACTTTCGGGGTTCTTTCATTTTGTCATCTCCTCTCTACCATGATGGTCATCTCACTACCACTTTCTTTCCGTCATGGATGTACACTCCAAATGCTGTAGGCTTATCAGCCAGACGTATTCCGCCGAGGGTATACCATCCTGTGCGCTCCGCACCTTCAGTCGTCGGCAATCTAGTCACCTCAGTAGCACCACCCTCACCTACACGCTCTATGCCAATCGAATAGACATGATTATATATATCGACAGGAATTAAGCCAGTGTAGGCTACATCGTTCAAATACACCACATACATTTCTGACACATAGATGTCATTCGTACCCTTATATTTAACATTATACAGCAACTCCCCACAGTCCTCTAACGTCAAGCTATTATAGACAACAACGTGTCCTGAAAAAGTGGTTTGCTCAATGCTACCGCTTTTGACAATAAGATCGCCACATTCTAAAGAGCCATGCTCGTACAACTTCACGTGTCCTCCTGCTAAAGTCATATTCGACACATAGGCATCACCACTCACCACCTCAAAATTGCCACCATACACATTCAGCCAAACCACAGACATCACCTCATAACTACTCAAAGTATTCGAGAGTCTCATGGTGCCCATATTATCACCTTGACTCTGAGAATACAGACTCAAGTTCGCTGCGATGTAATAGTTACAAAGTACGCTTTCCCTACCCTCCGTCTTAAAGTCAAGCATACAGCCATCAGTGAGTATTATGTTCACATTACCGCGTAATTCCACGACATGTGTGAACTTCACGTTTCCCTTCACCACATACCATCCTCTCACCAGCAAGGTCTCATCACCCGTCAGCACCTTATACTTCTCAACGCTACGCTCCACACCCTCAGCGTCCAGATACTTCACAGGCTCAAGAGCACATGCGGCAACAGTCATCACAAACATCACAGCCACAGCCAAGGCTTTCCTATACGTCATATTTTTCATATCCTTCACTTTATTACCACTTTTCTGTTATTATGAA
>FLNY01000766.1_pt1 | contig 17002 bp, 10 predicted proteins | sample 1140381 | NCBI WGS metagenome assembly FLNY01 (sample SAMEA3878172, study PRJEB12797) | bioreactor metagenome | biome: Moose rumen | place: Sweden | collected 2011-10
GTCGGCCAGAATGCCCGCCATCCCACTGGAAATCAGGCATAGCCGCTTCCAATGCCTCAAGCGATAAAATGGGACTCTCGTCGTGATTGATTAAGTAGTCAGGCGACATACATGCATAGTGCGTCCGAAGGCCTCTTTTCCCAGACCAGTGAGGTCCAAGGAAAGGCTTTCCGGTAATATGCCCCTGCATGACAATACCGGCATCGGGAGCCGGACGGCATTTGACCATATAGACAAGGTCGCCAATCTCAGCCTCTTTCCAGTCATGGATTTCCCATCCAAACCGGGAGGTTCCTTTCTCAACAATCTTGGCGAAATAGTCTTCGCTGGTGTCCGAAATAACGGGGTTCCATTGTAAAACAAATACCTTTTTCATCGCTTCTTGTTTTAAGATTACGCTGGCAAAGGTATTGCTCTTTTCTGTCAACTTTTGACAGAAAGAAAATATTTACATAAAAGATTGATTTTTCTGCTTTTGGCGAGCAAGAAGATGGCATCAATCTGCCAAAGCCTCATAAAGCTTGGAAAGAACCTTGACCATAGCCAAAGTGTCCAGGCAGCAGTAATCCAGCAGAGCGCGTCTGGCCTTTGCTTCCTCCTCCGGTGTCATATTCCTAAGCATCGGATAGAGATTCATGGCATCGCTACCGTTCTGGCAAAGGTCATCCAGGGCGTGATAATCCAGCTCCGGATCATTCGGAAACAGTGCCGGCAGCACACTCTTGATGGAGAAGGAACCGCCCATGGACGGGAGGTAATAACAACCGGACTGGAAAGGGACTAGAAGATCCTTGATATTGTCTCTGATTGCCAGCAGATGATCTGCCAAGTCAGGGAACATCTCTGCCAGCTCTGCTATACGTCCACACTCAAAGCCCTTGTTGTATGCAAGAACACAAACGTCCTCCGGAATATCCCGGCAAAGGCTCTCAGCGATGGAGCGCATAGGTGCTTCCCTTGAGGGTGCCAGGAATTCAAAATGCTTGAGTTCGCCGCCTTCTCTCTCCTGGACATGGAGTGAGTACTGGGTGGTAATCTGCTGATACGGGTGTGTCCCATCATACAGTGGAATCGGAGGTTGGATGGTCTCGAAATCCAGGTAATAAAGCGGGTAACTGAGCGTATCCAGGAAAGCACGGATACCTTCTTTGTCAATGAACACCTCTCCGTTTAGTGCCCCGGCCACCTGCATCTTTTGAATCCTGGTCAGCGGCACGCCGTCTAAGTCCTCGTAACCCAAGATGCCGGCATTGTACAACTCAAACTTCTTCGTTTTCTTCATGAAATAGAGGTCAAACACCGACGGCTTGGGTAAATGCTTGGTGCAGTAATCCCAGAATGCACAAGGATATGGATAGTTGCATTCAGCCGAAATGTCGTTCCCCGGTTCGCCTCCGTCCAGGACCTGCTTGGCGTCCTCCAGGTTATCTTCGATATACGGCAACTCGCTATCAACGGCATCAGAGATATCCGTCACCAGGAATAGCTTGTCCAGCTCCAATTCTCCGTGCCGGACGTAGCTGTTATCTATACAAACCAGGTTCGTTCCTTTGACCTTGATGCCGCAGTTGGTAAGGACATATTCCTGATAGGCCACGTCCCAGGCATAGACCTCATTGTCCGGATGAGTGGAACTCTTCACCTCATTGATTGAGTAGCCGCCCTTAACCTTGCGCAGGATATCCACGGCGCAGTAGTTTCCTTCATAGCTGAACGCTGCCTCACAAATCACTTTGACTCCTCTTTCAATGGCGTCCTGCGTCTTGGCTATCATGGCCTTGTAATCCAGGTGGCCATCCTCTTTCCGGACAGTCATATCCTCATAGGGGCCGAACAACCCCTTGGCCAGATCACCCACCTCCGTACCAGCGGCAAAGCGAGCCTCAGTGTTGGAATCTACAACGGCCAGCTCTGGCTTGAAAATGCTCAGCCAGAGAGCCTTGTCGCATGCGCGGAAGGTCGTGTAACGGGATTTGGAAAAACCGTGTGCCATATAGATTATACGTCAAATTACTTCTTTTCTGTATTCATCCCAATCAGGATACTCACCCTCTCCCCATGGTTCTCCAGCAGCTTCCTGCCTGCCTCATGCTCCACCATGCACTTGTCATAGGGATAGCCAATGACGGACTTGCAAGAGGGGCAGAATGCGTGGAAGTTATCCTCGATGTTCTCACAGATAGCACCGTCGTGGTACAGGAACTCATACTCGCACGCTTTGTCTACGTCCTCACCGAACACCTTGTAGTAGTCATATCCGCAGATCTCGCAGGTGCCACCCTTCACGCGTACCATATGGTCCTGAATAATGGCGTTGGCGGGCTGGAACTTGTCCAGAACGGGCTCGTCGCAGGCGGCCACGGATTTGGACTCGAACATATCCGTGTTCTCGAGAACGTACCTGGCCCAAATCATCTCAAGCTTCTCAGCGTACTCGGGATTGAGAAGGCGGCCGCTGTGGCCACCGCTCCAATCAAACTCGGGCATTTCCTTCTGGAGCATCTCAGTGGTGATGATGGGCACCTCTTCCGGATCTACGGCGTACTCCACCAGGAAGGGCGCATAAGAGGTCATCTCGCCAGGATTCTTCCAATGAGCTTCCTGGAAAGGAGACTCGTAGATGCTGCCGGCCATCAGGATACCGGTATTCCCTTCTCCGCAGCGGAGCCAGAATACGCGGTCGCCGGGTTCTACGTTTTCAAACTCACGCAGTTCCCAGGTGATGACAGTTCCAACATTGCGAAGATATTCCCGGCTATAACTCTTGAAAGAGTAGTTCGAGATGGCGGGGTTCCAGAGAAGAATGTAGGTTTTCATGTCCAACACGTTTTTAATTTCACGGTGCAAAGGTATCGCCCCGTTTTGTCAAGTTTTGACAGGCCCGAAAAATTTTCGCAATTTTTTGCTAATATTTTGCGAGGTTTTCGGCAACGTATTGGTGGATGTACTTCTTCAGTTCTTCTCCTTCAATAATATCAATATCAGCAGCTAAGCCAATTACAAAGCGTCCCACACCTTCCAGGGCGCACACATCGGCGTCAAAAATGTATGCGTCTCCACTCTTCTTGATGCTCTTTTCTGCCAGCGGGTATTCTTCCAGCATCAGGTTCTTGGCCTGAAGGGATAGTTTCAGCTTTACGTGGTATTTCTCCGGACCGCTCATCCGGAAGGCGTCTATCTCAGATGAGTTATGGTCGGCTTCGTGTGCCCAGGACTCATCCAGCACCACCACTTCATCTATACGCGCAATCTTGAACCGTTTGTTACGGCTATCCTCCGGGTCGTAACACCAGACGTCCAGATAGTTGGTAGTGAAACCAAACGGTTCTACCTTACGGTCACGGACTTGGCCAGAATGGGAGGATTCGTAGTTCTTGAGAATAACAAACACCTTTGCCTTTGCCGCATCTGCCAGTGCCTGGATGTTGGCGGCGTTGGTCTTCTTATCCACATAGTCTGCAATCGTGGTGGTATCGTAAATGGCCGCCAGCTTCCTGTGAAGGCCCTGTTTCAGGGCGTTGGTGTTGTCCAGGGAATCAATAAGCCGGTTAACGATGTACGCCTCTTCTTCAGAGAAATACACAATCTTGGTCAGATCTGGATAGGGCCTCTTCATAGTGGCCATCCGGAAGACACTCCCGTGAATTCTGAAGACGGAGAATCCCGCTGCTTTGAATGTGTCAAAGTAGCGGTAGATGGTCCTTTCAGACATCTGCAGGGACTTCTTCATGTCGTCCAGCGTGTAATAAGTGGGGCCGGACAGCATCTGCATGATTCGCAGTAGGCGTTCTATTTTGGGTTGGTCCATAGCTAAGACTTCTTTAAATGCTCCATGGGGTAAGCTGACAAATCCAATTCCCCCTTAAACCTAAACTTAAAATCCAATATATGGCCAGTTTTATCAAGCAAGTCAAAGAACATGGCTGCATTACTGCCACTTTCAGCGAGGAGTTCGTCTGAATCTACGTTCTCAATAGTAATGACAACAGGATCTCTCTTTTCTTCAGAAGCGAAAGCCATTAACTGAGCGATTTCTCCTTTGGTTTCATCGTCTGGTTTCCACTCTGGGAGTCGCAGGATGTCCATCCCTCGAATCATCCAATAGCAGATATTACCCAATTCTCCTCCCGCATATGAGCGCCGTGCGTAACCCTCGGCACTTTCCTTTACAGCGGCTAAATACAAACCTCCATATTGGTAATATCCCGAACCATTGTAACGACATTCCAACATGTTTAACTTCTCGCTCAATGTATTGTAGATTACCTCCTTATCGCATTGTACAAAAACATCCTTAAGCAGATCGAATCGACGACGTTCTATAAGAATCTTTTCTCTGTTGGGCAGTAATTTCTCTTTATAAACACGCTCCGTGTAGTACGGCTTATAAACATCCCATAGCCGTGAGATGACACGGTCGACCATAGCGAAGAAAATCGCCCTCTCATCCTTTGACATATCAACAAGACGAGCATCAGTACCATGATATAGAGTGATGGTCTGTCCCATAGGGCGATTATACTTTTTCCAGATACTCTACGGTTTTGCCATTCCTAATGGCATACTCTATTTCGGAGCGGGTGCTTTGGCCGATATAGCCGCCAACATTGATAACATAGATGCCGTCGGCCATATCTATCTTGCGTTTGTGCATATCATCAAGCATTTCCTTTGTTCCTTCCGTCCAGACTTCATTATCACCGGAATGTCCAAACAAGCCCACACTGATGACAATGTTGCCGGCAAGCGTCAGGCGCTTCTGGACTTCAAGGTATGCTTCCTTAAAGCGCGTGCTGCCGCAAAGGGTTATGACGGGATATTTACCAACCATAAACTACTTGATGTCCCAAATGATCTTAACCAGGTTAAAGAGAAGAGTACAACGCTCCTCTAAAGCCTGTTTGTCAAAAACGTCGTAGGGCTTAAACTCAACGCCCGTCTGATCTTTCAGCCTCTTATTAAATGCCTCAAAATCAAGATTGGCATGATAGAAATCCTTACAGAGTGTGTGGCCCCAAACGAAACCATTTCCGTAAGTCTTAAGTTTATCCACATAAAGCTCATTACCTGAGCTGATGTTGTCCAAACCCTTGAGAAGGAGTAATCCTCCCAACTGGTTCCGCCGCTCATTGTACTCGTCCTCATTATCAAAGTACTTCACGCTCTCGTCATTATTTGAGAGGATATGCTCAATCTGATAGCCAGTAATGTTGCCCGTCTTGGTTGACACATAGAAAACGTCGTTCTGCATTTTAACCTTTGATTCGGTGCAGATGTAATCCTCAACACGGGAAAGGAAATAACGCAGGAATCGAGTATTCAAGTTACTATATCCTCTCTTCTGGAATGTATTGTAATCCAGCAGGGCAACTGCCGCATTTTCGTCCGTAATATTGCGCTTGTGGCGGATAGCATCGATAATCAACTGATTAAATATGTCTCGATACTCAGAAATGTCTTTTCCACGTAGCTGCTCATTCAGAGCGTATGTGATATTCTGATATTCATTACTGTCATAAGCACCATTTAATGTGAGAATAACCCACATGCGGTCTACCTCTCTGGCTACAGCATCAATCTTTGCATCCTCATTAACATCATTCACACAACAAGCAGCCATAATGTTTTGGTACTGTCCAGAGAAAGAGTTAATTTCTTTCTCATAACGAAGGTATGTGTTCTTGCTTGTTGTAATCTTTGCGTAAAGCTTAGAGTAGTATGATAATTCGTTGTTAATGAAGTTCTTGATATTAGTGATGTGCATCTTGTCAGTTTTCCTGAAAGCAAGTGTATCAGCAATATCATTATTGTCAAATATGTACCGATGATATGACTTACTGATTGCCGACTCAACAGAAGCATTGCTTCTGAAAATGAAACGGGAGCGTATATAGTCGATAAAGAAGGTGTCCTGTATCTCCGGCAACCGCAACATAGATTCGTCCCATTTGCTGGAATACAGATCAGTGTCACTCTTGCTGAGAAGGCCAATCATCTTCCCCTTCAAGATTTCAAAGGGTTTCAGTGCTTCGCCACGGTCATTGATTACTTCAAATACCATGGGGGTATCATCCTTATCGATTGAAAGCTCAACAAGTACGAGCCTCTGGAGGAAATAGTAGATGAATGCCTCTACCTTGTCCTCCTCCATATTCAACTTATCGAAATATGCGCTGACATCTTTGTAGCGTTCAATTAAGGTCTCCTCTGTCTTATTCTTAAACTTCTCCTTGTATTCCTTCCCATCTAGGATTGCCTGCATAACATCCTTGCGTTTGTCATGGTCAATACAGAAGATATTCCCTTGAAACAGATCCTTTGTGAAAATACAGCCCAGGAGTATCGAACGAAGGTTCTCATTCGATGTCATATGGAAAAGCTTACAAGCTATGAGCGTCAATGTTGTGAGACGCTGCTGGCCATCGACAATATAGACTTTGCCGTCAACTTTGTTGGTAATGAATACATTCAGGTAATACCAGTTGTAGTTCATTATCGTCTTCTGAGACAGTTCTTCATCCTTGTGTTCATTGTATGAAAGATTGAAGGAATAGAAGATATCTTTAAGTAAGACATTAACGGTGTTGCTCTCCCATACATATTCCCTTTGATAAAAGTCAATATAGTATGACTTCTGACTAAGGCAGGATAGAACCGATTGTTTGTCTGGAGTAATTTCCTGAGTCATAGTATCTTGTGTGATTAGAATAATTCAACTATCCAACCGAGCTTAAGGTCTTTTGAGATTTTCTCTAAAAAGCCCTTTTTCATTTTATTGTTAGAATGTGTGATTACGTAAAGACCGTTCCCGACCTCAACCTGTGTGTCGCCGTATTTCTTATCCTTTGTAGTAGAAACGAGAGGGACACGACAGCAGATAATACCAAGCGGACGAACTCTCATTGGATCTGCTCGTTTAATTGCCTCTACGAGGGTAGCGGCAGCTGTATCTTCCTGAATAACCTTCCCATCTGGAAGGTGGACGATAAGCTTTGAGGCTTTCGCACGAGTTACTGGAGGTTTAGCAATAACATGTGTGGAATGCGAGGCCTGAGGATCAGGGGTCAGATCTACTAGGTCTGCAATACTATCCAGTTTTACACGTCTTGAGAGCTTGACTTTTAACGGAGTTCCAGGAGCATAATCGACTACGATTACCAATTCGCGCTGAACTTGGTTAAGAGCGGGCTCAATACGCTCCTTGACCACGGGAAGTATCTCCTTTCGTATAATATCTTCCTCTAGTTTGTCGGTCTGTTTAAAGACGTCATCGCCCAAGTCAATCCCCAGCTCCTGGGCATTGGTAATCATGGCATATAGTTTTGCTAGTTTGGACATACTTATTTGGGAAAAAGAGTACCGTAAATAGTAAAACGCTTCAGAGTTTATCTAAGAAAAGCATCGGCCACTAAACTATTAATAACCTGGGTAGTTGCTTCAAATTGAACATCATCTGTGGTTGATAAGATCGTATCAACCGCACTAATTATGGTATTCTCTTCATCATTTGTAAGGTGCGGGACAGGAACAACAGAGAGTTCCCGCACACCATAATTCAAATATCCACCGGCCATCTTTAGGGACCGGAAAATAATATTCATGTACCAAGAGACAATGTCACTATTCAATACGGCTAACAATACCTTCAATCTTCTTACATTGTCGGAAACAAGGATTGTCGTTGATTTTCCGGCGAGAATCTCGCCATTGTCTATCGTTGCCTCTATTCGGCTAGACATGCCTGCTACAATGATCTTGTGACTCCTTGCTTGCGCCCACCTAGAAACATTCATGTCTTTAACGGCACTACATGAAATTCGGGGATACTGATAGCGCCCTTTTATGTATTGCATGGGGAATACCCCCCATAATGCCTTATACGGATCAATAGTGCCAGTATTTATTATCTTAAAAGAATTCTTAGATTGTTCAGCATCAAATATGTGCTCTTTAACAACATATGCTTCAGCTACAGTTGCCGCACCCGATATCTCGATATCCCCAAAATCTTCAATTTTACTATTTGCAAACATATGAAGAACTCGCTCAACGGTTTGTTCATCATTGAAAAATACATCCCAATAGGAGAATTGTTGGAGAGAGAGAGTAGGTGTTGTAACTGATAATTCAATGGTGGTCTTGTCGGACATTGTAGTAAACCTCGTAATGAATTCGTTATTCTCCGAGTCTACTTTTTCACCTACAATCGTACAAGGATATACTGCTGCCTCTTCAAACACCCTTACTCGGCTATAGTCTCTTATCTCATTAATCTTTGTTGATGCAAGAAGTTCTCTAATTGCAACGGCGTACTTCGCGGCGATTATTTTATTCGGGATAATGAAAGAGAACACTCCTTTTTTTGCGAGAAGCCTATAACCTTGCTCTACAAAAAGTATAAACATATCCCAGTTTCCACTAGCTGTTGAGAACAGAGAAGCGTAGCGTGCCCTAAGATGGGGCATTACTCTCGTCATTGTCTCTGAATCGATATACGGAGGATTCGCTATAACTATATCAAAGCCTCTTTCATCTTCGTTCTCGTCGCTAAATACGTCTGAAAACCAAGTGTGCCAGAGAAAAAAGTCTTGATTTGCAGCAATATTATCAATATCCGCCATATCTAATGCAATATGTCTTGCAGACAGTTGGGTATTAATGACTGTCTTAATGTCGGACTCAATATGTTTCTTTTCAGTATGATCGGAACAATCAAAGTAATCCCTCTGAAGCACGGTCAGTTCTTCTCTCGTGTCTTCAATGATGTCATCGAAAAACGATCCCTGCCTCGTCCCATCGTCATACCTCTCATCTTCCATTAAATGGCTTAGGTCAACATTCCTATAGGACTCGAGAAGTGAGTTCCCCTGCATAATCTTATAATCAAGGTTTGGTAAAGCCGTCGGATTTGTTTCATCCACGACGATGGCAAGCCAAAAACGGAGACGTGCGATATCAATAGCTCCTTTTTCAATATCTACTCCATAGAGGTTATTATTAATGATCTCCTTTTTGATTCTTGCAGCCTCTTCAAAGTTTTCAATTGCGCCTCGACAATAGAAAATCTCCTTCAAAATCCCCATCGGGAAGGCTCCAGAGCCAATGGCAGGATCGCAGACTTTAACATTTTTAAGCCTTTGATCTATTTCCAATCGTAAAGCATACGGGAGAGGGCTTGTATCGTAAGTTAAAACAAAATCACGAATAAGCTGTTTCTCTTGATCACTCTTATCTGTTTGCAGGAAAGATATTATGGATTCCTTGCACATGTATTGAACAATCTCCTTTGGAGTGTAGAAGGTGCCTTTGTCCTTGTTGTCCTCCAAAAGGTTTTCAAAGATGCGTCCAAGCATTTCAGGATCAATCCCAACTTGAGCATCATTAGGATCATTCTCGTCGATTGTGAAGTTATACTGAGAAAGGAAAGTGAGCAATGACTTGAAGTATTCTGCTGGAAACACAGAATCCGGTTCATCCGAAGCGTCTCTCTCAAATAATCCACCATTTAGGTAGGGTATTTTGAGTACACCGCCGTTGGGCAGCGCCTTTATTCCAGTATCAAATAAATCCCCATTATTTGAGCGATTGGTATTTAGGCCATCTAAAAACAGTGGTTCCAGGACAGAGTCAAGGAAATTGGCTTTTTGTTCTTCATCGGCCTTTTCAAACAAATGTAACATGAATTCCATGTCTCCTTCTCCCCAATCTTTGCCCGGTTCCACACCAAGCCACCCTTTTTTCTGGATAAAAAAGAGGAACACTATCCGGCCCAAGAGTTTTTTTACGTAGTCGCGCAAAGGTTTTTCCTCGCGACTTTTAATCTCTTCTTCAGTAAGACCTGTTCTATCGAAAACAGTATCAATGAACGAAGCTCTCATCCCATTACTCTCGTCTGTCATATACGAGACAAACTTCTCGTATTGCTCCTTGTATTTCCCGAAGAATTCAATCGAAAGGGCCTCAACGTCAAACGCCTCTATCACGTCCTTCATTGTGAAAGAGCCTGTTTCAGACACAGTCTTGCCAAGTTTGCAAAAGTTGTCTGCAGCCGTGCGGCACGATTGTCCAGGACCAAGAAGGAAAGTATATCTTTTTGCATCCGTAGAATCAAGCTGGGAAGCGCCCTTATGGCAGAAGGTGAACCTCCAATCCCACCTGTCGGAAGATTTATAATGGAAGATGATAAATGCACCTGAATGAGTGGATATTATCCTCCTGATAAGCTGCTGGATCCCAACTCTGTTGTTAGACAGTTGGCGTTTGGATTCTATGGTCACATCAAAAACATCCAGCTGAGATCCTTCAACAAAGATACTTCCAAGAACGAGTATATCCAGTATTCCAGCGTTATCCGCCGCAGCCTGATCTTCCGGGTGCCGGCGCAACCAGTGGTAATTGCCAGACGTGTCATAATTCTCCTCTCCAAAGACAGGATAGATGACGTTTTCCAAGAAGGCTTCGGGATTCTCATATTTCTTCTGGAGGAACTCCCGCAGTGCAATGTTATCCATTATATGATTGATTATTATTTATTTATACCGATATATACACAAGGCTTACCCTGGCGCATTTGTACGTCTGCTACCATCAAAGCAATACCCTCATTCAGATAGGCATCAAACTCTTCCTGGGTAAAGGGGAAGATGGCGTTCCTTTCAGATACAGCTTGTCCCAGTTTAAGAATTCGTTTGATGATGTCGTTATTACCCTGCCTTACCAGTTTATCGGCAGCAGAGAGGAGCTTCTTGGATTCGGCCGACATGGCTTGGCTTTCCTTGATGTCTTTTATGATGCCCTTTGCCTCAGTCGCTTTCTTAGAGTTGCCACGGCGGAACTTTGCGTCTGCCAGTTCAGCTGTCACGACTCGCTCTGCCTCGGCCTTCATCGCATCCCAGTTCTCGGGTAGAGCAGCCTTCTCGGCTGAAGTATCCGGCCTCACTGTGGCGAGAAGATCTATGAGAGAGATAACCTTACCTTCATCTTCTGTCGGGACAACCTTGACGAACATCCCGGCCATCCTGGGCGTGCGGACCAAGAAGTAGCCACATGCGTCAGGGGCGTCAGTGGCAATCTCAAGCCCCTTATCAACAGATTCTATCTCGGCATATCTTGCAGGGTGAGCAGCCTTATACTCTTTGAGTTCATAGACGTACTTCTCAAGCGGTGATTCTTCGCCGTTTACGACGGTGTCCAGGTCATAGTGGGCAATCTCTTCGTTCTCTGAGAAGATCTTGCTGTCTTCGCCAAACAGCGTGTGGAACGACTGAAGTTTTGTGTGTGCCTTGCGCACCAGGTTGATTTCTGCATCGCCCTCTTCGGAAGGCATGAAGTTGAAGACATAGACGAATGGTTCCGTGCTACCGATACGGTTAACACGGCCAATTCGCTGCATCAGCCTGGTGGAATTCCATGGCGTGTCGTAGTTGAGTATGCAGTTTGCACGATGGAGATTGATACCTTCTGCAAGGACATCCGTGGTCACAATGATGTCGTAGTCATTCTTCCATTCACCCTTGTAATTGGCATCGAAGTTTTCTTTAATGATACCTTCATACTTATCACGGTTGCCGGCAGTAATCTGAAGGACTCGATAACCCTTGCCCTTCGCTGCAGCAGCAATAGAATCAGCTGTATCAATTGCTTCAGTAAAGATAACCAACTTGTGAGGTCTATTTTTTTCAGAATCAAAGAGCTGATAACGGAGGCTCTCCTTGAATTCATCAAATTTAGGATCTTCTGAATTCATTGACCAACGGTCATACATCTCGCATATGAGATCATAATCGTGCTTTAACAGGTCAATGTACTCAGGATCAAAATCATCACGAGTGTACTCTTTATTATCCCCCTCCTCATTACGGCCCTCTTCATTCAGATTCTGTATCTTTTTGCGAACATCTTCTACGCATTCGGCAAAAGAGATATTCCGTCCAGAAGAGGCTTTTTTCTCTTCAACGTTCAGTTCGGCGTTGACATCAATATCAGGGCAAATGAATATTGTGTCATTCTCCCACATCCGAATCATCGTCTTGGTGTAGCGGCGAAGATTTAAAAGGGACTGACGGAATGCTGCAAAACTACTTTCCAGACGCTTGACAAGGTTAATCTGCATAATTCGAGCGAGCTGCAGGGCCAAGGTGTCAGCGTCACGGTTGCCGCGGCCAGCATATAGTTTCTTGTTCTCAGGGTCATTGAGGAACTGCACAGCTCTGTATCGATAATAGCAGAGATAATCTGCATTATCAAAGCGGAAATCGGCTGTAGGGGCGATGAAATTCATCGTATCAGAAAACAGCTGAGCCAACGCAGGGCTCATTTTGTAAGTCAAGCCTATGGGACCCTTAATGTCAGGAAATACAATGCCCTGTTTGCTAAGGTCATCACCGTAGTACTTCTTAACATCAGTGCGTGTACGGCGGATCATAATGTCTGAAAGAACGCAATCACGAATCCTCTCAGAAATAGCCTTCAGTTTTCTCTGGCGTTCCTCCGGCGACAGAATCTTATCCGGTTCAAACACGTCAGCGTCATTAGCAGTTTCCTTATTAGAAATCAATTCCTTATACTCGCTAGTTACCTCCGCGAAGAAACTCTCTATGTTACCACCATTGGCTTTCTTCAGTGTAGAATCATTATGATTCCTCTCGAAAAGGTATATCTGGTTTTTCAGGTCATTAGGCCTATTATTCTGCGGGGTGGCACTAAGTAAACCTACATAAGGATAGTTGCCCGTGTCACCGCATATCTGGTCTATTAGTGCGTCCAGAGAGCGGTACATCGCATTATCGCTATTGCGGAACTTATGGCTTTCATCGATAATTATAAGACCATAGTTCTCATTCTTCAGTTCAGTATCAAAAGAACCAGTGTCCACATCATCCTCCAGCTCGTCAGCATCATCGACAAGCTTACCTATGCTTCCTGTTGTGATGTAATCAATATGAGGAGCCATAGGGTCAACGCAGTCCTGGTCGAATTCTTTGATAGTATCAATCCAAGAGGAACGGATTGCCGGAGGCGTTACAATGAGCACTTTGTGCTCCCGTCCATCTTCATCTGGATAATTAAGGAAGTGTTTGACAACTAGAGCACCGACAATCGTTTTACCAAGACCGACAACATCTGCCAGCATAAAACCGCCATGCTGTTTCATTGTGGAGAAACACTGCTTTACAGCGTCCATCTGATACTCGTAACTGTCATATCTGGCAGGCAGGTAGCTCTCGATGACATTCTCTAAGTTCTTGTCAACCAGGTCGCCGAATTTGGTCTGTAAGAGTTTAATGTAAACTTCGTAGGGAGTGAGTGGACTCACCTCCTTCTTCTCATTATCACTCTTTTCCTTTACCTTCTTTGCGATTTCAGTAGGAAGAAGGACTTTCTCCAGGAAATCTTCGTTCCATGGTTCAGAGTTCTCCCAACGCTCCTCGAACCACTGGATATGCCCCTTGCCGACACCTTCCTCCTTCCAGTTGATAAAGCGATACTCATTCTCCAGGTAGTTCAATTCTGCATTGCCTGTTACATCCAGACCTCTTCCTGTAAAGTTGGAACTACCAACTATACCGTAACCCCAATCCTCTCCGTCGTTACCTGTGATGATGTAGCACTTAGAGTGAAGCATTTGCAAATCGTCCTCCGTAGCCTTTTTGTAGAGCCTAATGGTAATCTTGGGATTATCACCTTTGCAGTAATCCATGAGAAGCTGAATCAACCGCTCATTCTCTTCAGTGAACTCCAAGTCATCAATATTCCTGCGGATAAAATCGTCGGGATACTTATAGTTGCTATATGTGGGATTCTTGATTTGGCTTGCGTAGACAAACGGGTCTTTACCCAGTAGAAGCTGGAAATTAGTGCCTTCCTGCTCAAGAAAAGCCTTGAGTTCATCATAGAGTAGATCCAGGCTTTTCATATCCCAGTAACCCGTCGCAATCCTCAGCGACTGGATACCCTCATACCCCAAGATTTCCTTGAGGTGCTTCTTCATCGATAAATCTTCCGTTGAATTGTCTATAAGACGGCGGTTACGAATCATTTTCATTGCGGTTAGCTTTACTCTCGGATTCACAAATTTACTAAAAAATTTTGTCAAGAAGTGTCAGAAAATGTAATAAAATTTAGTGAGGTATAGGCGTTTCCGCATTTTGGATAAAAAGAAGATTCCCCGGAATATCCAGGGAATCTCAAAACTTGGGCTGATTTTCAGGGAATTAGGACTTACTATACCAGTTTATTATCCTTCACGTAATACAGATCTTTGGGCCAGATATCCTTCTTAAACCCCACATATACCTTCTCAAAATCAAAAGCTCTGATGGGGCCATATTCTTTTCTCACGTCTTTAAGCCACTGACCGTACCCTACTTCAAGAGAACATACCTGATCCGTAGCATAATCCGTCCCAATCCAACATTTCTGAGGATGGAACAGATTTATCAGCTTCTGGAATTCCTTCCTCGGGCTGTTAGGTAACTTATCCCAGTCAAGGAAAGTTGACCATTGGACGTCCACACCGTCCACCCCGTTCACTCCGTCTGTGCCCCGTGGCCGTGGAAAGGGACATTTCCATCAGGGAATTATGGCCGATTAGGCCGATGGTGCCGATGATCCAGGCCGATGGTACCCTGTTCCGGCGGCAGTGCCGGTGCCAAGGCAGATAAGGGAAGCGGTACTTGCTCGTCTGTCAGTTTGGTCTCCGGCAAATCCTCCGCCCAAACAGCCAGACCAGCAACCTCCATTGCCACCCTTCGCGGAGGGACTGTGACGGAGCAAGTCCGTCACACCGCCTTCGTCACCGTTCCTCCACGGTACGGCTTCGACGTGGTTCAACCTGGTCGCTATTCCTCCACACCTCTGCCGGGATGAATCCCGCCAGAAGTGTTCCGGGCGCGCAGGAAGCAGCCGTCCCTGCTGCAGGCGCAGACTGTGTCAGTCATCGTTCCAGGGCGGAACGCTGTATATCTGCTGGAAGCTGGATATGATAGACCCTGAAGGCCGGTACCGGCTGCTTACCAAGGTACAGCTGGCCAGTCCTACCAGATTCACGCCCGCTGCATCCTTCTGGATACGAAAACCGGATACCGGAGTCAGTATCTCCCAGTATCCGGCATTGTGAGCTTGTGATTAGATTCTTACCTATTCGATGTCTTCTTTTGCCTCAATGCAGAATACGGCATAAAGGGGAACAGACTTGATTTCATTGGCGAAGCCGAAGTTCTTTCCGGAAATGCGGTAAGCGAAAGGACACTTGTAGGTCTTTTTGAAATTGTTCATGCTGATTGCATCCACCTTCTTGCCTTTCTTGACCTCTACAGGAATCACGTTCATTCCATCCTGCAGTATGTATTCCACTTCTTGGGTGTTGCCGTTTTTCCAATAGCGGAGTGTAATACCGTTGGCAGAAAGGGCTTGGGCCACATAGTTCTCGGCTACCGAACCAAGGAAAGTGTTCTCAGTCTCTATGGAGTTGAGTAGCATCTGGGCCGGCATCTGAGCCTTTGTGTTCAGCAGGCCAATATCGGACATATAAATCTTGAAGTCGCTGTCATCTTCCTGGGCTGAGATGGGAATAAAGCCATGTGATATCAGTTTGCATTTATGTACTATCCCGGCCAGAATGAGCCACTCGATAGCTTCACCGAAAATCTTAGCGGTTCCGCCCTTTTTCGCCAGTTTGTACTGGAACTTGCGATTCTCTTTAGCCAGCTGTGCCGGAATAGAATTGAAGCAGGCTCTGATCTTGACAGTGGTTGCCGGCTTGGCATATTTGGCCATATCGGCATTGTAACCAACCAGGATGGACTGCTGAACGGTTCTGCACTCCAGGAAGCTGTGGGTCTCTACATATTTGCCAACACTCTCGGGCATGCCGCCGACTATCAGATAGCGCTGGTACAGGTCAAGTGCCAACAGGTGAACGGAAGCCGGCATTGCCTCATTAGAGTTGAAGTGGGTACGGATATCCTGCGCCAGAACATCCATATTGATGGCCCAGAGGAATTCTTCAAAGTCCATAGGGTACAGGCGCAATTCATCCACTTTACCAACCGGATAGGAGAATTCCTCTTCTTCCTGCTGCTGTTGGGCCTTTCCTGCTTCATCTTCTTCGTCGGGCTTGTTTCCCTGATTCACAGCCACCCCCAGAAGGCTACCTGCGGCCACAATATCATACTGAGGATAATCTTCCTGGAAGTATTTGAGAGCAAGCAGCGCCCGCTTGCAGTCCTGAATCTCATCCAGGATGACCAGCGTCTCATGCGGGACAATTCGCTCATTATATAGAGTTTCCAGATAAGCGATGATTTCCAAAGGATTGATGTTATCCTTCAGGAAATTGCGCACATCAGGGACCAGGTCAAGGCTTACCTTGATATAATTCTTATAGTGCTCGCGCCCGAATTCTTCCAGAATGTATGTTTTTCCAACCTGACGGGCTCCCTGGAGGATGAGAGGCTTATGATCCGGCCTGTTCTTCCAGTCTATGAGTTGCTGAGTGATTTTTCTTTTCATAGCAATTACAGCCATTAATTCCAAGGCAAATATAATCAAAAACTATGAAAAAGTCACAGCGATTTTGATTTTTTCATAGTTTCTGATTGGATTAGCGGAAATACGAGCATGCTGATGCTTTTGTGGCTGCGATCAAGCAAAAGTTGGGATCACATCTTTCCCGTTTGAATGAGTTCATTCACGAGGCTCAACCAGGTCCGGAACTAATCGCGCTCTGCCGCAAAGAGATAGAGGCCGATTACTATTCAGCGCTTATTCAAGGCCTGCTCGGGTATAAAGATCTCCAAAAGGAAGATGTCTTGGCCTACTTCCAGGTAAAAGATGCCGAGCCGCTCTTCAGTGAGGACTGCATGAGCGGCAACCTGTTTGAGTTATCTTCCAATATTGCCACGTGGGTATTCAGCTCCCTTGACCGGCCAGATGCTCCACCTTCATCTTTGCACGGGCAGCATTCCAGCAGTCGCTGATCCAGGAAAGATTCGTAACAGGG
>FLNY01001622.1_pt1 | contig 16962 bp, 13 predicted proteins | sample 1140381 | NCBI WGS metagenome assembly FLNY01 (sample SAMEA3878172, study PRJEB12797) | bioreactor metagenome | biome: Moose rumen | place: Sweden | collected 2011-10
TTCTTCTCGGCGGCAATGCGTTCCTTCTCGGCCTTCTTCTCGGCGGCAATGCGTTCCTTCTCGGCCTTCTCTATCGCTTTGTGCTGCTCCTGTGCCGCTTTACGCTCCTCCTTGCTCATATCCTTCTCAGCCTCTTTTATCCGTTGCTGCTCAGCCTTAGCCTTCTCGCGTTCCTTCGCCTTGAGCTCTTTGGCAGCCTGTTTTTCAGCCGCAGCCTGCTCTTTGTCAGATTTTTTATCGGTCGCAGTTTTGCCATCTGATTTTTTCTTTGTGTCAACCTTCGATTTTTTTTCGTCCTTGGCCTTTGACTCTTTAGGCGACTTGTGATAAGTTAGTGTTCGGACTGCCGCATTGTCAAATACACCATTCAAGAATTGCAGTCTGACAGTCCAGTTGTTCGCAGAATCATAGACATAATCAAAAGTGTATTCCGACGTGCCATAGGGACGCTCAACAGTCATCTTGGTGCAATCACCCAATTCATTGTTTTCATAGCTGTAGGTCTCATCAACAGCTTTTCCATGAATCACTTTTTTAATCAGAAAGCCTTGATTGTCGTAGGTGTAGCGTGTCGTAGTGACCTCTTTCTCTCCTGAACTGTAATCGATGGTCTTTTCGCTGGTCAAGATATTGTTATGGTTGTAATTGTATTCGCATACCCGAGCCGGAATGCTGTCTACATAGTAGTAGCTGGAGGTCAGCACCAAGCCGTCGTCAGTGAGTTCTTGACGGCATTTCAAGTCGAACGGATAGGTGTTGGTGTACGGCGTTGTGTTGAGGTCGGCTTTAGCAAGGTTGACGGCAGGCTTATAATCTTTGGTCTCAGCATACACATTGATATCGGCGTAGTTACCGTTGTACTTAGCTTCGACCTTATAGCCTTCTCCAAGATAGGACGACAGCAGACCATTTGATGCATACGAGCAAGAGGTCTTCTTGCCTTGCATGCCCTGCAGAGTGTATGTTATTGTAGTCATACGGCCGGCCTGATTGAATGTCACTATGCGGCCTTCGTCTTCGCGGAGCACATTGCGGAGGTCTTTGACAAACCATTTGCGTAGCGGCCAATCCTCGCGGAAGTAATCCTTGCGTAGCAGAATGTCTTCATCCATTGACGCGACAAGTCCCCGCAATCCCATCTGCTGACGATCCATGCGAAGGTTGACAATGTCCTGGGATTTGACGAAAGAGAATGCTAACAGTGTCACTATAACTACTGACAATATTTTTTTCATGATTGGATAGTTTGTGCTACAAGATATCAGATACCGAATAATAACAACGTATTTTTCAGCATCTTTCAAAATTTTACATTATCAATAACAAAATGCAAATATACATAAATTATTAAAATTACTTCCCTTCATAGAAAGAAAATGTTGTAAAAAAACCAAATTATTGTGCTACCTTGCATTTCGAAAATAACGGTCTAACTCTTTGCTTTTTCTTTTGTTTGTAGGCTTGGATTTGGAAGTTTTACAAATAATTGTAAATTTGCAAATGGGTTTTTATTTGGCATAATATTATTAGTTTTCTATAAATCAACGCGTAATCAGTATGTTCAATAACGAAAGAGGGCTTTACATTGCCCATTGTGACGAAGGCGACCTCGCCATCGTTGGGAAAATGGCCAACCGTCATGGTCTCATTGCAGGTGCTACTGGCACCGGAAAAACGGTCACCCTGCAGGTGATGGCTGAGACATTCTGTCAAGCAGGTGTACCCTGCTTTATGGCCGACATGAAAGGCGACCTGAGCGGTATCAGTAAAGCCGGCTCAATGAGCTCATTTATCGAAAAACGCAAGGATGAGTTTGGTTTGACCGACATCAACTTCCAGCCTTGCCCGGTACGTTTCTTTGATGTCTTCGGCGAACAGGGGCATCCAATACGAGCCACTATATCACAAATGGGTCCTCAACTACTGTCTCGACTGTTGGGGCTTAACGATACTCAAGATGGTGTTCTAAACATAGTGTTCCGCATAGCTGACGAACGCGGTCTACTAATCCTGGATCTCAAGGATTTGCGTTCTATGTTGGACTACGTGTCCAAACACGCCAAAGAATACACCACTACCTACGGCAATATTTCATCGGCAACAGTCGGTGCAATACAGCGTTCGCTACTGCAACTCGAAAACCAAGGTGCCAACCAGTTTTTCGGAGAACCGTCGTTCGACATATATGACCTGCTGCAAACCGAAGGCGGGAAAGGCGTGATGAATGTTCTGGCTGCCGACAAGCTGATGATGCAGCCAAAACTCTACAGCACTTTCCTTCTTTGGCTTATCAGTGAGTTATACTCCGTCCTGCCGGAAGTAGGCGATCAGGAATTACCGAAACTGGTTTTCTTTTTCGACGAAGCTCACATGCTTTTCGAAGACACATCAAAAGCCTTGATTGAAAAAATCGAGCAAGTCATACGACTAATTCGCAGCAAGGGTGTCGGCATCTATTTCATCAGCCAGCTTCCAACCGACATCCCTGACAATATCCTTGGACAGCTTGGCAACCGTGTGCAACATGCTCTTCGAGCCTATACGCCACGCGACCAGAAAGCTGTCAAAGTAGCTGCTGAAACATTCAGACCCAATCCGGCTTTTAAAACTGACGAAGCCATTACCACACTTGAAACAGGGGAGGCACTGGTAAGTTTCCTTGATGAGAAAGGAGCACCGAGCATTGTTCAAAAAGCTAAAGTGCTTTTCCCATTGTCGCAGATAGGAGCCATCAGCGCTGCCGAACGCAACGACATCATGAGCCGGAGCTCCATCGGCCACAAATACGATACGATGATTGACCGCGAGAGTGCCTACGAGATTCTTATGCGTGAGAATGAAAATGAAAATGAGCCAATCACCAGCAATCAAAATGAGAGCGGAAAGGCTGCCCATACTCCTGATAACAACAGAAGCACAAAGAAAAAGGGCAGACTCATGTCGAAGGTAACCAAAGCTGTCATTACCGCTGTAACTGCCACAATCGGAACGGTGGTAGGTACTGCTGTCAGCGACAAAGTGAGTGGGAAAAAGACAAAATCGAAGACTTCTGCCGGTCAGAAGATAGTGAAGAACGCCACATCGTCGGCCACTCGCACGATTACCCGCGAACTGACCCGCGATATACTAGGCAATTTGATTAAATGATTTTTGGACGGATTTGCTAGATTCTCCAGACTCTATAGATTATCTAGACAATATTTATGCTTTATATTTTTTCTCTTTAGAATTTAAACAAATAAACACATAACATAATGAAGAAACACACCGCACTATGGATTATTCTTGGCATTGTGGCTGTCATAGTCATTTGGGCCATATCTGCCAATAACAAGATGAATGTAAAACAGGAGAATGCCACTAGCAAGTGGGCAGACGTACAAGCAGACTATCAACGCCGTAAAGACCTTGTCGAACAGGCCATCAATGTGGTTAAGGGTGCCGGCAACTACGAATCGGGGACTCTTGAAGCTGTCATCAAAGCACGCAACAACGTTCCTCAGCTCGACGCCAACAATCTGACAGAAGAAAACATCGCCAATTTCCAGAAAGCCTATGACAAGATGGCGCAAGAAATGACACGAGCTATCAATGTCACCGTGGAACGCTATCCGGAACTGACGGCGACCAAAAACTACCAGGAATTCCAAGCCCAGATAGAGGGATGCGAGAACCGGATTAATGTGAGTCGTAAGAAATTCAACGACGCAGTGCGAGAATACAATACTATGATACGACTCTTCCCAAACAGTGTCATTGCCAGCTTGTTTGGCCATAAAGCAATGGGATATTTCCAAGCGTCGGAAGGAGCGGAGGAAGCCCCGTCAACAGAAGCTCTACTATAGACTAGATTTTCTAGAAATTCTAGATACTCTAGATATTCTAGATACTCTAGATATTCTAGAAATCTAGATTTACTGGGACTGTAAATTACAATCTACAAATGAGAGAACTGTTTTGCTTGTTGTGGGTGTTTGTGTTGCCGCTGATGGCGACGGCACAAGAGCCGTGGGAGGAGACAGGATGGTTGCCTGAAAAAGGCAACCACCTAGTCTACGACTATTGCAATATACTCACTTCCAATCAAAACAACGAATTAGAGTCGCGACTTACAGCTTTTAACGACAGCACGTCGAACCAGATTGCCATAATAATAGTTCCTGCATTCGGTGGCAACGATATACAGGCTTTTGCCTTCGAGGTCGGTGACAAATGGGGTATTGGGCAAAAAGAGCTTGCCAACGGAGTACTGATTGTTGTAAAACCCAAAGACGACACCAAGGGCGAAGTAGAAATTGCAACCGGAGTAGGATTGGAGGGCGCTTTGCCGGACATATTCTGCAAGCGAATTATCGAGAACGAGATGATACCTCACTTCCGCGATGGAGAATACTACGAAGGCATTGTAGCTGCATTAGACATCATCGAACCCGTCTGCGCCGGCGAATACAGCTACGAACAATACAAAGAAAAGAATGACAGTGGGGTCTGGCCATTGATTTTCATAGTGGCAATCATCGTCGTTGTTATTGTGTTGTGCTTCGCCTTTGACGATGGTACTTTCGGAGACAACGGGAGTTACGGTGGCGGTTCGTTTTACGGTGGCAGCACACGTATTAATAACTGGGGTAGTGGGAGTTCGGGGGGAAGTTTCAGCAGTGGCGGTTTCGGAGGATTTGGCGGCGGCAGTTTTGGCGGTGGTGGTGCTCATGGAAGTTGGTAGCCTTATCAACAATTGTTGAAAAATAATTAGAAATTTTCCTTCACCATCCGCGAAATATAATTTACTTTTGCAAATGGTTTATATCCATCATTCACGACGCAAAAAAAATATAACAATATGAAATTCATAATCAATAGCCATTTATTCCTCAAGCATCTCAATGCTTTGAGCGGCGTAATTACCAACAACAACACAGTTCCAATCATCACTTGCTTCCACATGCAATTAGATGACAGTATTTTAACCGTCAGAGCCACCGACCTTGAGACAACGCTGATAACAAAGATTGAACTTGATAATGCCAAAGTGGAGGGTATCAACACCATAGCAGTTCCTGCCAAGCTGATGCTTGACATGCTGAAATCGATGAATGACCAACCCTTGACCTTTTCTGTCGATGCCACCACATACGGCATTGAGATTAGTTCCGGAGAGGGTAAATACCGTCTGGCAGGGCAGAATGCAGACACATATCCCAGTATACCGGTCATGAACGAGACTGCTCAGACCCACCTACCAGCCTCCGTGTTGGTCAACGCCATCAACAAGACCTCGTTTGCTGCATCAACAGATGAGATGCGTCAACAGATGTCTGGTATTTTCTGTGATATGACACCCGAGAACATCACATTTGTTGCTACAGATGCCCACAAGTTGGTACGTTATCGTCGCAACGATATCCATGCCGACGAAGCAGCGAGTTTCATACTGCCTCGCAAACCACTCACCATCCTCAAGAACGTACTGAGCATCAACAAAGAGGACAGCGAAGTCACTATAGACTACAATAACACCAATGCACTTTTCTCGTTCGACAACTTCCAAGTCATTTGCCGTCTTGTCGACGGGAAATATCCCAATTATGAGGCAGCCATTCCGAAAGAGAACCCCAACAAGTTGACCGTTGACCGCGAAACATTTATCAGCACGTTGCGTCGTGTAAGTCTTTTCTCGAACCAATCCACCTATCAGGTACGCCTTTCGATAGGGGAACGCATGTTGAAGATCTCGGCCGAAGACCTTGAATTCTCGAACGATGCACATGAGACCATACCTTGCAACTATGAGGGAGAGCCTATGGACATCGGCTTCAATGCCAAGTTCCTCACCGAGATGCTCACAAACCTCGACACCGAAAATGTGCTGATGGAAATGTCGCATCCCAGTCGTGCCGGGATTCTCTTCCCCATTTACAACAATGAGGAAGAGGCTAACGGAGAGAACCTGCTAATGCTTGTAATGCCAGTGATGCTTGCCAATTGACGCATTTGTCAGCGCTCTTTATTTAATCCAATATATAAATACATCTTTCTTCAAGAAAATCCTGTCCATCCGACAGGATTTTTTTATCATCCTTCGGTGTTATTATATTTTTTTAGTATTTTTGCATCGCTATGAGTAACAAAAAAAATAAGCGGCGCAGCAAGATAAAACTCTGGGCTGGACGCACTTCCACCGTTTTCAGCATCATGTTGGTGCTATTCGTTTTCGGTTTGCTAATGTTTGTAGAGTATCATTCCTACAAAGCCACGCACGAAATGCAGGAACGGATAGCCTATCAGGTTGACCTGAGTTCTGAAACATCAGAAGATGAAGCATTAAGTCTGCGCGATGAGTTGTTATCTTTTGATTATGTGAAGAATGTAGACTACATCTCAGCCGATGAAGCTGCAAGACTTTTTTCTGCCGAACTTGATGAAGACTTTCTGACGTTGCTTGACAGTGTGAATCCGCTGTACCCTACACTTATGGTTACATTCAAGGCCGACTACAACCCACAACGCATGACCGAATTGCGCCAACAATTTGAGAAAGAAGTAAATGAATATACCATTGTAGACGGTGTAACCTATCATGAATCGATGCTCAACGACCTGAGTCAGATATTCTACAAGCTTTCCTGGTTTTTGGTTATATTCATGGTTTTGCTACTTATAGTCTCGGTAGCGCTCATCAGCACCACCATAAAATTATCCATATACAGCAATAGATATACCATCAAGACCATGGATATGGTTGGTGCGAAGATGGGGTTTATCACCCGTCCATTCCTTTGGAGAAGCATTTTATACGGTTTTCTTGGTGCCGTTTTTGCGACGGTATTGATGTTTTCGGCAGTTTACGCATTCAACAAGCAGTTTCACCTCGCGTTGTTCCATCCGCGTTACTTTAGCGGCTATATTGTACTTACGGCAATGATTTTTGTGGTTGGCATATTGATTTCATTTATAGCAACCTATTTTTCAGTACACAGCCATTTGCGCAGCAAAAACGACCAGTTCAATTAATCACAACAAATAATTCAAATGAGCAATAACAAAAAGCAATCCAGCGGCAACCCAGCAGCGGTGAAGGGTGCCAACATCACTAAAACAACACCCCAGTCGACAGCACCTCAACAGAAGAGCGAGAACAACACCTTTACCTTTGGAAGTATGAACTATATTTTACTTGGTATCGGGATATTGTTGTTAGGGATAGGTTATCTGCTGCTTAGCGGTGGTGGCAGTGACGACCCCAATGTATTCAACGATGCCATGTTCAACAACCGTCGACTTGTGGTTGCGCCGCTTGTCATTGTAGCCGGCCTTGTGGTCGAGATATGCGCCATCATGTTCCGTCCGAAAAACAAGGACAATGGCGAAGAGCCGCAAGCATAGTTATCGCATTTTTCATATTTCAGAAACAATAATATGGATTGGTTCCAAGCATTGATATTAGGGATAGTTCAAGGACTTACCGAATATTTGCCTGTCAGTAGCAGCGGGCATCTTACCATTGGTTCAGCTCTATTTGGTGTTGACGGAGAGTCAAACCTTACGTTCAACATAGCTGTTCACGTAGCCACAGTGCTGAGTACCTGTTGTATACTATGGAAAGAGATTGTGTGGATATTCAAGGACCTTGTCAAATTCAAATGGAATGAAGGCACACGTTATGCAGTGAACATCATCATTTCTATGATACCTATCGGAGTTGTGGGGATACTGTTTAAAGACAAGGTAGAGACAATATTCAATCCCGACACATCGGCCGGTATTTTCGGAAATCCTATTTTCCTTGTGGGGTGTTGCCTAATGCTTACTGCCTGGTTGCTCACTTTCTCATACGTTGCCAAGCCTCGAGAGAGAGACGACATTTCTCCGTGGCATGCATTTTTCATCGGTATTGCACAAGCCTTTGCTGTTTTGCCTGGTTTGTCGCGTTCAGGGAGCACTATTGCTACGGGACTTATGTTAGGCAACAAGAAAGAACGTTTAGCACAGTTTTCATTTCTCATGGTTATTCCGCCAATTCTTGGCGAAGCATTGCTCGACTTTAAGGATCTCATAGGAGGTGAGGCAGTGGCTGAAGGAGTTACGACTGCCATTGGTACATTTCCTCTTATTGTTGGCTTCCTTGCCGCATTTGTTGTAGGATGCCTTGCATGCAAATGGATGATAAATATCGTCAAAAAGGGCAAACTGATATGGTTTGCTATATACTGTGCCGTGATAAGCTTCTTGTCACTCATACTTCCCTATGTCCTGTAAAGCTGGTATTGTTCTTGCCATTGACAAGCCTGTAGGCTGGACATCATTTCAGGTGGTCAACAAAATCAAGTGGCACATCAAGCGCACCTTTGGTCTAAAGAAATTCAAGATAGGACATGCCGGCACGCTTGATCCGCTTGCATCGGGACTATTACTTGTATGCGTTGGAGGAGCCACCAAGCAGATAGAGCAGCTACAATCGGGCAGAAAAGACTATAGCGGCACAATGGTTATAGGAGCAACTACGCCGTGTTTCGACCTTGAGCAAGCAGTTGACCGCTATTATCCGACCGGTCAGATTACGACGGAGCTGATTGAAAACGTCCGTCAACAATTCGTAGGTCAAATTGAGCAGTTCCCCCCTATGTTTTCGGCAGTAAAAGTTGACGGTAAACGAGCATACGTTTCGGCTCGTGAAGGTGAAAAGGCCGAGTTAGCGTCAAAGAAGGTTGAGATAGAAAGTTTCGAGATTACAGCATACCGACCGAGCAGAAATGCAGCAGGCGATATTCCGGCTGTTGCAGGTGATAATCCGAAGGTTATAACAGACCGCGAGTTGTACCGCAACCCACAGGGGTGCGTACCTGAGTGGTTGCCACAAATCGATTTCAAAATACGTTGTGGAAAAGGCACCTATATCCGCAGTATTGCACGCGACTTTGGCGAAGCCCTCGGTTCCGGGGCTTTTCTCAGTGCATTGCGTCGAGAACGAATTGGCGAGTACAGTATAACAGAAGCGATATCACTTGATGCCATTGAAGAGATTATAACTCCTTCCAACGAGGAGTATCGCAACTTGCTTACCCTTGCGTGACAACACCACCGATAAATGTTAAATCCGTTTCTTGCAGCGTTTTCATATTAGCACTGTATATTAACGAGATGTCAAAGGAATTAGCAGAAAATTGTTAAAAAACTTGACTTTCGATTCCAAAAATAGTATTTTTGCAAAAATCACCTTAAACGTAGACATAATAATACGTTACAGAAACATATAGAAATAATTATATCATTATATGATCAACACCTTATATTCCACGATGAAGCTCTCACAATTCAAGTACAACCTTCCTAAGGATTTGATAGCAGAGAAACCGTCGAAACTCCGAGACGAAGCACGATTGATGGTGCTTAACCGCAAAAACCAAAGCATTGAGCATAAATTATTCAAAGACCTCATCAACTATGTCGATGCTGATGACGTCGTTGTTGTGAACAACACAAAAGTATTTCCGGCATTGCTAAGGGGAGAGAAAGAGAAAACCGGTGCACAGATAACAGTATTCCTGTTGAGAGAGTTGAATCCCGACACCCGCTTATGGGATGTAGTGGTCGACCCAGCACGTAAAATCCGTATTGGCAATAAGTTATACTTTGGCGAAAACGATGCGTTAGTAGCAGAAGTAATTGACAATACCACATCGCGCGGACGAACGATACGCTTTCTTTTTGACGGGAGTCATGAAGAGTTCATACGCATGATAAAGAGCATGGGGCAGACTCCCCTACCCGATGAGTTGCGTGCGATGCGCGATATTACCACAGACGACAAAGAACGCTACCAAACCATCTATGCCAAAGTTGAAGGGGCTGTGGCAGCACCCACTGCCGGGCTTCACATCAGCCGCGAGCTTATCAAGCGTTTTGAAATTAAAGATGTCCGATGGGCAGAGATTACGTTACATGCAGGCATAGGAAACTTCAAGGCCATTGAAGTAGAAGACCTCAGCAAACATCGCATGGATTCCGAAGAGATGCATATCAGCGAAGAGTGCTGCAACATCATTAACGGAGCCAAGCGGGAAGGACGTAAGATTTGTTGTATAGGCACCACTACCATGAAAGCTCTTGAAACTGCAGTGACTATTCCAGGCAAAATCAGTCCGTTTGACGGCTGGAGCAACAAGTTTATCTTTCCACCATACGACTTCACCATAGCCGACATGATGGTTACCAACTTTCATCCGTCGATGTCGTCGATGTTCATAATGGCATCGGCCTTTGCCGGTCCTGAATTTCTGATGTCGGCTTATCAGACAGCCATCAAAGAGAAGTACAAATTTCACACCTACGGCGATGCCATGTTGATTTTGTAGAAATGACACCCCTTGCAGAGCAGTTACGTCCTACGACGCTTGAAAACTATATAGGTCAACAGCACCTTGTAGGGGAAGGAGCGGTTTTGCGTACCCTCATAGAGAGAGGAGAGGTGCCGTCAATGATATTGTGGGGACCGCCGGGGACCGGTAAGACCACGCTAGCGTCCATCATAAGCCACACCCTGCAACGACCTTTCCACACACTGAGTGCAATCAACAGTGGAGTGAGAGAAGTACGTGAAGTCATTGACAAATCCAAGGAAGAAGAGGGGGCAATACTCTTCATTGATGAGATACACCGATTCAACAAGTCGCAGCAGGATTCGTTGTTAGGTGCTGTGGAGAGAGGTACGATAACCCTGATAGGTGCGACAACCGAGAATCCCTCATTTGAGGTCATATCGGCACTTATTTCACGATGCCAAGTATACAAACTCACTGAACTTGGGAAGGAAGAATTAGAACAGCTGATAAAAAGAGCCTCTGCATATTATGCATCTCAAGGCAGAGAGATAGAGGTAGTTGAAGACGAGGCGTTACTTCGCATCAGCGGAGGCGATGCCAGAAAATTGTTGAATGCCTTCGAGTTGGTAGTCAATCGCGACAAGAGTCAAAAGCTCGTCATTGACAATCGTAAAGTCATCGATGTCATTCAGCAGAATCTTGCATTATATGATCGTCAGGGCGAGATGCACTATGATATAATCAGTGCTTTCATCAAATCCATGCGAGGCAGTGATCCCAACGGTGCTGTATATTGGTTAGCGCGTATGATTGAAGGTGGAGAAGACCCCGTATTTATAGCACGTCGAATGTTGATTTTCGCCAGCGAGGATATCAGCAACGCCAATCCTAATGCACTGCTGTTGGCCAATGCCTGTTTCGAGGCAGTGACAAAAATAGGTTATCCCGAATGTCGTATCACGCTGTCGCAATGTGCCATATACTTAGCTAACAGCGTCAAGAGTAACAGTACCTATGTCGCCCTACAGAATGCACAGCAGGCCATAAAACACACAGGAGATTTGCCAGTCCCGCTACATATACGCAATGCACCTACTAAACTGATGAAAGACTTAGGATACGGCGACGGCTACAAATATGCACATGACTACGCAGGGAACTTTGCCGAGCAAGAGTACCTGCCTGACGTACTGCGCGGCTCCAAATTCTATGACCCCGGCAACAATCCACGCGAAGAGGAAACACGCAAATTGCTCAAGTGGCGCTGGAAGGACAAGTACGGGTATTAATCAGGAATTGATTTGTTTTTCCAATAGGCGTTGCAGAGCGTCTATTTTCTTTTCCATCTGTTCCAGTTGCTCTTTCACGTCATCGTTATTGTCGGCAGCGAGGGCATCAACGAATATTGAGTTGATGAGCGACATACCGATGATACCGCCACCTATTAGCAGAAAAGCAAAATAGAGTCGGACAAGGTGCGACCACACAGGAGAGAGATGTCCTACGATAGCGTTCGGTATTTCATACCAACCTTCGACGGTGAACAATTGGAATACGGTATAGATACCCTCTAAAGGATTTGCGAAATACTGAGGTGCTATTCCCCCGAAAAGAGCACTGTTGAACATTGCGAATATTACGATAATGACAAAATAGCCGAGTAGGAACGCCGTCGAACGGCTCATAGCAAGTCGGAATCCAGTCCAAATTTCACCAAGGTTTGGGAAGCGGCGGGCTGTACGGAAGAGTTTGAATACACGGAGGGCTCGGAAAGCGATGATGAAACCATAGTCGGAGAAATCCGGAACGAAATAAGAGAGCAGTGCCGGAAGAGAGATAATGGTGACAACACCATCCAAAACATTCCAACCGTCACGCCAATAGTTTTTGACACCGAAGAGAATATGTTTGATTATCATCTCGATGACAAAGAGCAAAGTACAGAGAATATCCAAGGCACTAAGCAGAGAACCTTCGAGACCGCATTCTTGCAAGAATATCACAAAAGTGTTGACAAGGACTATGGAGAGCATAACCTTGTCATTTAGGAAAAACTTTTTCATTACGTTATTATTTTTTTTACAATTTCATTCGATCTGCTGTAAAAGATTATTTTGCGGTGCAAAGATACAATAAAATCCTCAAAATGATAAAATATATAAAAGGGGAAAACTTGAATTTGTAGGAATAATTACACATAATCATATGTGTTTCTTTTAAGTTAGTCATAAAAAAACAGTTGAAAAGCAAGCATTTCGGTATTTATGTATATTTATTTTGAAGAAAACATGTATATTTGCATTCTTTAAATGAATGCAAAAAGGGATGGCTGACGCATTACTAACTATTGAAAACCTCACCAAATCTTATGGCGATAAACTGTTGTTTGACGACATAAGTTTTGGTATCAATGTCGGTCAGAAGACCGCCTTGATAGCCCGCAACGGTTATGGGAAGAGCACATTGCTTAACATCATTACGGGCAAAGAACTGCCAGACAGCGGAAAGGTGACACTACGGGGAGACGTAAAGATGGCTTATCTGCCACAAAATCCGGAATTCCATATACATCAGACGGTGCGCAGTTTTGTAGAGTCGGCAGAACGTCCCGAGAATGAAGAGCCGTGGGATTTTGAACAGCGAGTTGAGGAGGTCCTTTCTCGTCTCGAAATCAATGATATGATGGATCGGACTATGGAGACTCTCAGTGGAGGCGAGCAAAAGAAAGTGGCTCTGAGCCGGATACTCATAGACAACACCAATCTGCTTCTACTTGACGAGCCAACCAACCACCTGGACATAAGCATGATAGAATGGCTTGAGGAGTTTCTTGACAAACAACGACTGGCCATTCTTATGGTTACGCACGACCGTTATTTTCTAGACCATGTGTGCCAGGATGTTTTGGAACTTGACAACAGCCGTCTGTACTATTATCGATGGAGTCGCGGCAACACGGATATGCACAAGGCAAGTCCGTACAATTACTATGTGGAGAAAAAGGCCGAGCGCGAATACAATGAACGGGCCGAAGTTGAGAAAGCAAAGAGCCTATACAGAAACGAATTGGAGTGGATGCGTCGCATGCCTCAAGCACGGGGCACTAAGGCTCAGGCCCGCATCGACGCTTTCTACGAACTAGAAGAAAAAGCCCATACAAGGTTTGAGGAGAAAAAGCCCGAACTTTCAGTAAAGACTGAACGTATAGGAGGAAAGATTGTTGAGATGTACAATGTCGGCAAGACGCTTTCGGGGCGCAAAATAGTGGACGACTTTTCATACTGCTTCAAACGCGGCGAAAAAATAGGGATAGTAGGACCCAACGGTATCGGCAAGAGTACTTTCCTTCAGATTCTTACCGAACAGCTACGACCCGACAACGGGCGAGTCGTTGTGGGTCAGACGATACAATTCGGGATTTATAGCCAGAGAGGAATGAATGCCAGTGATGATCGAAGAGTAATTGATATTATAAGAGATGTGGCTGATGTCATCGAACTGGACAACGGGAAAGAGATGTCGGCACACCAGTTTCTGCGTTATTTCGGTTTCGACGACATGACGCAATACAATTATTTTGGCAATCTTAGTGGCGGTGAGCGGCGCAGGCTTTATTTGCTCACGGTACTGATGGCAAATCCCAATTTCCTGATACTTGACGAGCCGACAAACGACTTAGACATATACACCCTCGACATTTTAGAGCGTTTTCTTATAGGATACAGGGGATGTCTGGTGATTGTCAGCCACGACCGCAGTTTCATGGATAATATCATAGACCATCTCTTTGTTTTTGAAGGTAATGGCAAGGTAAAGGATTATCACAGCAACTACACCCAATACATGTCTGAACGGCAACAACGCGAACGATTGGAGCAGAAACAGCGACGCAACGAGAAGCCTCACTACGAACGCAGCCGCAACGACAAACCAAAGGCAACCTACAAACAGACAAAGGAATTTGAACAACTTACGGCCGAGATTGAAACACTTACAAAAGAGAAAATGAAGTTGGAAGAGATATTATCGGGCAGTATGGTCGATGCTGATGCCATCAACGAGGCGTCTATACGTATCGGTAAGGTTATAGAGTTGCTTGACGAGAAGGAGTTACGCTGGCTAGAGATAGAAGAGATAATTAATTAATATGATATATTATGTTACCAGAAGAATTGATTGAAATTGTCAAGAGAATTGCGCCTGAGGATGTCAACAGTATTATCATTGACAACGCTACTGCAATCAAGAAGTACACTTACTGCTACATTGAGGCATACGCCCAGCGTATTGAGTTCAAGTCGGAACGGCGCACAGCTGCCGTAGACGACACAATGGCACAGGACATCGTCGAGATTAGCCGCAGAAGCAGCGACAGTCCGTTTGTAAGACTTGACGATAATGCGGTTATTGATGCGATAAAAAAAGCCCCGAAATATTCAACAGAGAGTCTTTTCAGCAGTGCTGCAAAACGAGTGGAAGAACTTAAAAACGGTGGACGGACAGTAGACCACCATCATGTAATATTAAACACCATTGACGGAAGGTTGTCAAACAAGCAGCCTATGTTTGTCGTGAAAGAGGAATGTGGAGTCAGAGAGTGTCCCTGCTGCAAAGGAACAGGACTTGTAGAGCGTACAGATAAACAAGGTATGGTGGAACAGGTCACGTGTTCCGACTGCAAAGGCAATCGCCACATCGGAACGCTTTCATACATAGTCCCTACCATCAGCGAAAAGAAAGCCAAGATGATACATTGTCTTGATGGCGAGATATCAAACATTAAAGATAGCGTCATCGAATCACATAAGGATGACGATTGCACACCTACACGTATGCTCACGCATTTCAACGGCACTGAAAATGAGAATTACCCTATGGAACTGATACCTTATTTGGAACTGATACACGACAAGATCGGAGACAATAATGCAATTGAAGAGATATACTACCGTCTTGTTCCATGTTTCACATTCCAGTATCGCAATGTTCTGACAAGCAAGATAAAAACAGCCGTTTTAGTTGATCCCTATAACAAACCCGAATTGCTGCTTGCACCCAGCAGTGCAGGACAAAAGATGGCAAGTAGCGTTAAGGACAGCATAAAAAGCATAGGCCGTTTTTTTGGCAACATAAGCAAATCGGAAGCTTTCAAGGACAAAGAAGACTTGCGTCGTACGGTGCGTTTGCTTATCGCGATAGCTGTTGCCGACGGTAAAGTGAGCGAAGAAGAGAAGCAGACACTTACTCTTGCCATACGGAACATAGAACAGTTAACCACCAGCGAATGCGATGGAATGCTGAAACTGCTTGGTTCGGAGAACAACAGTTTTTTGAATGATGATGACTTCTGCTTCCACAACAAGGATAATGCACGTGAGACTTTGACTCGAATGCAGGAGATTGCCGGAGCTGATGGTGAGGTTCAAGATGAAGAGCGCGACATCATAGAGAAATTACGACTGACATTGTAATCTCAAGATTCAAGGTGGTCGGAAATCTTATAAAACATCATGCCATAAGAACCAGCAGTTGAGCTGTAAAAATTCGCAGGAACATTGTTAAAGGGTAAACAGTAGCATAGCCCATGTTGGGTAGCTTGGAACCTTCAGGAGCCATATTGTTAGCAAAGGCGAGAGTTGGAGGGTCGGTATGCATACCACCTATCACACCCATAAGAGTGTAATAGTTGGTTTTCAAAACCTTTCGACAGAAAACCCCTACCACGAGTGGTGGTATCATAGTAATGATGACACCATATACTACCCACATATAGTGGACTTTGATAGTTGCGACGAAATCGCTGCCGGCAGCAAGACCGACACCGGCAAGGAAGAGAGCTATACCCACTTCACGAAGCATCCAAACACCATGGCTGTCTGTGAATTCCTCAGTAAACCAACCTTTTCTAACGCCCATCCAACTACCGATGAGAGCCACAACCAACGGTCCACCCGCAAGTCCTAGCTTGACAGGGGCCGACATGCCAACAGGTATAGGTATTGAGCCCAAGACGATGCCGAGGGCGATGATAATGAAGATAGGGATAAGGTTGATTTTATGCCGTTGCGAAGAGGAGGTTGCTTGTTTTTCTGTTTTTGATTCAAGTGTTTCGTCAGTGACAGGTTCCTTTTTCAGATCGATGCGGCAAAGTGGACGCAGGAAGATACAGGTTATAATCATACCCACAACTGCCAGAGGATAGGCAACGGCATAACCGGCAGCGAGACGTCCGGATGAGAGGTCTCCGACAGCTTGTTGGGCTGCAGAGAGTCCGGGAGTGTTGGTCACAGCTCCAGTATAGACGCCGGCCATATCGGTGAGATCCTGATTGGCCAGTTTAGCAATAAGAACAGTAATGACGACACCAAGGAATACATTGACTGTAGCTGCGAGATTGAGAGCCAGTCCCCCTTTTTTGAAGGAGCGAAAGAAGCCAGGTCCGACTTGCAAACCCACGGCAGTAACGAAAAATATCAGACCGAATTCCTTGACAATATGCAACATATCGTGGTTTAATGAAACACCACATGCACTCAACGCAATGCCCACAAAGAGCACCCATGTGATGCCCAGCGAGATTCCTTTTACTTTCAATTTGCCCAGGAGGAGACCTGCGAAGATGGAGATGGCCAGCATCAGTACT
>FLNY01000053.1_pt1 | contig 16959 bp, 13 predicted proteins | sample 1140381 | NCBI WGS metagenome assembly FLNY01 (sample SAMEA3878172, study PRJEB12797) | bioreactor metagenome | biome: Moose rumen | place: Sweden | collected 2011-10
TTTCTCCTGCTCAACGCCATTAAATGTACAGTTCTTTACATTTATATTATATATATTATCGTTATCCTCAAGTCCGTTGAGCAAGATGCCGTAACGTGACTTCTGACAGGTTACGTTCTCCATATATACATTACGCACCGTTGGAATAAAACCGCGCTTAGCCTGCTCGCGAGGCTCATATACGAGGTTAATGCGCAGCACCGCCTCGCGACACTGTCCTACCTCTATATTGCGCATATATACATTCTCCGTTACTCCGCCGCGACAGGTGTTGGTCTTGATGCGCAACACGCGGTCAAGGTTTGGCGAGTCCATCTTGCAGTCCTCGGCAAACACGTTGCGCACGCCGCCTGAAATCTCAGAGCCAAGTACCACACCGCCATGTCCGTCCTCCATAGTACAACGACGTATGATGATGTTCTGTGAAGGTACGTTGGCACGACGTCCGTCTGCATTACGACCACTCTTGATAGCTATACAGTCATCGCCAGTGTGGAATATACAGTCTTCGATGAGTACGTCCTCGCATGACTCAGGGTCGCAACCATCGCCGTTAGGACCTTCGTTGATAACCTTAACCTTACGCACGGTGATGTTCTTTGAAAGAGTTGGCGTAATTACCCAGAAAGGTGAGCGCAGCATTGTAACGCCCTCAATGAGTATGTTCTGACACTCATAGAAGTTTACCAGCTGCGGACGCATACCATGGCCTTTGCCGAAGATACGCTGCTCAACAGGTATGTTATTGTCTGACATCCACAACAGTGTGTTGCGGTTGCTCAACTGATTACCCAAGGAATCCTTGCCAAACTTATCGCTGCCAAGGTATGGCATGGACTGCGCCTGCGGTGTATTCTCGTTGAAGCCGAATTTCTTTGCTCCGCACCACTGCCACCATGTCTCATTCTCACCACCGCCATCAATGGTTCCCTCACCGCTGATGGCAATGTTCTCTGCTTGATAGGCATAGATGCATGGAGAATAGTTCATTAGGTCAAGACCCTCCCAGCGCGTCTTGACAAGCGGATAGAGGTCAGGTTCATATGCAAAAAGTATAGTGGCGTCCTTCTCGATTCGCAGGTTTACGTTTGATTGCATACGTATGGCGCCCGTAAGGTATGTGCCGCCCTGCACGATTACAGTGCCGCCACCCTTCTGTGAGCACTTTTCGATAGCTTTGTTGATTGCTGTTTGGTTTTTGGCTGCGGTATTCTTCGGAGAAGCACCGAATTTCTTTATGTTATACGTCTTGTCCTTAAACGTAGGAGCAACTATGCGGCTCTCAATTTGTCGATAGAGTTCTGAGTTCCAGCCCTCGGCTGCATTGATAACAGTAAAGGCAAAGATAGAAAGGATAAGTGTTGTAATTCTGTTCATTTTATTTAAGGTTGTTTGTTTCGATAAAAAAGACTTGACAAAGTTACAAATAAATTTTCGAAAAACAATTATCAATAATCAAGAAAAACGTTAATTTTACTTAATAAAGTGAATTGCGACATGGAATATGTATCAGTAATCCAAATAATTTTTGTAATTTTGCATCCGATTTGTACGCTTAAGAGTGCGTAGGTCAGATATTTTAAGTACAAGCACGTACAATTTAATAACAGTTAATGAGACAAGACAACAGAAAACCAAATCCTAAAAACCAATATCGCATCAACGAACAGATTCGCGTGCGTGAGGTACGTATTGTAGATGAGGACGGCTCATCAGTAATGCCCACCAAAGAGGCTCTTGAAATAGCACGCCAGCAGGGTGTGGACCTTGTTGAGATAAGTCCTAACGCTCAACCGCCTGTTTGTCGTATCATTGACTATTCTAAGTTCCTTTACCAGCAGAAGAAGAAGGCGAAGGAAATGAAGCAGAAGCAGGTTAAGGTAGAGGTGAAGGAAATTCGCTTCGGACCACAGACCGATGACCACGACTATAACTTTAAGCTCAAACATGCAAAGGAATTCCTTGAGGAAGGCAATAAGGTTCGTGCTTATGTGTTCTTCCGCGGACGTTCTATTCTTTTCAAAGAGCAGGGCGAGGTGTTGCTCCTGCGTTTTGCCAATGATTTGGAAGAGTATGGAAAGGTGGAGCAGATGCCACGACTGGAAGGTAAGAAGATGTTCCTCTTTATAGCTCCAAAGAAGGCAGGACAGGCCAAGAAATCACAGCAGAAGCTTGATCGCGAGCGTCGCGAGGCAGAGGCATTGGAGGCAGGGAAGACAGCAACTGTGACTGACGTGGAAAATGATGATGTTCCGCAGAATGGAGGCTTGGCAGAGAATGCCAAAGGCTTTGAGGCTCTTGCAAAACTGAAGGAGCAGGGGCTCGGAGAGAAATAAGAAGATAAGAGAGGAAGCGATTACTTCGAATCATTAGTGCGAAGGCGCCCGGTATATGCGTCAAGCACATTTATTAATAATAAATTAAAACAAACAAAAAAATGCCAAAAGTAAAGACAAATTCCGGTGCAAAGAAGCGTTTTGCTTTCACTGGTTCAGGTAAGGTTAAGAGACATCACGCTTACCACAGTCACATTCTGACTAAGAAGACAAAGAAGCAGAAGAGAAATCTTCTCGGTTCTACTATTGTTGACACAACCAACATGAAGCAGGTACGTGACTTGCTGCGTCTTCGTTAATTAACCCTATTGTCTAATCTTTTTGTAAAAAGAAGTAAAAAACTATGCCAAGATCAGTAAATCATGTTGCCTCTAAGGCAAAGAGAACTCGCATCCTGAAGTTGACCAAGGGTTACTATGGCGCACGCAAGAACGTTTGGACCGTAGCAAGAACACTTGGGAGAAGGGTCTTACCTATGCTTATCGCGACCGTAAGAACAAGAAGCGCACATTCCGCGCTCTGTGGATTCAGCGTATCAACGCTGCTGCACGTCAGGAGGGTATTTCTTACTCTGTGCTTATGGGTATGCTCCACAAGGCAGGCATCGAGATTAACCGCAAGGTGCTCGCTGACCTCGCTGTCAATAATCCAGAGGCTTTCAAGGCTATCGTTGACAAAGTGAAGTAAATCACAAGCAAGCGAGAAAAGGTAAAGTAAACTAATTTCAATTTACGATACCAAAAAGAACTAAGCCGCAGACATTCCTCGTATAAAAGGAATTGTCTGTGGCTTTTCTGTATATATGTAGCATAAACTTATAGATATGTATTCATTCAGAAAAACAAATACTCCATTCCTGAATAATCATTATAGGGACTAAATAACAACATTCAAAATGCTTACAAGCTTTTACCGTGTTTAATTCGACACGATTAAGCATTGCAACAGAGTATTCTAACATTGATATAGTCAGCCTTTGTGAGGATTTTGTGGGTGATAAAAGAAAATCATTGGGAATTTTGGTTGTTAGAGCAAAATGTTGTATCTTTGCACTCGGAATTTAATAAAGGTGGGTTCTATAAGTTACCCACCGTAATGTTTAAAACGTTAATCCGCATATTTTGTTTAAGCCTACGATGGATATAGATATACCCCACTATAAATAAAACAATATGTTGCTTTTTGCGTTTTATGAATATTATCCTAATATGAAATCGTTATCTGTATGACCGAACAAGAACGCATACTGCAGTTGCGTAGCCAGCTGCACGAACATAACCACCGATATTACGTACAGAATCAGCCGATAATCTCTGATCAGGAGTTCGACCTTATGATGCATGAACTGCAAGACCTTGAGGCGCTTCATCCTGAACTGTATGATGCCAACTCGCCTACGATGCGAGTGGGTAGTGACGTAACGAAGGAGTTTAAGCAGGTGAGTCATAAGTACCCCATGCTGTCACTGGCTAATACATACAACGAGCAGGATGTAGCGGAATGGTATAGTCAGGTGAGCCGCGGATTGGAGGGAGAACCATTCGAGGTCTGTTGTGAGATGAAGTATGATGGACTCAGTATCTCACTCACTTACGAACATGGACGGTTGGTACGTGCTGTGACGCGTGGTGACGGTGTGCATGGCGATGATGTGACGGCAAATGTAAAGACAATCCGCTCAGTTCCGCTTGTATTACAGCCTGGTCTCGGATGGCCTGAGGAATTTGAAATACGTGGTGAGATACTTATGCCGTGGGAGTCATTCAACCGTTTGAATGCAGAGCGTGAGGAAATAGGTGAACAACCTTTTGCCAATCCTCGCAATGCCGCCAGTGGTACGCTGAAGAGCCAGGATTCACGAGTGGTGGCAGAGCGCGGACTTGATGCCTATCTGTACTATCTGCTTGTTCCGCAGGAGACAGAGAAAGAAGGTGCATGCCACTATTCTCTGCTTGAGCAGGCTCGCCGGTGGGGGTTCAAGATTTCCGATGGTATGCGCGTAGCACACTCGTTGCAGGAGGTCTATGACTATATAAAATACTGGGATACGGAGCGCAAACTACTTCCAGTAGCTACCGATGGCATAGTGCTCAAGGTCAACTCTATGCGTCAGCAGCAACATTTGGGTTATACGGCAAAAAGCCCGCGCTGGGCAATCGCCTATAAGTTTAAGGCAGAGAGAGTATGTACGCGACTGCTTGAGGTTACATATCAAGTAGGAAGAACTGGTGCCATAACTCCGGTTGCCAATATGGAGACCGTGCAACTTGCTGGCACTCGGGTGCATCGCGCTACACTCAATAATGAGGATTTCATCCGCTCCTTCAACCTGCACGAAGGCGATTGGGTCTATGTAGAGAAGGGTGGCGAGATCATACCGAAAATTGTTGGAGTAGATGAGAGCAGACGCGACCCGTTAGCCCAGCCGGTACGCTTCATTACACATTGTCCGGAGTGTGGAGCAGAACTTCATCGTGTTGAGGGCGAGGCTGCACATTACTGTCCCAATGATACAGGGTGCCCGCCACAGATTAAAGGACGCATAGAGCATTTCATTGCACGTAAGGCAATGAATATAGACAGTCTCGGACCTGAAACGGTAGATGCCTACTATGAGCGCGGACTAATTGAAAATATTGCCGACCTATATACGCTTACCCCTGAGCAATTGAACTATGAAGGCAACCGTGAAAAGTCTGCCCGCAAGATAGTTGCTGCCATAGAGCAGTCGAAGCAGGTGCCATTTGAGCGCGTTGTCTTTGCCCTCGGCATACGCATGGTAGGCGAACAAACAGCAAAGATATTGGCACGGCATTTCAAGTCAATAGAGGCTCTGCGCACAGCCACTGTCGAGCAACTGACGGAGGTTGATGGCGTGGGAGAAATAATTGCAGTGAACATAGTGAAATACTTCCGTGACGAGAAGAACGCTGCCATCGTTGACCGCCTTATTGACTATGGTTTGCAAATGCATATAAGTGATGAGCAGCAAGTGCAGCATGGCACAGCCCTTGAAGGTATGAGCATAGTTATAAGCGGTGTGTTTACGCAGCACAGTCGTGACGAATACAAAGATATAATAGAGCGTAACGGAGGTAAAAATGTAGGCTCTATCAGCAAGAATACCTCTTTCATTCTAGCTGGTGATAACATGGGGCCGAGCAAACTTGAGAAAGCCCAGAAACTTGGTATCAGGATAATGAGCGAAGAGGAATTTCTGCATCTGATACAGTGAAACGGAGAATTTTAAGAACCAACTATTGACACATTTCTGTAGAAATAATGTTTTTGGTGTAAGGAATTATAGAATATGATGCTAAATAATATACACAGAATAATACTGACTGTCTTTGTCGCAATCAGCAGTGCTGCAACGGCAGTTGCCTATCCTGTCGTTCATTCTGCCGTGGGCGATTGCATAACGACAGCGGATGGACTGACGCTGCGCCTTGTGACGAAGCATCAGAACTATGAAGGTGGCGAGGACGACACGCGTGACACTGACATCGATTCGCCCAAGTCGGTAAACTTCACGCCTGACGGGCGTAAGTATTACGTAAACTCACTTGAAGGATGCTGCACGGTGGTATATGATGCAGCTACGCATGAGAAACTTAAAGTGATAAACCATAAGTTTGATGGTTCGGAGACACATCTGTGGGGCAAGCCAGAGACGGCTTTTTTCCCTTTCCGTCATTACTTTGATAATGTCAACAGCTTTGATGGTAAGCCCGTAGAAGGTTGTTTCTCACATAGTGGCAGGTATTTCTGGGTACCATATTATCGCCGCACATTTGATATAAATGCGCAGGACCCCTCTGCCCTTTGTGTAATAGATACGGAGAAAGACGAGATTGTAAGACTGATGGAGACGGGTCCTTTACCCAAGATGGTGGTGACATCATTTGATGGTAAGAAATTGGCCGTAACTCATTGGGGTGACAATACCGTGGGAATAGTCAATATAGAGGGCAACGACCCCTTTGCGTGGCACTATGAATCATGCCCTGCCATTACAAAGAAACTCGTGCTGAACTACAGTCTTACTAAGCAGATAAACCGTGATGCAGACAGCGGCCTGAAACTGCGCGGAACGGTGTTTCTGCCTGGCGACAGCCTGTTGCTTGTCAGCCGTATGTGTGGCGCAGGCGGCTTCGGTGTCGTAGATGTAAAGCGCGGCAAATATCTCGGTATGCTTACGGGTATGCTTGAGAATACACGTCATATGCTTGTAAGTGGGGATTATGTATATTTGAGTTGCAATATTGAGGGATATGTGCAGCGTATAGCTATCTCTGACCTGATGAAGGGAATAAAACGTCTTTCGTCACCAGACTGTCGCAAGACTTCAGAATTAGGTCGCACTGCTACGGTGCAGGGCTTCATTACGTGTAAAGTGAACCCTGGTGCACGCACGATAAGCCTGTCGCCTGACGGACGTTGGCTTTTCGCCGCTTGCAACTCCAGCAGCAGTCTGGTGATTGTTGATACACAGAAGATGCAGGTGGCTGGTCAGATAATAGCTGATTCTTTCCCCGTAGGACTTGATATCTCGCCCGACGGACGTTGGCTTGTCACAACGTCGCAGGGCAGGAGCAATGGCGGTGGCAATGCCGTTGATGTGTTTGAGATTGTAACTCAGAAATAAAGTATAGGGGCATTGCAATGACCAATGAGGAATATATAAGGCAGAACAGCGACAAGGATGTGCGTAGCTTGGCTCTGTCGCGAGTGCCTGACGGCATTGACTTGCAGTGGTGTCTGAGGCAGATAGAGGGAAAGCAGTTGGCAAAGAAGAAGCTACATTCCTGGTATGAAGCCGAGGGATTGTGGTATCCGCCCCGTCTGTCGATGGAACAGTGTTCGAGTGATGCCACGGCAGCCTATAAGTCAGAGTTGATAGACAAACTGCCCATAGCGAGAAAACTGATGGCAGACCTCACAGGTGGCTTCGGGGTTGACTTCAGTTTTATGGCTAATAAATTTGAAAAAGCGATATATGTTGAGCGGCAGCCGGAGCTTTGCAATGTGGCTTGCCATAATTTTCCCTTGCTTGGATTGAAAAATGCTCAGGTAGTCAATGCCGAGTGTGAGACATTCCTGAACTCGCAAGCCAATGCCTCACGCGTTTATTCCCTCATATACTTAGACCCAGCCCGTCGCGATACAGCAGGGAGGAAGGTATATGGCATAGAGGACTGTACTCCTGACCTTACAGAGTTGCAGGAGCGATTACTTTCCATTTCCGATGTACTCGTGGTGAAACTGTCGCCGATGCTCGATATAACGCAGGCATTGCGTACGTTACGTAGCGTTAGAGATGTGCATATTGTAAGCGTTCGTGGGGAGTGTAAGGAATTGCTTTTTATTCTCAGTAACAAATTAGATAAGCCACTGGAGTACCACTGTGTGAATCTCGAAACAGAGGAGAAAGAGTTTGTCGCTATGGGCAATAGATACAGTAGGGGAGAGGTGCGCGCCCCTATGGCTGGTCATGTGCTTCTGGAACCTAATGCCAGTATTATGAAAGCAGGCTTGCAGGACGTGTTTGCAGAAGAATATTCGTTGTATAAACCACATGTAAACAGTAATATATTCTTTGCAGACGAGAGTGGCATTTGGGAACACAATACGCCAGCTCGTAAGTTTCGTGTCGTGGAGTTATATGATTTCAGCAAGCAGTCACTGAAGCGATTGCAAGGCACTGTGAAACAAGCCAACATTACAATACGCAACTTCCCCTCGTCGGTTGCTGATTTGCGCAAGCGCTTGAAAATAAAAGACGGAGGCAATGAATATCTTTTTGTGACCACACTGGCCGACGGCTCTCATGTCATTCTAAGATGCAGCAAGATATGAGAATACCTCCGTTGTTTCCTTATAGCGTCATGCTCGTAATCGGCATGATAGTAGGTAGTAGCGTCTCTGGAACGATAGTATTTGGCAGTTTCGTTTTGAGCATGTCAGCATGTTTCGGAGTGTCAACGCTGCTATTTTTGTTGTTGTCGTTTTTCCGGCGTTCCAATGTCGCGTCTTACGTTTTTACTCTCATGGCAGCAATGGCGCTCGGAGCATATCTTGTCAAGGGCGAGCGGCACGAATATGACTTTCCTTTCCAGCAAGAAATAGAACAGTTTATGACAGGTCAGCGTATGCTACTTGTAGAAACCTATCGTGATTGCGGTCTGACTGGCGACGAACAAGGAGTGGTTGCGGCTATGACGCTTGGCGAAAAACAGACTGTAAGCCATGAGTTGCGTGAGTCATACAATGTCAGTGGCGCATCACACGTATTCGCTTTGTCGGGCTTGCATCTCGGGATAATATACATGCTGTTGTCGCTGTTGTTTCCACGTCGCTTGATGTGGGTATTTGGAGAGTGGCGCAGGGTTGCTGAGTGGCTCCTGGTCTCAGTGCAACTGCTTGCCTTATGGACATACGTTATGCTCGTAGGTGCCCATCCCTCAATACTGCGAGCGGCGGTGATGCTTACGGTGTATGGGATTACGCGCAACAGTTCGAGACGTCCTGACAGTCTCAGCGTGCTTGTATTTACGCTTACGCTGTTGTTAGTGATATGGCCACAGTGGATTTTTGACATTGGCTTCCAGATGTCGTTTGCAGCAGTTGCGAGCATCACTCTGCTCTACCAGCCACTGAACAGATGGCTAATGGATATAAGTCCGCTGCTTTGTCGTTGTGCGATATTGCGTGTAATCCTGCAGACGATGCTTATTTCTACATGCGCCCAGCTGGGCGTTGCTCCGCTCATAGCTCATTATTTCCACCGCTTCTCAGTGTATTTCCTCCTGACAAACCTGCCCGTGCCGTTTCTTGCCACGTTGGTCATCTACCTCGCTGTGGTACTGCTTGCGTGTGCTTCACTGTCGATACCGGCGCTAACGACGCTTGTGGCGGTAGCACTGCATACCGTCGTGTCATGGCTTAATCGCTACCTTGTGTGGGTATCCTCGCTGCCTTGTGCTTCCATTGACAATATCAGCATTGGCTGGTTGCATACGATTGTCATCTATATACTCATAATATGCTTGTGCTTACTCGCTTACAACTTGAAAAAGGGGATAAGAAGAAGGTTAGGCTGAATAACAAGACAATAATGCCGTTGCATACATATTGATGCAACGGCATTGCTGTTTTTTGCTTGTAGTGTAGTTTGATTTACTCTTCCTCGGTGTGCTCTGCAATGAGCTGTTGCTGCAGTTCGTTGGGCAACAGTTCGTAGGAAGCAAACTTAGTAGTGAACGAAGCACGGCCACCCGTGAGGCTTGAGAGGGCAATAGAGTAGTTGCTCAGTTCCTTCAGAGGAATCTTAGCCTGCAGTTTCTGATAGCCATTCTCCATATCCATGCCCATGATAAGGGCGCGACGCCCCTGCAGGTCACTCATTACGTCGCCGGTAAGATCTGCTGGTACATAAACTTCAAGGTCATATATCGGTTCAAGAATCTTAGGAGCGGCATTCTTGAATGCCTCGCTGAAGGCATTGCGTGCTGCAAGCATGAATGATAGTTCGTTGGAATCCACTGGATGCATCTTGCCATCATATACTATCACGCGTACGTCGCGAGCGTAAGAGCCAGTCAGAGGACCGCGCTCCATCTTCTCCATTACACCCTTCAGTATTGCAGGCATGAAGCGCATATCTATAGCACCGCCTACAACGGTATTGATGAATACGAGCTTTCCGCCCCATTCCAGGTCAATCTCCTCACGGCTCTTGATGTTAATCTTCGTCTCAGTGCCGTTGACCTTGTATGTCGTTGGGTCAGGCATACCGTCGGCGTAAGGCTCTACAATGAGATGAACCTCGCCAAACTGTCCTGCACCGCCCGACTGTTTCTTGTGGCGGTACTCAGCCTGTGCGCTCTTGGTGATGGTCTCGCGGTAAGGGATACGTGGCTCAAGGTACTCTACTGGTATCTTGTCGATGTTCTCCAGGCGCCATTTCAGTGTGCGCAGGTGGAACTCACCCTGTCCGCGAACGATGGTTTGTCTCAGTTCTTTCGACTGCTCTACGACCCACGTCGGATCCTCTTGACGCATACGTGTCAGCGCAGCCATCATCTTCTCCGTATCTGCTTCTTTGACGGCTTTGATGGCACGTGAATACTTAGGGTTAGGATACTTGATGAAGTCGAAGCGGTTCTCACTATCCTTGCCATTGAGAGTATTGCCCGTCTTAACGTCTTTCAGCTTCACGGTGCAACCAATGTCGCCAGCCATAAGCTGGTCCACAGGCATACGGTTGGCACCGGCAGCGCAGAATATCTGTCCCAGTCGCTCCTTAGAGCCACGGTCAGCGTTGGTCAAGTCGTCACCGGGCTTTACGCTGCCGCTCATTACCTTGAAGTACTGCACCTCGCCAATGTGTGGCTCCACGCCAGTCTTGAAGAAATACAACGACTCTGGTCCGTTGCTGTCGATGGCCACTTCCTCGCCACGTGTGTTGTGTACCTTAGGCATCTCGTCAACAAACGGCACTACGTTTCCGAGGAATTCCATCAGTCTTCTTACGCCCATATCCTTGCCGGCGCATACACAGAATACGGGGAAGATAGAGCGTGTGACGAGGCCCTTGCGTATTCCCTCGCGCAGTTCGTCTTCGCTCAGCGTCTCAGTCTCAAAGAATTTCTCCATCAGTCCCTCGTCGTTCTCGGCGGCAGCCTCTACGAGTGCCTTGTGCATCTCCATCGCCTTGGCCTTCTCGCTCTCTGGAATATCCTCGATGGTAGGCGCACCTCCGCCAGGTCCCCATGAGTATTTCTTCATAAGCAGTACGTCGATAAGGGCGTTGAAGTCAGGACCTTCGTTCAGAGGATACTGTATAGGCACCACTTTTTGACCGTAAATTTCCTGCAGTCGTTCCAACGAGTTGTTGAAATCGCACTTTTCTGCGTCAAGCTGGTTTATGAGGAATATTACCGGTTTCTTCAGTTTGTCGGTGTAGCGGAAGTGGTTTTGTGTGCCCACCTCTGGACCGTACTGTCCGTTTATGAGCAGCACTGCTGTGTCCGTTACCTCAAGTGCCGTCAAGGCAGCGCCCACGAAGTCGTCAGACCCCGGGCAGTCGATGATGTTGAGCTTTTTATTGTTCCATTCTACATGGTAAACCGTGGAGAATACTGAGTATCCATACTCCTGCTCCACAGGGAAATAGTCTGATACGGTGTTTTTCTGCGTAATTCTGCCTCGGCGGCTGATGATGCCGGCTTCAAACAGTAGCGACTCGGTAAGTGTTGTCTTACCCGATCCGTCATTGCCAAGGAGGGCAATGTTCTTAATCTCATTTGTCTGGTACACTTTCATAGTATATTGTTTTATGTTAGCTATTGTTTAGTGCCTTCAAAAGTACAAAACTTTTCTTATATATCAAAGCTTTTCTTGATTTATTTAATATTTTTTAGTATTATGACCGATTTACTCATTATTTTTTAGTACCTTTGCACGTTGAAAGTAACAATACATGACTTGAAAGACATGATTCAGCGATTTTTTTCTCTCTTGCTCCTCGGAGCGTTGACTGCTATTTCTGCCTATGCTGACGACAAGGGTGTGACCATATACCTTACTGACGGTACGCATAAGCAGTACCGCATTTCTGACATTGACAGTATCGTATATGACGAGTATTACGAAGAGGTGGAGCCGCAGTATCTCAATGGTCACGAGTATGTTGACCTCGGACTGAGCGTGAAGTGGGCAGCTTGCAACGTCGGTGCTGATTCTGCCTATCAGACCGGCTACTATATGGCGTGGGCTGATACCGTGGGATATGTTGACTATATGGTTGACGAACACGCATTTTCATACAGCACGTATAAGTATTGTAATGGCATGTCGAATACGCTGACGAAGTATTGTAGCAATGCCTATTACGGCTATGAAGGCTACACCGATGAACTCACCTCATTGCTTCCCGATGACGATGCCGCACTGCACTATATGGGAGAGGGCTGGCAGACGCCTACAAGAAAGCAGATGCTTGAACTGAAAAACAACTGCTACTGGTGCTATACCGACAATTATCGCAATACATCCGTGCCGGGTTACGTTATATATAAGGTGAAAAACGATAATGACCGTGGCATCTATCCTGGCTCAGGCAAGGAACCTACAGCCAAATATTCGCTTCGCAACGTGCATATCTTCCTGCCCCTCGCTGGTTACAGAAGGGCAGAGGGTGGTCAGAATACAACAAATTTCGATGCTGACGGAGTATGGGCAAGGGGTAAGAGCGGACTTTATCTCACGGCCGACATTGATACAGGTTCGCCTGAATCCGCATATATACTCAATTTGAAATCGAATACGCTTGGAGTAAATTCAACTGGTGCCTATCGCTACTATGGCTGTACCGTCCGTGCGGTTTGTAGTCCCGAAGTAACTGAGTGAAAAACAATGTCTTATGCGTGGTGTTGTAATCGGGTACTGATTGTGCAGTAATCAGATAGCGATTACATTGTAATCGCATTGCTATTACAGCTTAATCAGATAGCGATTATCGTGATACTAAATATCAATAGAAAAATGAAGATAGATTTTGAGAAAGGCGGCGGACTTGTACCCGCCATAATACAGGATGCCGATACGAAAAACGTGCTCATGCTCGGCTACATGAATGAGGAGGCTTACCAGAAGACGCTCGATACGAAGAAGGTGACATTCTGGAGTCGCGGTCGCAAGTGCCTGTGGACGAAGGGCGAGACAAGTGGAAATTTCCTCGACCTCGTAAGCATCAAGGTAGATTGCGACAACGACACACTGCTTGTCAAGGTGCATCCTCATGGTCCTACGTGCCACACGGGGACTGACACCTGCTGGGGTGAGGAAAACGTATAGTTTGCTTCACCAATTTCTATTCTTAGACTTATTCCTCAGTGACCTCAGCGAAAGGTTTCGTAGCAAAGAATCTCGCTATTTGAACTGTTCGTGCCAATGGCGGAATACTTGTAGGCCGTCCTTACCAAATCGCTCCAGCGAGTGCAGAGCCTGTTCAAAGGTCTTCTGACGGTCAAGTTTCGTTTTTGAGAAGAACTTGTCAGCGTAGCATATCACCTGCTCCTCGATGGTTTCTGGTCTTAGGTCTTGCTCAGGCAATGGCAACCCTTGCTCACGAATGGCTTTTGCAGTCAGTCCTGTGCCGGTATGTCGGGCGCAGACGCGAGCGTAGTCGTGCAGCTCTTGCGAATATTCAAGGAGCATCTGTGCTCCGATTACGCCGTGACGCAGGTAATGCTCCGTACCATAGCAGTGGATTCCGGCAGCATCGCATCGTACAATGCCGATGTCGTGGAGCATTGCGGCAGCAAAGACGAAGTCTTCATCGCAGTGCAACTCTGGGTGAGCTTTGCATATATCTACAGCCAGTTGAGCCACGGAGCGGCTATGTACTAATAGTATGTTGCGCAACGCGTCGTTGTCGCCCAAGGGGTAATAGTGGTCTATTATCTTCTGATAGTCAATCATATCTTTCTTTGTCTTATAGCTTCATACATCAATATTGCAGCACTTACTGACACATTCAGCGAGTCAAGTCTGCCGAGCATGGGTATTCGTATGTGAGCGTCAGCCGCCTCGCGCCATTGACTCGTAAGCCCCGTAGCCTCCGTTCCCATTACGATTGCCGTAGGCTGCGTCATGTCTTGGTCGTAATACAGATGTGAGTCCTGTAACTGTGCGGTGAGTATCTGTACTCCATTCTCTTTCAGGAAACTGATACATGCTTCAGAAGTACAAGCAACGACAGGCACGGTAAATACTGCTCCTATGCTACTGCGAATTAAGTTGGGATTATACAAGTCTGTCAGTGGGTCGCATACAATCACTGCAGTTACTCCTGCTGCATCAGCTGAGCGGAGTATGGCGCCAAGGTTTCCGGGCTTTTCTACGCTCTCAAGCACTACATAGAGTGGCGATTGCGTAGCAGACTTACTGCTCAGTTCGTTGAGCGAAAGATGCCGTGTCTTAACGACGGCTATGATACCTTCGGTCGTTCCACGGTAGGCTATCTTCTCATAAACCTGTGATGACACTGTATATACGTGCACAGCATCGCCAAGTGCTGGCATTTCCTGTGTTACTTCTGATTCGAGTATAAACACCGTATCTACCTCATAGCCTGCAGTCATGCAGTGCATTAGTTCTCTACGTCCCTCAACTACAAACAGTCCCTCGCTGCGCCGTAGTGATGATTTCTGTTGCAGTTGCAGCAGATGCTTGATTTTCGGGTTATGTTGGCTTGTTATTGTTTCTGTAATCATGCTTTAACTTGACTTCACACCCCATGACGGGTGTTATGACTTTTTATCATCTGCAAAGGTAATGTTTTTTTATGAAACCTCCAAATATTATTTTGCCCTGCAGAAATCTTGGAAATAATGAAGTGGATAAATCTTTATGGTATTCTCTGCCGTTGCGGTGCTCAATCTTCCATTGTTCATAATCGGGAAACATAAAAAGATGTAATGAAATATTAGAGAAATCTAAGTGCAAAGATACGCAAAAAAGGTAGGAATTGTAAAAATAATTTCGCACACCTATGTATAAAAGGAGGCCATACCATTTCTGGCATGACCTCCTTGTCATAATTATATATGGAACATTATAGCTTTCTGTTGGCATAATTCTGAATACACTCAGGATATATGCGAGTGTACGACTCATCGCCGAGCAGAGTAGAAGTGAGCAACATGTCAGCCGTGGTACGGTTCGTTGCAAAGGCGATGTTATATAATGACGCCAGTCTGCTCAGTGCTGAAACATCATTCTGATGCCCCTGTACGGCAAGGTTGTCACAGAAGAATATCAGCATGTCGATCTTGCCCTCTGCCAGCATGGCTCCAATCTGCTGGTCGCCTCCCAGCGGACCGCTCAGCAGTCGTGTCACCCTGTCCTTGAATGGATATAGGGGTTCTTCCTCAGAGCCAAATGCAAGTTCGCCGATGAGCCTGCCGGTGGTTCCTGTTGCGTAAAGATGATGCTTCGACAACAAGTCGGCATTGAATCTTACCCAGTCCAACAGTTCGTTTTTTCTCGAGTCATGTGCAACAAGTGCAATGTTCAATGTCTCTTTCATATTCAGTCCTTTCTTTTAAATTATATTTTTACCTACATCTAATACCATTTCGGTATGTTATCCGCTGCAAAAGTGTTGTTTTGCAGCAAGAAAGTCAAGTGAATCGAAACTTACTTTTTGTGGCCTTTGTCAAGTTAAAGAAGTGAAGAATGAACTGTGTAACCATACGGCCTTGGTGGCACCGTTGCTTAATGGATTTTACAGCCGCACTCTTGACGTGTTCATCTTCATCTTTCGCATGGTTTTTGATTAAGTTAAGTTCGTATTCTGGCGTGAATTCTGGGTGTCCCTGAAACGTCAGGATATCATGACCTATCCTAAATCCCTCATATTGGCAAAAATCGCTGTGGGCAATGGCAATGGCACCAGGGGGAAGAACGGTCACTTGGTCATGGTGATTATACAAAAGACGCAGACGGCCATTGGGGAAATAAAAATGCATTATTTCGTCTGAGATGACTGACTCACGAATACCTATTCCCCATCCTCCAGTATACCGTTGCACTTCTCCACCTAATGCTTGGGCGATAATCTGATGGCCAAAACAAATGCCAACCAGTTTGCTATGGAGTGAAGATGCGTCTCTTATCCACTGCTTGAGTCCCAGAATCCACGGATCATTATCATAAGCGGAACTGTTACTTCCTGTAACCAGATACAGCTCATTTTTCTCCAATTTCTTGGGTAAAACGCCCGCCGTTACAGGAAATACCTCAAACTCTATGGAGTCATCAACAGAACGGAACATTTCCCTGAACATTGACGCATAGGAGGGAATCTCCGGCGGCAATAGTCCTGGGAATGTGTCACATAACAATATATTAATCTTCGGTCTTTTTGTCATGTCATTACCAGTCAGGGCAATTTTCAACTGTAGGGTGTTACCCTCACAATGAACATCAGGGTTTTCACTCATCATTATCAAATATTAAGGTGTATGTATCATAAATAGCAATGCATTCTGTAGGACGACGGGACGATTGTGGGCGAAGAACACAGTGCCTTCGACTGTCGCTTTTACATCGTTGAGTATCTGTCCGTTATAAGGGTCGATAATGTGAGCCAGTGACTCGCCAGGGAATACGCGGCTACCTGCATTCACTAACCGATAGAAGATGCCTGCGTGACGAGCCTTTACGTGGAGGAGTTCTGCCTCCTCGATGACGGCAGATTCGTAGGCAGCACCCAAAGAACCGTGACTAACTATGCCCGTCCGTTGCATCATGCGCAGGATGGCATCGATGGTCTCGCCACTGGTATTCAGGTCGATCTGGTTGGTCTGTCCCGCATAGACGGAGAAAGCCTTGGTTGCCCAAAGTTGCCAGTTGTAGTTGAGCAGCGTGGTGTCAAACGGGCGCGGCTTGCAGATGGTGACATACTTCATGCCGAAGAGCCTGGCAGTCTCAACATCCTCATAGCCCGTCTTCAGCATCCGCACATGGGGGATGAAGTCGCCAGGCACATAATAACTGGCCAGTTGCAGGCCATATTCAAAACCATTGAGGGCTGTGAAGATGGCAGCGGCAA
>FLNY01004281.1_pt1 | contig 16952 bp, 12 predicted proteins | sample 1140381 | NCBI WGS metagenome assembly FLNY01 (sample SAMEA3878172, study PRJEB12797) | bioreactor metagenome | biome: Moose rumen | place: Sweden | collected 2011-10
ATGTTCCCCAAACTGGAGGAGGCGTACAACATCTATCTTGAACTCGTAGATATCTTCAACAAGAAATCCAAACCTGCAGAGGCCAGGCTCAATCTCGCCAGATGGTACAACAGGATGGAGGCATTTGGCGAGGAAGGTTTCAACAAGGTCATAGAAACCTTCGAGAATCACAATGCTACCATCATCAACTACTTCCAGGACAGGCTCACCAATGCATCTGCTGAATCCTTCAATGCTAAAATCAAAGCTTTCAGAACACAGTTCAGAGGGGTTGGAGACATCAGGTTCTTTATGTATAGGCTGGCCACACTTTATTCTTGATTAGCTCAAGCCTTACCAACCTGGTAAATCCGCTGAGCCCAAAAAAGGCGCAGGTGTTTTGCTTCTCAGCCTATCCTGGTCCTACAGGCTCTCGCATTGCCCAAACCACACAGGATAGACAACGCTCGCAAGCCCACGCCAGTACGAACTACATAAATAATAATGTATATAGATACGTACCACGCAGACGCTTCGTTGTCATCTGTCTGTTGTGGTTTTGTACGGACTTGCGAGATTCGTAGGACACAACGACAGACGTTCGAAAACGTCTTTCTTATATATAAGGTTGCCCGCCGCCCACACGTGAGCTAATTGAGCATCGGGGCAAAGTTAAGACAATTTTGCCGAACTGCCAAATGTTAACGAGAAAAATTTCCAAAACATGACACAATAAGTACAACGACACGACCTACAGCGTGGCGATTATCGGCGACAACTCGTGGGACCTGTAAAACAACCATAGATCCTACCACAAACGGCCAAAAGGGTGTGTCATAATAAACGGACACACCCTCGACTTATTCATAAAGCTAATGGAAATGATAGCCTTACTTGCTTTTTTTCTTCAGCATGGTCAGCTCCATCGTTCCGCCCTTTACGACGTCGCGGAAGCGGATGCTGCCGGCTGTTGTCTGCTCGCCGTTGATGAGCTTGGCCGGCTGGACATAGACGTTCTGCTTGCTGTTGTTCTTGGCGGTGATGATGAGCTTGTCGCCCTTGTAGTACTGCTTATTCAGCTTGATAGTTGCCTTGTCGAAGACGGGGCTGCCGATGCTGAAGGAGGGTTCGGGCGAGGTGAGTCCGTCGACGGCAAAGAGTCCGAGGGCAGCCATCACATACCATGCGCCGAGCTGTCCCTGGTCCTCGTCCTGGCCGTAGCCGTAGCCGTGGATGCCGTCGGTGCCGTAGAACTCGTCGCAGATAGCGCGAACCCACTTCTGCGAGAGGTCCGGGCGGCCGCTGTGGTTGAAGAGCCAAGAGATGTGGAGGCAGGGTTGGTTGCCCTGGTTGTAGTATGTGCGGAGTCCGGCGAAGGCGTCAATCTCCTTGCCTCCCGAGAATATCTGGGGCTGCGAGGCGGTGAAGATGTCGTCCAGGCGCTTGTTGAACTCGTCCTTGCCTACTTTCTTGATGAGTTCTTCGGGTGTGTGTGGGACGTAGAAGGTGTACTGCTCGGCGTTGCCTTCCTGAAAGCCTCGCCATACCTGCATGGGGTCGAAGTCGGCGATGAAGTCGCCGTTCCGGAGTCGTGGACGCATGTATCCGGTCTCCTCATCAAAGATGCGTTCCCATCCGCGCGACATCCATAGGAGCTTTTCGTAGTCGTCTGTCTTGCCGAGGCTCTTTGCGAGCATGGCTGTGGCGTAGGCCGAGAAGGAGTATTCCAGCGTGTGCGAGCCGGAGAAGTAGAAGTCTTCGCCGCGCTCGCCCGGGTTCTTGTGCGGGGCATAGCCGAGTCGGACGAAGTCGGAGGTGTCGTCCTTGCCGGCTCCGGAAGGTCGGTTCTCGCCGTCCATTTCGTTTTTGAGGCAAGCTTCGTAGGCGAGATTGAGGTCGAAGTCGCGGATGCCGCACTGGTAGGCAGCGTCGATCATGAGGGGGAGCTGATTTGTGCCGACGCCGGAGACGTACTTCGAGTTGGCGAGCCCGTCGGCAAGCCAGCCACAGTCCTTGTACTCCTGGAGCGTCGAGGAGACGAATTCCGAGAGATGCTCCGGGTAGGCCAGTGCCCATAGCTGTGTCAGGTTCCATTGTCCACCCCACATGGCGTCGGTGTTGAACATGCGAAACCTGGGGGTTGCGCCTTCCATAGGGACTTGCCCGATGGTGCCGTCGTGTTTGGGATACGCGCCGCTGACGTCGCTCATCACGCCTCTGCCGAGCAGGGCATGGTAGAGACCCGAGTAGAATTTCTTGAAGTCCTCCTCGTTTTTGCCTTCAACGACGATGCGCCTCAATGCTTCTTCCCATGCACTCTGCGAGGCAGCTTTGGCTTGGTCGAAGCTGAGGTCGGCGGCTTCTGCCTTGAGGTTGATGCGGGCATTCTGCACTGAGGTGTAGGAGATGCCTACCTTGACGGTGATTTGTTCACCCTCTTTTGTGTGGAAGTTCAAGTAGGCTCCGGCGCCGATGCCATGCGCATAAGTGCGGTTGTCGTAAGCCTCGTCGCCATTGAACGTGCCACAGAAGACAGGCTTCTTGTCCACGACTGCGGAGAAGTAGATGCGCTGGTCGGCATTCGGCTGGTACTTCTTGATGTACTCGGGTCGCGTGATAACGTATCCCTCAACGCTCCCATCCTCGTTCACCCAGACTTCCGAGTCTTTCACCTTGCCGCTTTCGCCCTGCTGATGACCGATGTCGAAGATGAGGTGCGCCATTTGCGTCTCGGGATAGGTGAAGCGGAGGAAGGCCACGCGCTGGGTCGCCGTCACTTCAGCATTGATATCGTAGTCGTCGAGGCGCACCTGATAGTAGCCTGCCGTAGCGTATTCGCGGTCGTGACTAAAGCTGGAACGGTAGCCCTTAGGTCCCGTTCCGTCGGGCAGACCGGGGATGGTGCGGAGCTGACCCGTGGAGGGAGCCACGGTGATGCCGCCCACCTGGAACTCATGGGTGAGGACAAAGCCCTCGATGGACGTGTCGCGGTAGTCGTAGCCGGTAGCCTGCCAGCCGTCTGCATTGCCGAGCGATCCGTTGGTCGATGGGCCTGGTTTTGCCATACCGAAGGGCATAGAGCCCGGGGCGAAGTGGAAGGAGCGGCAATGAGCCGTTCCGATACGGGGTTCCACATACTGGAGGAGCGACGTAGAAGGCTGTGCCGTCGAGCCGAACGTGCTGGCAAAAAGTGCTGCTAAGAGTAGATTTCTTTTCATAAGAATATTGAATAATGAGTTGGTTATCATAGGAAGTTGGCCTCATCTCCTGAGCTTGCGGAACAGATACCTCACACAACTCGAGCGGTGAATCAGTCTCGAGACGCTCAAGGCAAAGGAGATGAGGAAGGCTATGCCACCAGCCAGGTACTTCTCGCTGGCGGAGGGAGAGACGAGGTAGCAGTACTCTACAGCCACTATCAGGCAGGTGAGCTGTCCCAGGCAAAAGAGCAATGTGCTCCTGCGGAACACGAAACCATAGCGAAAATGGCAGTAGAGGAAATAGATGACCACATCGTAGAAGGCTCCTACGGACATTGCAATACCTGCCCCGACAAGCCCGAACGAGTTGTAGCACCACCAGATGAGCAGTCCGAACAAGACGTCATAGATTACCTCGAGCACGAGATAGGCAATGCTGTGACCTTTTGCCAGAACACTATAGCCCATTGGCAATGACATGCAACGCATGAAAGGATAGAAGACAGCCAACGTGGCCATGCTCGTCACGATCATAAACTCGTCCTCGAACAACAGCTGAAGGACATGGGGCATAAACACGACAAGCAGGATGAGCAGAGGTGACAAGATGAGCGAACAGACATCAATCTGCTGATTGATGGTGTAGTTCATACGACCTTTATCGTTACTTACGGACGAGAGACGCGGGAAGTAGTCGGACTCCAAGGCCAGGAAGACCAGTCCGGCATAACCGAACATCAGAGCCCATCCCGCATTGTAGTGCCCCAGCTCAGCCATCGTGTGATGGGCAAGGATGATGGCCGGGATGGCCATCTGCAAGCCTGAATTGGCAACGCCAGCCAGGACATAGGGAATGCCCACCTTGATGAGCGGCAAGCCTTCGGTGAAGGTTTGCCCGGAGAGCGGCTTCACCTTGTACGGCACCATACGGAGGGAGAAAGAGAAATGCACCGCTGCCGACATGAAGCCACACGCAATGAGGCCCACAATGATGCCTCGGACGCCTAGCAGATAATACAAGGATATCGTGCAAAGCAACGTCCCGAGCGCGACGATAGTCTCTATGAATGCCACCTTCTTGACCTGTCTGAGTCCTTTCAGGATGGCACATTCGCCTTCGGCAATGATGCCCGTCACCGCCACAAGCGAGGTGAGCATCACCGCAGGCCAGCGCTGCCAGTCGTGGTCGAAATAGAAATAACTGATGAGGGGCGAGAAGAACAGGCAGATGAGCACAGAAAACATGGCCGACCACAGCACCCATGTACGGATGACCATCACCTGATGTTCAATCTCCTCCTCTGTGCCTTCCTCGAACAACTCGCTCGTCTTTCGCGTGGCATTAAGGGGAATACCCATGTTGCTGGCATTATTGAGAAACTCCGAAACGGAATTGTAGGCGGTAATAAGTCCCATGCCCCAGCCGCCAAGTAGATAGGCTGTGAGCTTCACACGAGCCGCACTGACAAGCATCTTCAAGCCTTGAACACCCCCGAAAATACCCGTGTACTTCAGCACGTGGTCGTAGGAGGTGTCGCTCGTCTCGGGGTTATGCAGATTCTTTAGTTCGTCCTTCATTTATAAATCATTCGTGCTGCAAAGATACGAATTATAATTCAAAATTCAAAATTAATAAATTCAAAGGAGGGATATGTATCGAAAAAAGTATTATCTTTGCAAAATAATTAGCAGATACTTTCCCAAAATGCAGGAATTCAAGGACATCATCTCCGTCATCGTATGCACCTATAACCAAGAGGACACGATTGGGCGCACACTGGACAGCATCCTGTCGCAAGAATGCCACTTGCCCGTCGAGATTATCATAGGAGAAGACGGCTCTTCGGATGAAACGCTTGCCGTCTGCAGGGCGTATCAGGAGCAGCATCCCAACGAGGTTCGTATCCTTGCAAATCCTGTCAATAAGGGCTTCGTCAGGAACTATTTCGACTGCCTTTTTGCCTGCCGGGGCAAGTACATTGCCGACTGTGCTGGCGATGACTTCTGGACAGATTGCAGCAAGCTCGAGAAGGCTTCACTCTTCTTGGACAAGGCTCCGAGCGTCGGCATTGTGCATACCGACTGGCTTCGCTATGATGAACAGACCGGAGAATACGCTTCTTCTGGCGCCCCACGAAGCGGCAAGACTCTCACAAACGGCAAGGAACTGCTCGCCGACATCTTGATGCCAAGCGAAAGACCTGCCATCCACCTTTGCACAGCCCTTTACCGCAACGACTGGATCAGGCAGGCAATGCACGACTTCCCGCAGTTCTTCGACCCCGATGCATATCAATGCGAGGACGTGCAAATCGCCTTCTTCCTTGCCCGCATGGGCAATGTCGGATACCTTCCCGACCAGACTCTCGCCTACTCCTGTGGCAAAACGTCAATCTCCAATCCCGACAGCGAAGAGAAGCAATTCCATTTCTGGGCAAACGCCACAAAACTTTCCTTCGACCTGGCACAGGCCTTCGGCATCAAAGACCAGCGGCTGGACCATTTCTTCCAGGTCCGCATCCACAAACTCCTGATGCACGCTTTCCGCAGCGGCAAGCCGTCTCTTAGGTCAAAGGCTTTGCTCATGCAGAAAGAGATGCACATCACCGACAACCGCCAGACACGCCTTGCCAAGTTCCTCCTGCTTCCAGGCATATGGCAGACAATGCGTTTCGTCAGGAACCTTATCAAACAACAAACTCATTAACAACACTAAAGAGCAGGCCATGAAACTCCGTTCCATATTAAAAACAAACTGGCTGGCAACCTTCCGCCTTAACTACAATGCAGGTGGCTGGAGAACAGTGTTGCGTATGCCCATCAAGGTATATGGTCCGCTGAAACTAAACATTCAGGGAAAGATTCTTCTTCCCATGGATGCACAACGGAACACTTTGGTCATCAACTCAGAACATGAGGACTACACAGCTGCGGCAGGCAAAGCAGAACTTAACATCCAGGGAACGTGGCATGTGGGAGGCTTCCTGCGCATTGGCCCCGACTCCTGCATTGTCATTGGGAAAGACGCACGGCTCGAAACAGGAACCGGCACCTACCTGGGACGCGACTCTCAGATTCATTGCAGCCACCACATTCGCATCGGGAACGACGTTTTTGCCGGAGAAACATACATCTGCGACAGCACCATCCATCAAATCATCTCATCGGGCAATGCAAAGCCCATGCTTGGGGATGTTATTATTGGCGACGGAACCTACCTTGGCTTCCGGGCTATTCTGCTGAAGGGCACCTCTATTCCTCCCCGCTCGGTTGTCGGCAGCGGTGCCGTCTGCACGTCAGACTTCAGCAAGCACGGAACAGAAAAACTCTTCATTTGTGGAAATCCGGCAGTCGTCAAGGCAACAGAAGTGACTGCGATTTTTTAATTTCATCATAAAAAACGAGAAAAAAGTTCTTCCTTTGCTTGCAGAATAAGGAAAAAGTTGTACCTTTGCACGCCGATTATTATCAAAGTACCCCTAAAGGGGTGCAAGAGAGGCGTGTGAATAGTCCGCATCATTGGCCTGTACGGACGGTTCGGGAATCGCCTCAACAACAATGAGAAATAAACAAGGTAGTTACAAAACAAAAAAGTTTAGACAAAGAATGGATACTTTGAGCTACAAGACCATCTCGATGAACAAGAACACCGTGAAGAAAGAATGGGTGGTAGTCGATGCTACTGATCAGGTTCTCGGCCGTCTCTGCACGAAGGTGGCAAAATTGCTGAGAGGCAAGTACAAGGCAGAGTTCACTCCTCATGTGGACTGCGGTGACAACGTTATCATCGTGAATGCCGACAAGATTATCATCACTGGTAAGAAGATGACAGACCGCACATATCTGTCATACACAGGCTACCCTGGTGGCCAGCGCGCTACGACTCCCGCCGAGATTCTGGCTAAGCCCAACGGCGCAGAGAAGCTGCTCCGCCACACCGTAAAGGGTATGTTGCCTAAGAACAAACTGGCCGACAAGCTGCTCGGCAACCTCTACATCTATGCAGGTGCAGAGCACAAGCAGCAGGCACAAAGCCCCAAGGCTATTGATATTAACCAGTATAAATAATCACCAAACATGGATACGAAATACATAGCTAATGCATTGGGCCGCCGCAAGTGCGCCGTTGCCCGTGTGTACGTCAGCGAAGGTAATGGAAAGATTACCATCAACAAGCGCGACCTCACTGAGTACTTCCCCAGCACCATCCTGCAGTTCGTGGTAAAGCAGCCGCTGACACTGCTCGATGTCGCTGAAAAGTACGACATCAACGTCAACCTCTATGGCGGCGGATACACTGGCCAGTCGCAGGCCCTGCGCCTGGCTATTGCCCGTGCACTCGTGAAGATTAACGCTGAGGACAAGAAGGCACTCCGCGCCGAAGGCTTCATGACACGCGACAGCCGCGAGGTCGAGAGAAAGAAGCCCGGTCGTCCAAAGGCACGTCGTCGCTTCCAGTTCAGCAAACGTTAATTGCTGCATAGGATTGCGAAAAGCTGTTTAGCATCTAAATCTGCCTGACTCCCTTTCCTTATATATTATATATAATGTATAGGGAAGTCATGGGGACTACTCGCAGATTGGTTCTAAAACACAAAGAATTAACAAAGAAAGTAAACAACAAACAAAAGAGTAGACAAGTGAACAAGTAAACAAGTGGACAAGTGAAATATTCAAGCAACTCGTCAACTTGTCAACTATGTAACAACTTGTCAACTCACAAAAAAAAGAAAACTTATGTCAAGAACAAATTTTGAGACTTTATTGGAGGCCGGATGTCACTTCGGTCACCTCAAGAGAAAGTGGAACCCCGCCATGGCTCCCTACATCTTCATGGAGCGCAACGGCATTCATATCCTCGACCTGCACAAGACTGTTGCCAAGGTTGACGAGGCTGCCGAAGCCCTGAAGCAGATTGCCAAGAGCGGAAAGAAGATCCTCTTTGTCGCTACCAAGAAACAGGCCAAGCAATGCGTTGCCGACCTCGCCACCTCTGTAGGCATGCCCTACGTCATCGAGCGCTGGCCCGGCGGTATGCTCACCAACTTCCCCACCATCCGCAAGGCTGTGAAGAAGATGGCTAACATCGATAAGCTGATTGCCGACGGCACCTTCAGCAACCTCTCCAAACGCGAGATTCTGCAGGTGAGCCGCCAGCGTGCCAAGCTCGAGAAGAACCTCGGCTCTATTGCCGACCTCAACCGCCTGCCCTCTGCACTCTTCGTCGTTGACGTACTGAAGGAGCAGATTGCAGTCCGCGAGGCTAACCGTCTGGGCATCCCCGTGTTCGGCATCGTTGATACGAACAGCAACCCCGACAACATCGACTTCGTAATCCCCGCCAACGACGATGCAAGCAAGAGCATCGAGGTTATCCTCCAGGCTTGCTGCACTGCCATCAACGAGGGTCTCGAGGAGCGCAAGGCTGAGAAGGCCGACAGCGAAGCTGCTGCCGAGCAGGAAGACCAGCCCGTGAAGAAGGGTCGTCGCAGCGGCAAGGCTCGCGAAGAGGCTGAAGAAGCTCCCGAAGCTGAATAAATAGTGGTTAGAGGTTAGTGGTTAGAGGTTAGAGGATTGCTCGGGCTTGCTGATTTCGACGCCAAAGGTATTCTCTAACCTCTTACTTCTAACCTCTTGCCTCTCTAACCTAACTTGAATTAAAAAAACTTAAATAAAGATACGACTATGGAAGTTACAATGAATGATATCAAGAAGCTCCGCGAGATGACGGGTGCTGGTCTGGCAGACTGCAAGAAGGCTCTGGCAGAAAGCGACGACATGGACGGTGCTGTGGCATACCTGCGCAAGAAGGGTCAGGCAGTTGCTGCCAAGCGTAGCGACCGCGAGGCTGCCGAAGGTTGTGTGCTCGTGAAGGCTGAGAACGGCTTTGCTGCCATCATCGCCCTGAAGTGCGAGACCGACTTCGTGGCCAACAATGCTGACTTCGTGGCTCTCACCCAGAGCATTCTCGACGCTGCCGTTGCCGCTAAGTGCAAGACTCTGGACGAGGTGAAGGCTCTGCCCTTCGGCGAAGGAACCGTTCAGGACGCCGTCACCGCTCGCAGCGGTATCACAGGCGAGAAGATGGAGCTCGACGGTTACTGCACCATCGAAGGCGAGAACATCGCTACCTACAACCACATGAACCGCAACGGACTCTGCACAATGCTCAACCTGAGCAAGAAGGTAGAGGACGAGACCGTGGGCAAGAACATTGCCATGCAGATTGCAAGTGCTGCTCCCGTAGCTATCGACGAGAGCGGCGTTCCTCAGAGCGTGAAGGACAACGAGTTTGCTGTTGCCATCGAGAAGAGCAAGAGCGAGCAGATACAGAAGGCTGTAGAGTCTGCCATCAAGAAGGCTGGCTTCAACCCTGCACACTTCGACAGCGAGGACCACATGGAGAGCAATCAGGCAAAGGGCTGGATTACAGCCGAGGACGTTGCCAAGGTGAAGGAAATCATCGCAACTGTTTCTGCCGAGAAGGCTGCCAATATGCCTGAGGCCATGATTCAGAACATTGCCAAGGGTCGTGTGAACAAGTTCCTCAAGGAGAACTGCCTGATGAGTCAGGAGTACATCTGGGACAAGAACCTTACCGTTGCTTCTTACCTTCAGAGCATCGACAAGGATCTGACAGTCACCGACTTCAAGCGCTTCACTCTCCGCGCCGAGTAATCACAAACGATACTGAATCTATTAGCCCCATGAGCCGCAAGCTTGTGGGGCTTTTTTTGTGATGGAAGAAGGAAGAAGGAAGATGGCTCCGCGCATAAAAAAGCGCGTCTTGCAGAAGTCGGAAAAATCCTCCAGAGGATTTGCCCAAATCCTGCAGTGGATTTGATGAAATCCTCATGTCGATTTTGCCAAATCCTCACGTCGATTTTAGGGACGAGTCCCTCTTGCCTTAGGGACGTGTCCCTTTCCTCATAGGGACGTGTCCTTATTGCCATAGGGACGTGTCCCTATTTTAACAACGAATTGAACAGATAAAACGGATATTGTAAAGCTGTTAGCAAAACACAAAGCCACTGGCAAATTCTAAATGACAGTTAAATATGTTCTCAGTAAAACCTAAGTAAAGACTCTATAAATTCTCTATAAAAACTCTACAAAAACTCTACAAAACCTCTATAAATTCTCTATAAAACCTCGATACTATCATTAACTTATTAAACAATGTGGCCTCTTACCTTTTATTCCGACCACAAATTACTCAATAACACAATTTATTTCCCGCGTCTATTTTCCAATTTTCAATTATTATTCGTATCTTTGTCGCGCAATGAAGATATTTGGCATAGGAATGAATTATGCGGCACACAATAAAGAGCTGCAAAATTCGTTATTATATATAGAGGCTCCTGTTGTCTTCACCAAAGCAGACTCTGCTCTGCTGACAGGAGGGAAGCCTTTCTTCGTCCCGGACTTCACACAGCGGTGTGACTACGAGACGGAGCTCTGCATTCGCATCAACCATCTGGGCAGGAGCATCCCCGAGCGCTTTGCACACCGCTACTACGACGAAGTGACGGTGGGCATCGACTTCACGGCACGCGACCTTCAGGAGAAGTTGCGGCAGCAGGGACTGCCATGGGAACTCTCGAAAGGCTTCGACGGAAGTGCGGCTGTTGGCACATGGATGCCGCTATCCCATTATGGGAAAGACATTCAGGACCTTCACTTCCACCTGCTCCAGAACGGCAAGCAGGTGCAGGCAGGTCACACAGCCGACATGCTCTTCGGAGTGGACAGGCTGGTGAGCTTCATCAGCCAGTACTTCACGCTAAAGACGGGCGACATCATCTTCACCGGCACGCCCGTGGGAGTGGGTCCCGTCAACGTAGAGGACCACTTGGAAGGCTACCTCGAAGGAGAGAAGGTGCTGGAGTTCAACGTGAAATAAAGCCTCTCCTCGGCACTCTCCTGAAGGAGAGGGAGAATAAATTACCACATGGCTAAATCGTAAATAAATAGTAAATCGCAAAATAGTAAATGAGAAGGATTATCACGATATTGATGCTTGCTGCGCTGACGCAAAGCATCGTTGCTCAGCAGGAGCTCTCGTTCACCAGCCTCGACTGGAACGAGATGCAGATTGACTCCGTGCTGCCCGTCTATACAGAAGTCGTGCCCCTCGAGACCGACTACCGTACGCACACCTACAGCGTCTCCCTGCTCTACCCCGAGTATGCTCCGCTCAGTTCGAAGGAGGCACAGGTGGCCGAACAGTTCGACAGTCTCCTGAGCGAGACCATCGACGTGGAGACCTTCGTCGGCATAGAACGCGGCAGGGGACTGCTCGACATCTCCTTCATCCCCATCCGTAGGCAAGGCACGAAGTACGAGAAACTCGTCAGCGCACAAATCGTCATCAATGCCAACTATACAGGCAGGCTCAACGCCCGCATGCAGGCAGGACAGGCAAATCGCTATGCCGACAATTCCCGCCTGGCAAACGGCAAGTGGGTAAAGGTGAGCATCACAGAGGACGGACTCTACCAGTTCTCTCGCTCCACACTTCAGAAGATGGGCTTCAGCAAACCCGACAACGTACACCTCTACGGCTATGGCGGACACCTCCTGCCCGAACTCATACGACAAGGCACACACCACGACGACCTCGTCGAAGTGCCTCTCTATTACAACAAGACGACCGACAGCTGGATCTTCTGGGGCAACGGACTCGTCCATTGGAACGGCGACACACGTGTGAGCAATACCTTCGCACGTCAGGCCTGTTACTTCCTGACACAAGAGGATGCACCATCAACGATGGAAACGCTCACGCCACCCAGCACCACACCCACTCAGTCTTACAGCACGGCAAGGGCTCACGTCCTTCACGAGAAGGATGAATTCGCATGGTTCTCCACCGGACGCCACCTCTTTGAAGCCGAGAACTATGCCACCAGCAACTCACGCAACTATACCCTCAACGCAACAGACCCCGCAGGAAACGGACTGCTCACCGTCGTCTTCACCAGTCAGTCGCCTACGACTAACGTCGTCAGCGTCACTACCAACGGCACAACAGCAGGCAGTTTCAACGTGTCGCCTCCAGGAGACTACACCTATGCCACATCCGTGACACGAAACTACGACCTCACTGCCATAGGCACACCTGCCACGCTCAACGTCAATCTTCGTGCCGACGCAGGCAAGGTGGCCCGACTTGACTATCTTGCATACAGCTACGACCGCAAGCTCAGCACCGCTTCGACAGGCTTCGTTGACTTCACCGGCAGCGCCAAAGGGTCTGCCACGTTCACCATCACAGGCGCCAACACCAAAGTCATTCGCACCGGCAGCGTAGGCGTGAAGGACGCACTCGTGGAAGGCACACAGGCAGACGGCAAATATAAAATCAGCGTTGACGAAGCCTCACAGCATTTCGTGGCATTCAACACCTCCGCCTCCTTCCCAGAGCCGGCCATCGTGGGAGATGTCGAGAACCAGAACCTGCATAGCCTCGACAGCATTGACATGGTCATCATCATCCCCACCAGCGGCAAGCTGCTCTCCGAAGCACGACGTCTGGCCGATGCTCACAAGCAATACGACGGGATGAACATCGCCATCGTCCGTGCCGACCAAGTATATAACGAATTCTCCAGCGGCACGCCTGACCCTACGGCATACCGTCTCCTCATGAAGATGCTCTACGACAAGGCCAAGAGCGAAGACGTCGCTCCCCGCTACCTTCTGCTCTTCGGCGACTGCGCATGGGACAACCGTATGCTGTCCGGTGCCTGGCTCAACAGCAATCCCGACAACTACCTACTCTGCTACGAGAGCGAGAACAGTTTCAGCGACACTAAGAGCTACGTCATGGAGGACTACTTCGGACTGCTTGATGATGGCGAAGGCTACAATATCCTGCGCGAGAAGAGCGACATCGGCATCGGCCGCTTCCCCGTCACACAACCTTCCGAAGCCAAGATCATGGTCGATAAGACCATCACATACCTAAGCAACCAAAATGCCGGCTCATGGAAGAACCTTGTTTACATACTGGGCGACGACGGCGACCAGAACGAGCACATGCGATATGCCAACAACGTGGCAGAGAACATCATATCCAAATCTCCCGACATGGAAGTGCACAAAATCATGTGGGACGCATACGTCCGTGTCACCTCGGCAAACAGCAACACCTATCCCGAAGCCACTAAGCAGATAAAGAAGCAGATGAACGACGGCACCCTTGTGATGAACTACACCGGTCATGCTGCCACCTACGGCTTCAGCCATGAGTTTGTCTTGCTCCGCGAAGACTTCGAGACAACCAAAAGCACAAAGCTGCCCCTTTGGGTCACCTGTGCCTGCGACGTCATGCCCTTCGACTCGAACGTCAGCAACATCGGTGAAGTAGCCGTGCTGAACCCGACGGGAGGAGCACTTGCCTTCTACGGCACCACGCGTACCGTCTTTGCAAGCCAGAACTACAACATGAACCGCTACTTCATGCAATACCTCTTCGCCCGCAGCACAGACTCCTACAAGGGACGCAACCGCATCGGCGATGCCATACGTCTGGCCAAGAGCAGCATCATCAGCGACGGACGAGAAGCAGGATATCTGGAGAACAAGCTGCAATATGCACTGCTCGGTGACCCTGCCCTCGTCATGGGCAACCCCATGCAGAAGATTGTCGTGGACAAGATTAACGACCAAGAAGCAGACGGCACGTCCATCCCGCTGAAGGCCGGCGAGCGGGTAAAGCTCTCCGGACATGTAGAGAAAGCCGACGGCTCTGTCATGACAGACTTCAACGGCATTGTCCACACCCGTCTCTTTGACAGCAAGGAGACCATCGTCTGCCTCAACAACGCAAAAGCCGACGAAGCATTCACCTATACCGACCGCAACAGCGTGCTCCACGAGTCGCAGGACAGCATCCGGGCCGGATTGTTTAGCGAGGAGTTCATTATCCCCATTGACATCAACTTCTCTGGCGAGAACGGACGAATGGTCTTCTATGCCATCAACAACGAGAGCGACACAGAGGCAAACGGCAGCTTTGAGGACATCCCCATCGGCGGTATCGTGGACGACACAGACTTCGACAAGGAAGGTCCCCAGATATATGCCTACCTCAACGACGAGGACTTCCAGAACGGTGGCGAGGTCAATGCCACACCGCTCTTCGTTGCACAGCTCACCGATGACAGCGGCATCAGCAGCAGCGGCAACGGCATAGGCCACGACCTCTCCCTTTGCATCGACGGCAGAAGTGACATGACCTACAATATCAACGAATACTACAAGCATGAGTTCGGAGACTTTACAAAGGGTTCTGTTGCCTATAACATTCCTGCCCTATCGAACGGACTGCACAGCCTGACCTTCCGTGCTTGGGATGTACTGAACAACACAAGCCAGACCAGTCTCGACTTCGTGGTGAACGAAGAAATGCCCACAAACATTCTCCGTCTCATGGCAAGCCAGAACCCTGCCATCACCAGCACGAACTTTATGGTAAGCTACAACCTCCCAGGCAGCGAATGCGACTTTGTCATCGAGGTCTTCGACTTCTCTGGCCGATGCATCTGGTCGCACGAAGAGAGCGCAGGAGAGACCAGTGGCGTTTACACCGTCACATGGAACCTCACCAACGGCGCAGGTGCAAAAGTGGATACCGGCATCTACCTTTATCGCTGCAGAGTGAGGTGCGGAGAGAGCAAATGGACCTCAAAGACACAAAAAATCATTGTGCAGAACAATAAATAAGCCCTCTACTCAGTTATTATAGAGTATGAAAGCACACAGAATCATCCGAATCCTGCTGCTGCTCATTGTGTGTGGCAGTGGAACAGTCCTTGCGCAGGACAAACAGAACCTTTTCAACCCGATACATACGGCAGTGACATCGCTGAGCATAGCCCCTGATGCGCGTGCCGGTGCCATGGGTGACATCGGTGCAGGCACAGAGGCCGACGTTAATTCGCAATACTGGAATCCTGCCAAATATCCCTTCAACGTAGCACGTGCCGGGGTCGGTGTCAGCTACACGCCCTGGCTGCGCAAGCTGGTCAACGACATCAACCTGGCCAACGTGACAGGCTTCTACCGCATCGGCGACTATAGCGCCGTGCATGCCTCGCTGCGCTACTTCAGCCTTGGCGATGTCTATATCGACGGCTATGACGACAACATGACAATCAGGCCCTACGAGATGGCTATTGATGCCGGCTACAGCCGTATGCTGAGCGAAAACTTCTCAATGGCTGTCAACCTGCGTTTCATCCTTTCCGACATCAAGTACACCTATTCCGAAGATAGCAGCCCAGGCAAGGCTTTTGCTGCCGACATCGCCCTCTACCGCCTGGGATACTTCATGGCTGGCAACCGCGAGTGCAGCTTCGGTTGGGGTATCAACATCAGCAACATCGGTTCTAAAATCTCATACGGCGGAAGTCTATACTCCGAGTTCATTCCCACTAACCTTCGCATCGGTTGCAACTTCACCATTCCTTTCAACGAATACAATAAGTTCAGCATCGGTGCCGACATGAACAAGCTTCTCGTGCCAACCTTCCCTATCAACACGGGTGACGAGCAGGGCGAAGATATCGAGGAACTGGAACGCAAGAACTACTACGAGGTTTCTTCCATCGCAGGCATCTTCAAGAGCTTCGGCGACGCACCCGGCGGCTTCAAGGAGGAGATGCAGGAGATACAGTGGAGCTTAGGTATGGAATATACCTACAACGACCGCTTCATGTTGCGCGCCGGTTATCACCACGAGGCAGAGAACAAGGGTAACCGTAAGTACTTCACCGTCGGTGCCGGCTTCCACATGAGCGTCTTCTCCGTCGATGCTGCCTACGTCTTCTCTACGGCACAGACCAATCCTCTGGACCAGACGATGCGCTTCTCGCTGGGCTTCGACCTGGACGGCATGCGCGACCTCTTCGGAAAGATGAGACGCAGATAAGAAGCCCCCTCCTAACCTCCCCAAGGGGGAGGAACTTCAATGGTCAATGGTCAATATTCAATGTTCAATAAGATAAGAGTCGGTTTTGGATTCGATGTCCATCAGCTTGTTGAGGGACGCGAGCTTTGGCTGGGCGGCATACGCTTCGAACATCCCCTCGGACTGCTGGGGCACAGCGATGCCGACGTGCTCATCCATGCCATCTGCGATGCCTTGCTGGGCGCTGCCAACATGCGCGACATCGGTTATCACTTTCCAGACACGAAGGACGAGTTTCACAATATTGACAGCAAGATACTTTTGCGCAAGACGGTCGAGCTGATTGCCACTAAGGGCTACACCGTTGGCAACATCGATGCCACCATTTGTGCCGAGCGCCCCAAACTGAAGGCACGCATCCCCGAGATGCAGCAATGCCTTGCCGATGTGATGGGAATAGATGTTGATGATGTTTCCATCAAGGCAACGACGACGGAGAAGCTTGGCTTCACCGGACGCGAGGAAGGCATTTCAGCCTATGCCACTGTGCTGATCGAGAAAAAAGTTTGAAAAAATTTCCTTTTTTTCTTGCAGGGCAGTGCAAAAAGACTTATCTTTGCAGCAGAAATTACCAAAGGACAATTTTTGAGGCAGTTCTCTTGCCAATGTCAGTAGATCCGAGGTAAATTCTAAGGCTCTTTGAAGTAACTTCTCAGTCAATTCTCAGTAACAGCTATACAAATTCTCTATAAAAACTCTATAAAATCACTATACTATAGAATACAGTTTTTATAGACATCTTATAGAGAATTGATATAGGTCGTACTTTGATTTTACTGAAAACTGACTGAAAA
>FLNY01004423.1_pt1 | contig 16937 bp, 11 predicted proteins | sample 1140381 | NCBI WGS metagenome assembly FLNY01 (sample SAMEA3878172, study PRJEB12797) | bioreactor metagenome | biome: Moose rumen | place: Sweden | collected 2011-10
CTCCTGTGCATCCAATGAATCCCGTTCCTGTAAGCCTGAAACGTTTCCGGATTCCCTGCGTCTTATCTCATCCTTGATGGCGGAAAGAGTCTTACTCCATGCGGCAATCATATTATTCGCCGTTCTTCTCTGTCCGCTGGCCGACGCCAAACCACCGAACCCGTCATCGTAGTTGTTGGCCGACGCGACATCCAGAAGCGAGCGCGCACCGTCAATCTCTTCCTCCACAAACCGACGGCATCTCACAAGCTGCTCATCGGTCGCAGTGGAGAAACCGTCTCTGCGAAGAGGCGCAAGTACTTCATGATAGAACTCTTCCCTTGACATCTCTAACCGCCCCGGCTCCCCGCCACCATTTTCTCCGCCTTTTCCTTGCGCGGTTGCGGATTTTTCACTACCTTTGCCTGCGGAAGTCAAGGAGGAGTTCTCGCTGGTGGCGGTAGCACCATTAGAATGGCCACGATTAACCTCAACAGTTTCGGTGCTTGAACTGTTCCCGATGGTGGGCAGGGACGCGACTTCACGCATACGGCGCGAGTATTTTTTTCGGAAAATGCCTGCGCTGTTTACATTCCAATACGAACCATCACGCGACATCATCCAGTGAGTGACCGTCCTTGATCCAGCCGTCACCCAGCTCACGGTTCTTCTCCACCACACGGTCGCTGAGCGTCCAATCCAGGTCATCATTGAACGTCACACGATAATCCGACGAAGCGCCAGTCGATCCGTCAACCCTGTCAGTCACGTCCACACGTCCGTCACCAAACCTACCATCGTATGCGCTCCTTGCGTTAATCCAGTCAACCAAAGCCCCAACTACCTCCTTGTCAGCTCCGCTCATTATCGCCTGTCTCAACATCGCCAGGTCATCCTCCACCGTAGCCACATTCTGCATTCCCCCATTGAGCGACCAGCTTTATATTCATACTCATTTTCTCACCAAATGACTACATATTTTACCAATTTTTGAGTATTTAAAGATTGAATTAAAAGCAGTAATTTTGCAAAGTAAAATTGTGTACATACTTCAAAAGTGTAAGGTTCTATTTTTCAAAAGGAAATAACATTCAAAAAAAGTAAATAATGAAGAGAGTATTAACGACAAGCATCCTTATTGCCGGACTACTCACATTGAGTGAGAATGCAGATGCTCAGGTGGTAGCAGGTGACAGCGTGATGCAACATGTAAAAGGTAACAGATTGAGCGTTGGAGGTTATGGAGAAGTGGCATATGGAAGAAATTTCTATAGTGACCACGTGAGTCGCTATAGCGCTCCTCAGGATCACAAGAACGACCCAAGTCACGGACGCTTTGACATTCCTCACGCAGTGATTTACCTGGGTTATGACTTCGGCAAAGGCTGGAGTTTCGGCACTGAGATTGAGTTTGAGCATGGAGGTACAGGTGTGAGCTATGAGAAAGAAGATGAAGAAGGAGGTGAATGGGAACAGGAAACCGAAAAAGGCGGTGAGGTTGAACTAGAGCAGTTTTGGATTCAGAAAAGTTTCTCCCGTGCGGCAAACTTGAGATTAGGACATATTGTGGTACCAGTAGGACTGAATAACGCCTACCATGAACCCTTGAATTTCTTCACTGTTTATCGTCCAGAGGGAGAAAACACAATTTTACCATCCACGTGGCATCAGACTGGTGTAAGCTTCTTTGGTCGTGCGGGTCAGTTCCGTTATGAGGCACAGTTTCTGGCAGGATTGAATGCCGATAACTTCACGAACACTGGTTGGGTTCATAAGGGTGCGTCCTCAGCGCTTGAGTTTGATGTGGCTAATAAATATGGTGGAGCCATTCGTAGCGACTATTATGGTATACCAGGATTGCGAATTGGTTTGAGCGGCTATTATGGTCACAGCATCGGCAACAGTTATCCAAACAACAAGAACGGCACTGACGCTAAATATAAAGGTGTTGTGGCAATCGGCGCTCTGGATTTCACTTATAATGCTCATAACTGGATTGTACGCGGACAGGCAGACTATGGATATTTGGGAGACGCAGCAGAGCTGAAATATATCTACAATCGCATGAACTCCAAATCGCCTTATCATCATTCCGCTTATGTAAGCCAGAATGCATACGCTATTGGTGTTGAGGCCGGTTACGATGTGTTCTCTCAGATAGAGAGCCTGCGTGCTGACAACCAGAAACTTTATGTATTCGGTCGTTATGAGTCGTATAACCCATACGCATCAAAGACAAAGAACACAGCTTACGACTACACAGCCGTAAAACGGCTGGCATTCGGCCTGAACTACCATCCGATAAAAGAGATTGTACTAAAAGCCGAATATAGCCACCGTTTCCTGAAAAGCCAATACAACAATGAACCGTCAATCAATATCGGCATAGCGTATGAAGGTTGGTTTTTGTAAATATAATAAACATATTAATAATTAATTTTAATAACCTAATAATTTTAAAAAAAATGAAAAAGTATCTTTTTTTAGCAATGGCCTTGATGATGGGCACTATGGTTTTCACATCATGTAATGATGATGACGATGATAATGACAATAAAGAGAATGTATATAAAGACCGAAAATATGGCCGTGAAGCCATTCAGGCTTGCAACGATCTTGTTGACGACCTTACTACCGCTAACAGCACTATCTCACAGGCAAAGCTCACATCTGATCAGGAAGCTGAGTTGAAGCAGGTTGTAGCAGGTGTAGTGGACAACGTGATAGTTCCGACCTATACAAACTTGGCAGATGACACAGAATCATTGTTGAACACACTAAAAGGTCTTGATGTGAACACACTGACGCAGAGTGCTATCAACAATGCCTGTGCGGAGTTCAAGAAAGCCCGTAACCACTGGGAGACCAGCGAGGCATTCCTCGGTGGTGCCGCAAGCGACTTTGACGTGGATCCTACGATTGACTCTTGGCCTCTTAACCGCACCCTGCTGATTAGCTATCTTGCAGGTGGCAACACAGACTTCTCTGAGGAGATGCTTGAGGACGCAAGTATCCTTGGTTTCCACGCTCTTGAATTTATCCTGTTCCGCAATGGCAACCCACGTAATGTGAGCGAATTCAAGGGATATGACACCTATAAGGGATTTGAGCGTATCACTGGGGCATCGGAACTTGCATACGCACAGAGAATCTGTGAACTTCTTTATCAGCGCACTTGCCAGCTGCAGGTTGCATGGGAAGGAGCAACAGCAGCGAATGCAGGACGTGTGGCAGTTGTAGATGCAGCCGGATTGGAACGATTAACCACCAAAGGCTATTCTTTCGGTGACAACATGAAAAATGCCGGTAATCTCAACAAGAGCACTTTCCCTTCATTAAAAGATGCCATCGCACAGATTCTCTCCGACGACGAGGGCAGTTGTGTGGGCATAGCCGACGAGGTGGGTAATGCAAAGATTGCCAACCCATTCTCATCCGGTGACGTTTCTTACGTTGAAAGTCCGTTCAGCTACAATTCCATCACTGATTTCCAGGACAACATCCGTTCTATCCGTAACGTATGGCTCGGAAGTCTGAACGGCAATGCATCCAGCCATAGTTTCCAGAAATTCTTCTCCGCAAACTCAACCAAGGTGGGTAATGAAGTTGAAGACTCATACACTCAGGCAATAGCTAAGATTGGCGCCATGCCAGCTCCTTTCGTTAAATACGTAAGTACCATCTGGGGCGTTGATTATGAAGATTCAGAGCTTCAGGAATACGAAGACTAATAAAGAAACAATATGGTTATGAGAATAATTTTCAGATTTTTTTTATTTGGAGCTGTATCATTTTCTCTGTTCGCATCATGTAGCGATGACGAAACGGTGAATAACAAACTCACGCCAACAGAAAATGAATTCGGTGTGGCAAACGAAGTGTTCAGCGCTGAAGAGTGGTATCCAGGCGGAGAACTTGGTACTACAACTAATGCGAGCTATTCCGCACCAACGGAAGCAGTTTCACTTATTGGTGCAGATGCTAACTTCAAGAAAGGAGAGGACAATTTTGAACATCTTTACACCTTTACAGAAGCACCGCGTAAGGGACTTGGCCCGGCCTGGGTACGCAACAGCTGTATTTATTGCCATCCGTCCTACGGTCATGGAAAACGGATGAACCGCTATCGTGCCAACGACTTCGGCAACGGATATCTGTTGGTTGTATATCATCCTGTTGAAGAATACACTTCAGACGGTGTTCGTTATACTACCAGTGCATCAGGTTACATCTCAGAAGTAACCGGTATGCCACAGACCAAAGCAATGGCACCTTTCAAGGCTCCGATCGACGAAGAGCAAATCAACCTTGAATGGCTGGATGTTAAATCCATGCCAAGCGGACTACCGATGCAGTTCCCAGACGGAGAAACCTATTCACTGATCTATCCGGAAATCACCATTCCGGAAAGTGCTTTCAATACGAATCCGGTTCCTACCAACTATGAGGTACGTCTGGAAAGCACAATAGGCGTATATGGAACCGGGCTGCTTGACGCCATCGACACGGATGATATGAAGGCACAGTATCAGCTTGAAGCAAAATACGGAGCTAAATTAAATCCTGGTATGTGGAATGCAGATGCGAACGACTGGGCAACCAGCGCATATTACACTCTTGCCGACGGTCAGAAACGAATCAAGAAGTTCACCTATGCCATGACAAGAGCCTCACTACAGGACGGTGCCGGAGCAAATGCCATCTGGAACATCACAAACGTTACACGATCCGACCGCCATTACCTCTACAGCACTCCTGCTTGGGCAAAAGCCATGTCGGAAGACGAAGAAGTGATTTCTTATATTCAGGCAAATGGTAACGACAAAACATCCCTGCTCTATCCGTACTATGCTGACGGCACCAGAGAGGGTATCAGCGAGCGAGTGAACCTGCTACTCAGCACTAACACAGCTGCTAAAGCTGCCACTTTTGAGGAATATTTTCTCAAGGGTGCTCCATATAACGGAGAGGAAGAGATGAGCGATAAGGATTATTATGATTTCATGGTATGGCATCGTGGTCTGGCTGTTCCAGCAGCACGTAATCTTGACGACAAGACCGTTCAGCGCGGCAAGACCGTTTTCAATGAAATCGGCTGTGCCAATTGCCACAGACCTTCCTGGAAGACAAAGAACGATGATTACTGGGTGGACAACAGCATCAAGGCATACGCTGAGAGCATCAATGCCAATGCCAATGAAATGCTGCCGAAATATCAGAATCAGACAATCTGGCCATATACAGACATGGTTCAGCACAGACTCTTCATGGAAAACGACATTCGCACTGGTTGGTGCCGTACGACTCCACTGTGGGGACGTGGTCTGTCTCTTCGTCTGACTGGAGCTGAGGATCGTCTGCATGACTGCCGGGCGCGCAACGAGGTAGAAGCTATTATGTGGCACGGCTACAGCAAAGACTCCGATGCTTACGGCACAACATTGAAGTTCTATAATCTTCCAAAAGAAGACCGCGACGCAGTCGTTAAATTCATACAGTCAATCTAAGATTAATTTCATCATAATCTCAACACACATACTATGGGACAACTGGAACAACAAAAGCATTTGTTGTTCCAGTTGCTTTTTCGTAGGATTCTTCGTATATTTGCAAAAAAATAAATCAGAATGCTAAAAAAAATTATTTCAGCAGTATATATCCTTATCATCGTCAGCCTGGGTGCTGCCACAATCATAGAGAAATATCAGGGAACCGGATTTGTAGCAAAATATATTTATGGTTCATGGTGGCTGTGTGTGTTATGGGCTGTTTTGGCAGCTTTAGGAGTCTTTTACATCATCAAACGACATTGTAATAAAATATCCATGCTGACGCTTCACTTGTCATTTGTTATAATTTTAACAGGAGCGTTACTCACACATCTGACAGCTATAAAGGGCATGATTCACTTACGAAAAGGTGAAACGACTAATTTTTTTGTTTATACTAATGAAGACGGTGAACAGAAAAACGGTACACTCCCCTTCTCTATCCGACTGGATAATTTTAGTATTAAGAAACACTCAGGAACTGATGCTGCTGAAGACTATGTCTCTGACTTTACTATCATAGATAAATCGGATAGCCTGAAATCATCAGTTTCGATGAATAACATCTATTCTCACGGGAACACACGTCTATACCAGACTTCATTCGACAAAGATGAAAATGGAACATACCTGTCGATAAACAGTGACCCCTATGGTATCACCGTTACGTATATTGGTTATGCGCTCCTGTTCATAGGACTTATATGGATACTGATAGATCCCAAAGGAAAATACAGAAAGATATGTCGGCAGATATCATCTACGGGGGGGGCTTCCTCAAAAGTGGTAGTAACACTTTTATTACTCTTCACAACATATCAGGCAAAAGCAGTTCAGACCCTTACAAAGGAGCAAGCCTCCAAATTCTGCAAAATAAACATGGTATATAACGACCGTGTTTGTCCGGTTCAGACATATGCTTTGGATTTCACAAAAAAAATGTATGGGAAAAGGTATTATAAGGATTTTTCAGCAGAACAGGTGTTGACAGGATTCTTATTTTGGTATGATGAATGGAAGAAAGAGCCTATTATCAAGATAAAGGACGCTGTCGTATGCGAACGCCTCCACTTACCGAAATACTGTAGTCTGGAACAGTTTATCACCGACGACTCAGGTTATATATTAGGACCATTTCTCAATGAGTATTACAGAGGAATGACCGATAAATTTCATCAGGGGATCAACAAAATTGATGAAAAAATCGGTCTTATTATGGAGCTCCATCAACTGGGTTCCCTGAAGTTGTTTCCTTACACACATGAAGGAGAAACCACATGGTATGCAGCAAATGATGATTACCCGGATTATATTGAGGATGAGCGCAAGACTTATATGAGCCGGATATTCGCATTTCTGAACGATGAGGCAAGAAACGGCAAAACGGCAGAAATGGATGAGGCTATCAGTAAAATCATAAAATATCAGCAGACATTCGGGAAGAACTCCATCCCATCCGCGACAAGCCTAAAAGCAGAATACAGCTATAATGCCATTCCATTTGCCACAATTCTGTTTATGCTGAATCTCACGATGGGATTCCTGGCATTCTTTTTCTATATCTATCGTATTATCAAAAGGAACGGTATGTCGTCGGCAGACACAACAAGCGACAAAATCATGTTTTATATAAGTCTTGCAGTTTCAATCATCAGTTTTCTGGCTCTAAGCTACTGCATTACCCTAAGATGGATTGTCAAGGGGAGCATACCTTTGTCAAATGGGTATGAGACAATGCTGTCAATGGCATGGATGATTATGTTGGTGTCGTTGATAATGTGCCGGCAATATCGGATTCTCCTATCATTCGGGCTTCTATTATCAGGGTTCTTTCTCCTCGTCAGTCACATATCACAGATGGACCCGCAAATCAGTCATCTGATGCCAGTTCTATCTTCTCCTCTTCTTTCTGTCCATGTGAGTATTATCATGCTGGCTTATGCATTAATTGCATTAACCTTCATTTGCGGGCTGACTGCCATCATCATTTACTTTTTCAGGAAAAAGAATTCCACAGGAATCGACATGCAAATTAAATCCTTACAGACTTTATCACAACTATTCCTTTACCCTGCTATCACGGCATTAGGGTTCGGAATTTTCATCGGAGCCATTTGGGCAAATGTGTCGTGGGGTACCTATTGGAGCTGGGATCCAAAAGAGACTTGGGCGCTTATCACCATGATGGTATATGCCGTGGCAATCCACGACAACAGTTTTCCAAAATTCAGAAGGCCAATGGTCTATCATATATACATCACACTGGCATTTCTGACAATTCTCATGACATATTTCGGAGTGAATTACTTCCTAGGCGGAATGCATTCATATGCATAATGACAGTTTTTTGTGATTACCTTTTTATTATTCACTAAAATTGTGTAACTTTGAGATTTGAAATGTTAAACTAAAAAATAAGTATCATGGACATCAAAACCATCGGACTGGCGAGTGATCATGCCGCATTCCAACTGAAACAATTTGTAAAACAGTATCTTGACGAAAAAGGTATTCCTTATAAGGATTATGGAACTTATACGGAAGAATCCTGTAATTACGCTGATTATGGTCATGCACTGGCTGAAGGAATTGAAAAAGGCGAAGTATATCCTGGAATCGCCATGTGTGGTTCAGGTGAGGGTATCTCCATGACCTTGAACAAACATCAGTCCATCAGAGCCGGCCTCTGTTGGATTCCTGAAATCGCTCATCTCATCCGCCAGCATAACGATGCGAATGTGCTTGTTATGCCCGGTCGGTTTATTGACAACGACATGGCAAGGAAAATTATGGACGAATACCTCAACACTGACTTTGAAGGCGGTCGTCACCAAAAGAGGATTGAAGCCATTCCTGTTAAAGAGAAAATGGATGAGTGCGATGCTTAGCCATGGTTTTAACTATTATTTAGTGAAAAAATCATTTATAAAAGAGTAAACAAACTAAATAACAAGATTAAATAATGAAGAAAGTATTGACAGCATTGTTGCTTATCTGCTGTACATTTTGCAGCACAATTCAAGCACAGAACACTTTTGAGGCCGGTGACGGAACGTTCCTATTGAATGGAAAACCGTTTATTGTCAAAGCTGCTGAGATGCATTATCCAAGAATTCCTCGTCCTTATTGGGAACAGCGAATCCAGATGTGCAAGTCTCTTGGCATGAATACTGTTTGTATTTATATCTTTTGGAACATACATGAACAGAAAGAAGGAGTATTTGATTTCTCCGACAACAATGATGTTGCAGAATTCTGCCGGATTGCACAGAAAAACGGCATGTATGTGATTGTACGTCCCGGACCTTATGTGTGTGCAGAATGGGAGATGGGCGGTCTGCCATGGTGGTTGCTCAAGAAGAAAGACATACGTCTGCGCGAACAGGATCCGTATTTCATGGAGCGAGTGAAGATTTTCGAGCAAAAAGTCGGCGAACAGCTGGCTCCGCTCACCATTCAAAATGGCGGTCCGATAATTATGGTCCAGGTGGAGAACGAATATGGCTCATACGGTGAAGACAAGGCATACGTGTCAGCCATCCGCGACATCGTGAAAACAAGCGGTTTCGACAAAGTTGCATTGTTCCAGTGTGACTGGAGTTCAAACTTTGAGAAAAATGGTCTGGACGATATGATATGGACCATGAATTTTGGAACCGGCGCAAACATTGACGACCAGTTCAGACATCTGAAACAGTTACGTCCGGACACTCCACTTATGTGTTCAGAGTTCTGGTCGGGATGGTTCGACAAATGGGGTGGAAAACATGAGACGCGTTCTGCCAAAGACATGGTGGACGGCATTTGTCAAATGCTTGACCGCAACATATCCTTCTCTCTTTACATGACCCATGGAGGTACTTCATTCGGTCACTGGGCTGGTGCAAACTCCCCTGGCTTCTCTCCAGATGTCACAAGTTATGATTACGATGCACCAATCAACGAATATGGTCAGACCACAGATAAATTTTTCGAGCTTCAGTCTTTGTTGGCAAAGTATTCTGACAAAAAATTACCAAAACTGCCTAAAGCTATTCCAACGATTACTATTCCTTCATTCAAATTCACATCCTACGCACCATTGTTTGACAATCTACCATCACCTATAAAAACAGAAAAAGTACAAACAATGGAGGAGTTTGACCAAGGATGGGGATCCATCATATATAGTACCACTCTTCCGGAACTCAAAAGCCAGAGTAAACTGACTATCAAGGAAGGACATGACTATGTTCAGGTATTTGTGGATGGCAAATATGTTGGTGCATTAGACCGTCGTATGGGCGACAAAGAGCTTGTGTTGCCTTCGTGCGGAAAGGGAGCAAGGTTGGATGTGTTTGTTGAAGCAATGGGACGCATTAACTTCGGTCGTGCCATCAAAGACTTCAAAGGAGTGAACAGTGACATACAGCTGACAATCAATCTGGAGGGGAATGATTTCTCCGGAACCTTAAAGAACTGGAATAACTATTTGATTCCAGACACTTATGAAGAATATGTAAATAAGAATTATAAACCATTGTTGAAGTCTGACGTGAGGGATTCACAAGGGCAACGTGTTCCTGGTTTCTACAAAGCAACCTTCGAGGTAAAAAAAGTAGGCGACACTTTCCTTAACTTTGAAACTTTCGGAAAGGGTCTGGTATATGTGAACGGAAGAGGAATGGGAAGGATTTGGGAGGTTGGTCCTCAACAGACCCTTTACATCCCTGGCTGTTGGCTGAAAAAAGGAACGAACGAAGTGGTTGTGTTTGATGTGATAGGGCCAAAAGATGCAGTATCGGAAGGTCTGGACAAACCTATCATTGACAAACTGCTGGATGCAGAACCGCCAATCCACAGACAAGAAGGTGAGACATTAGACCTTTCCGGAGAAAAAACTGTAAAGAATGGTACTTTTGCAGCAGGTAACGGATGGCAGGAGGTGAAATTCGGCGCACCTCAAAGTGGAAGATACGTTTGCCTGGAAGCCCTGAATTCTCTTGACGGCAAAGAGACAGCCTGCATCGCTGAGCTATATCTGCTGGATGAGAACGCTGAACGGTTGTCTCGTGAACCGTGGAAAGTGGATTACGCTGACTCTGAAGAAATCAAAGCTGGTAATTACGCAGGCGACAAGATTTACGACTTGCAGGAATCCACTTACTGGAGCACAGTGAAGGGCGTATCATTCCCTCACAGCATTGTGATTGACCTGGGCAAGGTTTACACCCTTACAGCTCTCCAATACCTGCCGCGTATGGAATCCGGTGTTCCTGGAGGTATTAAAGACTATCGCATTTACATCAAAACGACTCCGTTTAAGAAATAAACGCTAATAATGGATTTCAAGCTGACATCTGAGTTTAAACCGACAGGAGACCAACCAGAAGCAATTGCGCAACTCACACAAGGTGTACTGGATGGTCTTCCAGCTCAGGTGTTGCTAGGAGTGACCGGTTCCGGAAAAACATTTACGATGGCCAATGTTATCCAAAACATTGGCCGTCCGACTTTAATACTCAGCCATAACAAGACGCTCGCTCATCAGTTATATGAAGAAATGCGCCATTTCTTTCCCGAGAATTCTGTCCAATATTATGTCAGTTACTATGATTATTACCAGCCTGAAGCCTATATTCCCTCCACAAACACCTATATAGAGAAAGACTTGGCAATCAACGAGGAAATTGACCGTCTGCGACTGGCTGCCACCTCTGCATTGTTATCGGGCCGTAAGGACATTGTGGTTGTCAGCTCTGTATCGTGCATATATGGAATGGGGTCTCCAACGAACTTCTCCGACAACATCATTGAATTAAAGGTTGGACAGGGCCTTGATTTAAATATGTTTTTAAGAAAACTGGTGGACAGTCAGTATGTGAGAAATGACATAGAACTGAGCAGAGGACATTTCAGAGTCCGTGGAGATGTGGTTGACATCTATCTTGCCTACGACGAGAAAATCATCCGGGTGAATTTTGCATGGGATGAAATTGAAAGCATAGAGGAACTCGACGGTATCACCAATCAGCCATTAGGCAATCATCCGGATTATACAATCTATCCGGCTAACATCTTTATGACGTCCAAGGAAACCACCCTTCATGCTATAAAACAAATTGAAGACGACTTACATGACCGTCTTCAGTTCTATGAAGAGATTGGAGACCAGGCAAAGAAAAATCTGCTGGAGACACGCGTGACAAATGATCTGGAGATGATACGTGAGTTGGGGCATTGTTCGGGTATTGAAAATTACAGCCGCTATTTTGATGGCCGAAAAGAAGGAGAACGCCCGTTCTGCCTGCTTGATTTCTTTCCCGAAGATTTTATGATGATTATAGATGAAAGCCACGAGTCCATTCCTCAAATACGTGCCATGTATGGCGGAGACAGAAAACGAAAGCAAACCTTAGTGGAATATGCATACCGACTACCTGCCGCACTTGACAACAGACCGCTCCGTTTCGACGAGTTTGAATCATTGACACCTCAGACCATCTATGTCAGTGCCACACCTGCAAATTATGAACTGGAGAGATCAGAGGGTGTGATAGCCGAACAGATAATCCGTCCGACAGGTCTGCTGGATCCGCAAATCATTATTCGTCCGACAGCCAACCAGGTGGACGACTTGATGGAAGAGATTCAACGACGTGTAGAGAAAGACGAACGTGTGCTGGTAACCACATTGACTAAGCGCATGGCAGAAGAATTGTCGGAATATCTGCTTAACTACGATGTGAGATGCAATTATATCCATAGCGACATAGACACATTTGAACGGGTAAGGATTCTGGATGAATTGCGCCGTGGAGAAATAGACGTGCTTATAGGAGTAAACCTGTTAAGAGAAGGCTTGGACTTACCAGAGGTTTCATTAGTGGCGATACTGGATGCTGATAAAGAAGGTTTCCTACGTAGTCACCGTGCGTTGACACAGACGATAGGCAGGGCTGCGCGCAATGTGAATGGAACAGCCATCATGTATGCGGACAAGATTACAGAAAGCATGCAACTGACCATTGACGAGACACACCGCCGCCGACAGAAGCAAATGGAATATAATCAAGCTCACGGTATTACCCCTACACAAATACGTAAAGCTATTTCCGGAATTCATTCCGGAAAGAAGACAGACTATATTAAGGACGCTTACATTGAAGACCTAGGTATTCACAAGGCCGCGGAAGACCCAATTATTCAGAAGATGGATAAGCCCCAGCTGGAAGCAGCCATAAAGAGCAGCCGTCAGAAAATGGAAACAGCGGCCAAAGAACTTGACTTCATTGCCGCCGCACAATATCGTGATGAAATGGTGAAACTGGAGATGATGCTAGAAGGAATAGGTTAATCCGAGTGTAAAATATTCTTTAAACTGAAAATATCCTAGATTATCATCATAATATTTCCGGTCGCGGTTATCATCAAACCTCCACAACGTATATACTTCAGCATTAATATATTTTGAGAAAGCATAAGTGAAACTGTTTTCCCATTCAGCTTCTGTATAATCATAAGCAGTGAAGTAATAAAGCCTGGATTTCCAGAAGAAGTCCTTCGCAATCTTTATCTGGCAGTTCAAATCAAGTTTCGAACCGAAATCGTGAGTGATATCCTCGTCAACCATATTATATACACGGTGGATATTCTCATCCTTGTCCCTCAAGAACCTCATTTTGTAAGTCAGCGGCAAAAGCGCCAGTGAAAAGGTATTGCCATTTTTCAAGGTTGGCTTATAATCCATACCAAGAGAAACATACACATCCAAAGGAGCCAGAAAACTGGAATATTTCCGTCTGTCATTTGTCTTATAGCCTGGAAGAAATTGTGAAACAGCTTCTGCGGAGGCAGTATAATACCAAGACTTCTTTGCTTTGACACCCAACTTGGAAAAAAGACGCAGCTTATCGTCACTCGTCAGGAAAGTATGACAAGTGTCGCTAGTCGTCGTAATAAAACCCAGACGCATCTCCAGTTTATTTTCCCATGTCAGCTTCTTGTTATCATTGTAATTAGCTTCGAGAATAATGGCAGAAAGTAAATTCTGGTTATTGTTACCACCTTTATACCAATTGTCGGAAAAATAATTCTGAGAGAATTTTAATGAGAACTGCCCTTTACAGTTCCAGAAATTCGGTTTTATTACTTCAATACCGATGTCATCTGTTACAGTTTCAATATCAGTGGCTGCAGTCTCTTTCAAATCATCATTGAGAATTTCGTCGACTTTTGTGGTTGGAAGAGGCGTCTCAATTGTCTTATCAGCATCCACCAGAGGCTCTTCACTGACAGTTTCACCAGAATAAAGGACACGTGATGGATCTGTCAGATAAACGTGTAGCAGCATGTCGTTAATCTCACGATTAATCCAGTCGCGGTTGTCATTCACATCGAATTCGTCATCAAGTGTTAATATACCCTTGGCTGCGGACGGATAATATATGCCTGGTTCAATCAACCGGAAATAATAGGGGCTGATGTATGGGGTCGGCTTCGTAGTGTTTCGGGAAATATTTTCCTTAATTGATGATAATGCCGCCGCAAAACTATCTACCTGTTCCTCATTCTGAGCGATCAATGAAAGCTGGATGAGAAAAAGAACAATAAAAAAGAAAATTCTACGGAAAACCATAATATTTATTATTAAACGGACGACACATCAATAACTCACGAAAGCAAAACACTTGCCAAATTCTTCAGCTCTTCAACAGTTTTTGGCTTTACTGTAGATTCAACTGTAACAATTGGAGTGATGATTTCTATGTCTTTTAAGGATGACATAAATTCCTGCATTTTTTTACCTGCCATCGGAGCCCATGTTCCGTTTTCGATAAAAGCCACCTTTCTTTTCTGATAATTCTTAATTTTAAGGTGATTCATAAAGTCTTCCATAACAGGCATCACACCTCCGTCATAAGTAGGTGCCGCAAGCACAAGCCTATCGTATCTGAAAGCATCCTCAATAGCTTCAGCCATATCATCACGACGTAAATCGGATGTGGAAATCTTTTCCGTGTCGCCTGCATCACTCTTAAGTATGCTTGCCAATTTCAGTGCGGCTTCTTCTGTGTTGCCGTGCAAAGAGCAATATGCGATGAATATGCCTTTATCCTCTGGTTCATAACTGCTCCATTTGTTGTAGGTGTTAAGATAATATTGAAGGTCGGAATCCAAGACCGGGCCATGAAGAGGACAAATTTTACTGATCTCTGTTCCTGCAAGTTTTTTCAGTAACATCTGTACCTGCTGACCATATTTTCCAACAATATTAAAATAATAACGACGTGCCTCACATGCCCAGCCTTCAGGATCGTCAAAAGAAAGAGCGCCAAACTTACCGAAGGCATCAGCAGAGAAAAGAATCTGTTCTTTTGGCTCAAAAGACATAATCACTTCAGGCCAATGTACCATAGGTGCGGAAACAAATTGAAGTGAATGTTCGCCAAGCTCCAATTTACTGCCATCGGTCACCACAATAAGACGTTCTTCAGGAAGTTCAACTCCGAAGAACCGTGTAATCATTGCAACTGCCTTTTTACTGCAAACGATTTTGATTTCCGGATATTTCTCAATAATCAGCTTCACATTGGATGAGTGGTCTGGTTCCATGTGGTGAACAACGAGATAATCCGGTGTCTTCTCTTTCAGGACCTCTTCCAAATTTTCAAGCCATTCATTAGTTTTTCTGGCATCAATTGTGTCAAGGATTGCAATTTTCTCGTCAACAATCACATAGGAATTATAGGATATTCCCTCTGGCAACACATATTGACCTTCGAATAAATCCAATTCTTTGTCGTCAGCACCAATGTAAAATATACCCGGTGCAATTTTCTTTTCCATATTATTTGAATTTAGTTTGTATTTACTTATATTTGCATAAATTATTGCAAATTTACATAAAAATTCTAATATTTTTGTGTGCAAAACCAAATTAATTATAATATGAAACTGATTAAGACTTTATTATTGGGATTGGTATTCTGCCTTTTCTTATGCTTACCGACTGATGCCCAGACTTATCAGACACCAGCTGGTAAGGAGATTTACATTCCTCAAGACCTGAAAGACAATGATTTTACAAATGCGGATTCAAAATGGAGTTATGCACGTATGGCATATACCGACAATATCGTGGTATTCTGGGAGAAAGGATTTGGTGATGACTTGTCGAATCCACCGGCACTTGAAGGACATGACATGTCGGTGGACCTAAATAATCTTCTTGAAAAACTTGAAACGTTCTATCATTTTTACCGTGATGAATTTAAGTTTGTACTACCCGGCTCAAAATCTGAACGCTATCGCATGATGGTGATGCTCAACTACTCATTAGAAGGCACAGCGTACGGTGGTGACTACGACGGGACAATCGGTGCCTTATGGATTGCACCAAACCGTGTGAAAGACAAGACCCTCAACTGTATTGCTCATGAACTGGGACACTCATTCCAGTCCCAAATTATGGCAGACGGTACTGGTGAATGCTGGGGAGGCGGTGGAATCTTTGAAATGACATCTCAATGGATGCTTTGGAATGTAAATCCAAACTGGGTGACTGATGAGAATTATCATTGGAAGGGATTCTGCGAACATTTCAACAAACGTTTCCTGGATGGTGAGAACATCTATCATTCACCTTATGTACTTGAATATTGGTCGTTCAAACATGGAAAGACAATTATTGCAGATCTTTTCAGAGCAGGAAAACGAGGAGAAGACCCCACCTCGACTTATATGCGAATGTTCAATCTGACACCCTCAATGATGGCCGATGAAATGTTGGATTGCTATTCCAGACTTGTCACATTCGATTTCCCTCGTGTGAAATCAACACACAAGAAATATGCATGTGAATTAATCACTCCTGTTGAAAAGCGGCAAAAGGGAAAGAAAACCATCATACGTCCGCAAACAGACAAACTACCCGGTATATACGGATTCAATGTCATTGAACTGCCATTGTCTGCGAAGACAAAAACAGTGGAATTCAAAGCGGAACCCGGTGAATCAGCGGATGGTTACAAATATGGTATTGTAATTGTAGATAAAGACCAGAATGCCACGTATCTGCCAACTTCTGATAAGTTATCTGACAAACTGAAATACAAAACATCCACTGATACGTCTCATGCCTTTTTTGTTATAACAGGATACCCTACCGACAAATATGAACCATTCAGATTCAGTCGTAGAAACAGAGAACAAAAGGCAGAGAAATCATACGCTTATTCCTTAGTTATCAAATAATAAGAAAGAGAACTGGAATAAAAACAAAAGTGGACAATCTCGAAAATTGTCCACTTTTTTGAGCCTCTTGTCGGATTCGAACCAACGACCCCGAGATTACAAATCACGTGCTCTGGCCAACTGAGCTAAAGAGGCAGGTGGGTAAGCTACCTATATCGCGCCGCTACGACCTAA
>FLNY01001623.1_pt1 | contig 16851 bp, 5 predicted proteins | sample 1140381 | NCBI WGS metagenome assembly FLNY01 (sample SAMEA3878172, study PRJEB12797) | bioreactor metagenome | biome: Moose rumen | place: Sweden | collected 2011-10
AAATTTTATAAAATTTTAAAAAAAATTCATATCTTTGCACATCCAATCCACCACATAAACACATCGGAAATTTTCTCTAACCATTAATACTCAAAACAATGAAAAAAACATTATTAATCGCAGCCATGCTGCTGGCCACAATTACAGTCAAGTCCCAAACCAACATTCAGGAAATGTACGATTTCCAACGCGGACACTTCACCACAACACTAGAAATGTTCCAAACCGACAAGTGGGGGTCCACTTTCTTCTTCAACGACATCTACCACCCCGACAACCTCGTTCCCACAGGCTACTACACCGAGATTGCCCGTTCGCTCAACTTCTGGAAGGACAGCAAGCTTGCTGCATTGAGTCTGCATGTCGAGTGGAACGGCGGTATGTATGCCAGCAACGCTTGGCTCTTCGGTGTGGAGTATTTCCTGCACAACGCCGACTTCTCCAACACCTTTACTTTCGAACTGTTGTACAAGAACATACGTGATATGGTCAAGAATGACATCAGTTATGCTCCAATCCAGTTTACCTTTGTGTGGGGTATGAAAGATATATTTAATGTGAAAGGGTTGTCTTTCAGCGGATTCTTGGACATCTGGGGAGAAAAAATCAACTGGATCAACGAAGACCTAACTCTCGATGAGACAGACTGGGTGATTCTTACCGAGCCTCAAATTTGGTACAATGTAGGACAGCACTTTGGCTGTGAGAACCTTAACGTCGGTGGCGAGGTTGAGATAGCCTACAATTTTGCCGGTGGATGGAAAGACTTTGATCCGATGCGTGGCAATGTCAATAAAGGCTTTACAGTTGCTCCTTGCTTAGGTATCAAATGGGTTTTCTAAATAATTAAAAGTCGTTTAATATGAAATTCTTGAAAGTCCTCGGGTTCGACCCCGAAAAGCATAATGTCAGGACTGAAATCTTGGCTGGTCTTACCACCTTCCTGACCATGGCCTACATCTTGGCCGTCAATCCCAATATCTTCGATGCCCTCGGCGGCGAGATGTCCAAATCGAACGGTGCCGTCTTCACCGCCACTGCACTGGCTGCCATCATCGGCACTTTGGCTATGGCTTTCATCGCCAAGAAACCTTTCGCTCTGGCTCCTGGCATGGGTCTCAATGCCTTCTTTGTCTACACGGTATGCCTCTTGATGGGACACACATGGCAGTTCGCCCTTACGGCCGTCTTCATTGAGGGTATCATATTCATCATCTTGACGCTCACCAATGTGCGTAAATGGATTGTCGATGCCATTCCGTTGTCGCTCAAGTATGCCATAGGTGCCGGTATCGGTCTCTTCATCGCCTTCATCGGATTCCAGAACGCCGGTATCGTCGTCAATAGCGATGCAACGCTCGTCACTCTTGGTCTCAAATTGCACGATGCTGCTGGCGCAGCCTACTTCAACGGCACAGCCTTACTCGGCATTATCGGCTTGGTTATCACCGGTACACTGGTGATGCTCAATGTGCGTGGCGGCATACTCATCGGCATCCTCGCCACCACCCTCATCGGACTGATACCCATGTTCAACGTCATGGGTGCTGACGGCGAAGTAGTGCGTGTTGCCCTCACCTCCTTCGATGGCATTGTATCCACACCTCCAAGCATCAGCGGCATCGCCTTCCAGTTCACCTGGAGCGAGCTTGCCACCAGCAAAGGCATCCTCGACATGATTGTCGTGGTCTTCACCTTCCTCTTCATCGACATGTTCGACACCATGGGAACCATCATCGGTGTCAGCGAGAAAGCAGGCTTCGTCGACGAGGAGGGTAATGTCGACGGAATCAACCAATGCTTCATGGCCGACAGTATCGGTACTATCTGCGGTGCTGCCCTTGGTACCAGCACCACCACCACCTATGTAGAGAGTGCCGCCGGCGTCGGTGCCGGTGGACGTACCGGTCTCACCGCCTTCTCGGCAGCCGTCTTCTTTGCTCTGGCACTGCTCTTCGCACCAATATTCCTAGCTATTCCTGCTGCTGCCACAGCTCCCGCATTGATTATAGTGGGTATGATGATGATGTCGCCCGTCAAGAAAATTGATTGGGAAGACCACATCGAAGCCATCCCCGCATTCATCACCCTTATCGTTATGCCGTTTACCTACAGCATCAGCGACGGCATCCTTATCGGTATGATATCCTACGTGGTCCTCAACGCCTGCTGCGGACGCTTCAGCAAGATCACCCCGACGATGTGGATTCTCGCCATACTCTTCATTCTACGCTACATTTTCATCTGATACTACAAACATACTCACTAATAAAAAACCGTACTTGTCTATCAAGTGCGGTTTTTTTACTATTTTTGCACCGTGAAAAAATCTCTTTCAATATTATTTTTTCTGCTGTTATACACCTTGTCATTCAGTCAGATAGTCACCGACTCCATCTGGAACGACGATGTCAAAAGCGTTTTCCTCTCTCGAAACGGCATCGAACTGGAACATCCTTTCATCCCTATGGCCGACTTCGGCAACCAACAAGATAAGCTATTACTCTCTTTCGACATCCTTTGGCCACAACCCTACGACTTGCACTATCGCATCCGTCACTGCAACGCTTACTGGCAACCCGACAATCTCGACGAAGCGGATTTCCTCAGCGGCCCTGCAGATGGCAATATCGAAAATTATAACTTCTCCTTCACTACTCTGCAACAATACGTCAACTACTACCAGCCCATCCCTAACGACTTCTGTTACTTCATGGCATCGGGCAACTACGTCATCGACGTATTCTTCAACGATAACCCGGACAGCATCATCCTCTCTCGGCGCTTTTGCGTATACGAAGACCTCGCTACCATCGACATCGATATCAATAAACCCTCCGGTGCTATCGGCAATATCTACAAAGACCAGGAAGTCAGCGTCTCTGTCACACCAAAAAACGGTGCACCGCTTCCGAACCTCGCCGACTACTATATCATCATCCTGCAACAAAACGGACGTATCGACCTACAACGTACCCTACCCTTCAATAACTACTCAGGTAACACCATGCTCTACCAATGGCATAAGGAAAACGTATTCCCTGGTGGCAACTGCTTCCGCTATTTCGACATCAGCAACCTCTGGGCTGCAATGTACCATGTTCAACGTATCGAACAATGGGGCGGCGAGAACTTCGCTTTCTTGCAACCCGACGAAATACGTGCACGAAAAGCCTACACGCAATACTCAAGTCTTAACGGCGGAATGAAAATAAATATACGGGAACGTCAAAACCCTCAGGTAGAAGCCGATTATGTCTGGGTCAACTTCAGCCTCCCAGTCGAAAAACCTTTTCTCGACGGCTCAGTCCATATCGTTGGCGAACTGACGCAATGGCAAATCAACGACAATAGCCGCATGGAATGGAACAACAAATACAAAGCCTACACTAAACGTCTCTACCTCAAACAAGGATACTACGCCTACCAACTGCTTTTCCTTCCAACCGGAGAAAAGGAAGCTCTCACATCGGTTATAGAAGGCGACCACGCCGTCATGCAAAACAATTACACTGTATACGTCTACCTACGCATGCCGGGATCACGATACGATAGACTCGTCGGACTCAAGTAATCTCATTCTTAACATACGGACTGTCCCCGATTCTACCGTCGCAACAGCAGCAGCTCGAAGACCTACCACCCACAATATTTCCCCCTCTCTATCACTCATCAACCAAGCCCGACGCTTGTCAACCAGGCTCATCTTGTAGTCACTCATAAGGTCGCTCACAAGACGACTACCTTTCATGCCATATGGACGAAAACGGTCTCCCTTACGCCAGCGACGAACTAACAACGGAAATCTCAACTTGTCATAATCAAACAAGGCCTCATGTTTCGTACACGGCGCAAAGTCTGACACAATCTCCGCAGTTATACCTATCGACGGGATTCCCTCCAATACGCCGTCAGCAGTCAACACATACGTATCCTCCTCATAGCCATAGGATAACGGAACCAATATCAGATCTTCCCTGTCTTTTATGACGCAATGTGTTGACGAATAAAAACGACGTCCGCTCTGACCTCCCAACGACGCTATAATCATCGCCACCGTCTCCCCCGTAAAACCATATGGATTCAACAGTTCATACAACACCGTTTCGGGCGACACGTCGTTCTCTATATATCGAATTGGAATCTTTATCTGACTGGCTTCCACCACCAAATGCTCGCGACGCTCTTCTATCGCCGCATCATACACCGCCGCTGCAGCACGCAACCACTTTATATTCCGCTGCATCGTAACATCAAATCCAGACGACAACTGACGCATCAACGGCATCAACTGTAAACGGATTCTGTTGCGAAGATAGACTGCCTCGGAATTTGTATAATCCTCAACATATTGCAAGCCATTCTCGCTTACATACCTGTTTATATCGTCACGACCAAAACACAGCAATGGTCTGATAATATTGCCACGGCGCACGGGTATTCCACACAAACCGTGTATACCGGTACCTCGCAACAAATTGATAAAAAAAGTCTCTATGGAATCGTCACGATGATGAGCCGTAGCTATCAAATCATATCCTTCCACCTTGCAAATCTCATCGAAATAAGCATAACGTTGTTCCCTCGCCGCCTCTTCAATCGACAAATGACGCTCCGCTGCATACTTTGCCGTATAAAACTGAGCTACATGACACTTCACTCCGTAACGCTCCGCCAACGACCGCACAAACCGTTCATCTCTATCACTGTCACTCTCACGCAAATGAAAATTGCAATGCGCTATAGCAAATTCATAACCGCACTCGTGCATCAAATGGGCCAACGTCACCGAATCACGCCCCCCACTCACAGCAAGGAGCACCCGCTGCCCCTCGGCAATCAGATGCTCCCTACTAACAAATTCAAAAAAACAGATTTTCATCGTTTCAATACCATCTTGCGCATGAGACGCTGACCATTCATCTCGATGCCATAGAAGTATACACCTGCCGACAACGAGGAATCACTGAAGTCGACACTGTGGTCACCAGCTCCATACATTCTCGTATCCTGATAAACCATACGCCCTAACTCGTCGATGACAAAGAACCGAACCTTTCCGCTCTCAGGCAGGTAGAAGTCTATCCTCGTACTGTTCTCAAATGGGTTGGGATAATTCTGTTCCAATATCATTCCGTTCGATGCAGGCACTACCGGCACTCCCTCAAAGTAGTTCAATACCTCAACAATATTGGTCTGGTTGTTGTCGGGATTCGGGTCGTTACCGGATGTCTCTATCTTGCCGGTACCAACGTATGTACGCGTCGGACTCTTCGGAATCTTCTTCTTCATCTCTATAGTGTACACGGTATCGCCAGGTGCAAACGAACGGTTGCCGGACTCAATCTCTAAATATTGATGCACACCGTTCACGGTGACATCTATATAGTGGTCACGTATTGAGGCTACTGTACCGACATTGTCTATCTCCATACGAACGCGGCAACTGTCCTCACGGTTCTCCTCAACAATCACTCGAACAGCCCGAAGGTCAAGATACGACGTTCCTATCACATCGGTAGTATCGTTAGAACGGTCGTTGTCGTCAACTGCCGACACATATCCTGTTACATAGTTGTAGTATTCGGCATGCGACACTAAGTCGTCGGGGAAGGTGTATACCAACGTGGTAAGTGCCGCCACAGGACGGGTACCGTGATAGGTGTATTTACGCAACGTCGTTGTATCGTTATAGTACCAGAAACCTACCTCAAAGTCGTTGGCGGAACGGGCTCCCACATTGTCAATAACAAGGTGGATCTTGGTAACGTTATGACCTCCGACGTCGACAAGCACTTCACGAGCCTTCAAGTCAACAATGGCAGAAAGTCCGTTGACTCGCTTGTTGATGGTGTCGTTGTAGATATAGTCGTCTTCGTCCATGTCGATAAAGGCCTCAACATCCATCATACCCATTGACGCACGGAACTTCTGCTTGAAGGTATAGTTGAAGTACTCAAACGACTGCAACGCGTGTCCAAGGGTCTGTACAAAATCAATTTCCTCGGTCACCACGAACTGATGATTATATATATACGTCAATCGTGCCGTTTCGAACGGAATCTGACCGTAGTTCCTGATTCGCGTGGTAACCGTCACCGAGTCGCCGGCCACAATATGGTCAAGCGGCGATAGGAAACTCACCATAGCGATATCGTTGTCGAGCGGCGACAGATAGAAATCTCCACACGTTGAGTCGTTCTCGTAGTAAAGGTCCACATTCTCACGAGTGAACGCACAGATGGTGAAGGTGTCGGGGAAATCGTTCTTTACCACAAACGATGCGGGGAAGGTGTAGGTGTCAGTCTCACCTGGTTTTAAACCACCCGCATTGGTATAGGTACTAATCTTCGGCAGATTGGCCCCATAATGGAAGTATCCCACACTGGCACTGTAGATAGTGTCGAGTCCAAAATTCTTGATAACCACTATCGGGTTTATAACCTGACCGAACTTTGGCTCGGTGGGATGCACGATGTCTACAACACCAACATCAATAGGACGTTTGGCACGACCAAAGACTAGATCGTCAATGGCGGCACCGTCACACGGGTCTGTCTCGGTCGATGCCTTATAAATAAAGCGTAGCTGGAGCCTCTGCAGCATATCGCCCTCTAAGCTAGATGTCTTGAACTTGTAGTTGACATATCCGTAACCGGAGGTACTACCTGACCACCCATCAGCAGCGGTGAACCACAACATGGTGTCACTACCACTACCTAACGTTGTCCACCGTTCTAGATAGTCGTAAAATTCTACCGACAGCAAGTGACCTTCTGCCATATCGGACGCTATCCACAACGACAAGGTGTCGGGACGTACAATCGATATATCGAAGATGGGCATGTACATCACACTGTAAGCTCCGGTATTGTAGGCATTGACTCCTCCATTGATGTTTGTAGCCCAAACATTCGAATCAGACATACACGCCATAATGTTGTTCTTCTGAGGATAGCCACGTTGCCACAGGTTCTGCGTGTAGGCAGTATAACCCTTCGGCACAAACCACATCCGGTCATCCTCGAAATAATCCACATAAGGCTGCAAACGCAACACCGGGGCACGATAGTATTGATACCATAACGTGTCATTGTATGTGATGGTGTCACCGAGCGTCGACACAACTATCATTAAGTCTGTAGTACCAACAAGGAACTGATGCTCAGGCAACTGAACTTCAGTACTTCCTCCTCTGTCTAACATGCCGCTCCACTGTAAGGTCTCTACACTCGACGTGTCGTCTTTGTGCAAGAAGGCATACGTAATCTCCGCTGACGTGATAGGATTGGCTCCCTTGTTCGACATCACGAAGCTCACCGTCACGGAATCCTCTGACGTGTAGCCAGTATGTCCGCCGATAAACTTGTCTCGCGGATTCTCAATGCGCGAGGCACAGAGGTCGATTTCAACAGGCTCGTCTTCTATGTATAACAGGTAGTCTTGCACCTGGCCGAACTGAAAGTTGGAATCGGCAGGCGTAGCATGACGCGAGCCTTGAACCAATACGACACGCATCCTAGTGTAACCGGTACGCATGGTCTCCGGTATCGTCAAAGCCAAACGCACAGTACCTTGACTGCGTATGCTGTCCTGGAACACTACTTCACTGTACGGATACTCGTACGACACCGTACCGTCGGCATTGTGCAGTGGGTTGTACAGGAACTCTCCGTCACGGTCTTGGTCGATGAACACCGTAACCCAACCGCTTGTATTAATATCATAGTTGCGGTCGCTGTTGGCACATTCAACGATCATCGTGTCGGTAGTACCCTTCACCAAATGCAACGCCCTAAGACTGCCTATATTTTGCATCGATGTCTTTCCTCCAAAATCTTGGACTCCATTAATAATCTGCGACGGCGAATTGACAGCCCCGATATTGCTGGTAGCATTGGTGAAGTTGAGATACCTGTGGCCTACCGGTGACACATCATTATCAAGCGAGCTGAATGATACCCTCGTAATATCAAGACCGGTCTTGCTGTCGAGTTCGACCTGCGGATAGGAGTTATCTTGAAGGGCGAAGAATTCCCAGTCGCCACGCAACGTGTCGTTCAATCGCACATTCTCATTGCTCATATTAGTCCAAGTACGTATCTTGTACGGCGTAGTATTCGACCATTCCGGAATGTGTATCAAGGAATCAAATTTGAAGATATACGTCGAATCGGGCTGAATCGTATGATGACATGTTTCGGTCACATACTGAAGTAACTCGCCCGACGGACTATACAACTGGTATACAACCGGTATATTGGTTATCGGCTGGTTGCCATAGTTGATAAGTTCCACCTTCACCGAGTCGGCTATCATATACACCTCCTTGGCCTGTGGCTCCACAACCTGCAAAACGGCCATGTCGACAGGCACTCGCGGATTCAGATTCACATGCACCGGGCTGTAATAGCTCGTACATCCTGACGTGCTCACACAATTCAAGAAATAGGTCGAATCATGGAAGTACTGCGGTGTCTCCCACCAACACGACATTGCATAACTGTTAGGTTCGTGATACGGGGCTTCCGTACTGTCTCTATACCACCGTATCGGACGATGTATCGCTGCACCCGACGGCGGTATGTCGGTTTGCGACGCAAAGATGGTATCCCACGTAGCATACGGTATATGCAGATCAACTCCTACAGGTGAACTCGGAGTGTATTTCGACGTGACTGTTGTAAACAACGTGGTGTCGTTCAATGGTTTTTGGTCGTACATATGAGTCACCCATGTGCGTACCTGGACATTGATATCCTGAGCTATTCCTGTCGGATATAGATTGGCGGTCTGGCTGAAGTGAATGGTGACGTCGCTATTGGTGTCCACACCAGCCGCTATGGTCGAATTCTCCACCCAAGAGAACGGTAGCGTGGTCACCGTGACATTGGATGTCACCAACCGACCGGCACATCCTATCGATATGGGCGCACCGGCAGGGAATGCTTTACGTCCCACATTACGCATCGTGATGTCTATCGGGGTGTTTTGCAAACGACAACCGTCGCCGCTCGATACCGTCACTGAAATGGCTTGTAGGTTGTATGCTGGGTCAAGGAAGAAATCTCCACACAGCACGTTATTCTCGGGAACACTGTCGTTGGCCAACGGGAAGTATATGCAGACTCTTTGTGTATCGATAATTCCGACAGGCATTACAATATAAGTAGTATCTATAATAACATCCTGCGGCTGCAACTCGTCAATGTATTTGTTCTCGGAACGCAGCAATGGATTGGTACCGTCAATTTCCGCCCACCATATCTTGCCGGTCTCTGTCGAAGTACCATCGTTGGTTAGCTTCACGATAATAATCAACGTATCGCTCTCCACATTGTCGGTCACACCTAATGCAGGTGCTAAAATATCCATAACTGCAAGGTTGTGGCTCTTACGGACAAACTCGTGAGCACCCATACAAGGATTAGGAATCTGCGGACGGATATATCCGTCAATATCCAGAGGCACCTCGGTATTGTACTGTGCACGTTCACAATATGTACCTATCGAGAGATGCAAGTCGGTTCGCGAAATGAAGTAGGGTTGCAAGTTGGTCGAACTGACTTCTGCACCGTTAAGTGTTGACGCGAGTCCGCGCAGGTCGTCCATCGTAGCAGCCTCTGCACCCCAATAGGCGAGACGGTCTTCAGAATTGCTCCAATAGTTGTTGTAGTTGGATGCTGCAACGTTGGCAGCCTGCTTCACATAATAGGCATAACCTTTGCTTATGTTCGAGAAGATATTGTTCATCACATGTATACTCGAACTGTTCTCAACACTGAATGCACGAGCCGTCATACCCTGTGAGCCGTTGCCTAAATAGACCTGACTGCTATTATAGTAGACATTGACCCAAGTGGAACTATCGATAAAGATACCGCATGTGGTCTGCCCCGCATTGCCGGTACCCACCATAGCAGTCATATTGTTAAAGATGTGACTCCTCGTTGCATTGCTACCGTTAACATTGACAAGGTGAATACCCTGCTTGCCACCATTACGCGAGTCTTCAATAGCAATATTGTTGCGTTCAATGGTGATAGGGCCGTTGTGTTCAGCTACGAAGATGCCGGTCAACGCACGGCTGTTTGCTGTCACACCGGTAGAAATACTATTGTCGGCAATATAAACATCATTGACTTTACGCAGATTGATGCCCTGCGAAAGGAAGTTCGAAATGGTATTCTTGTTGAAATAAAGACCCTCCGATGCACCTGGAACCGATACCATACTGCGTACCGAGTAGTAACCGCTGTCGACCACGTTGCTGTCGAGATAGAGGTAACTGACTCCGGCTCCTACCACAATGCAGGAGGCATTGACATTGTTCACCGTACCCTTCACTCTTATAAGGTTGCCGGAGAGATGGATGTTATGGGAATTAGCTATCGAAAGTACATTGGCATAGTTCGAATTGCCTATCGTAGTACTGTATAGTTTCATATTCTGAAGCGTCAAGAACTCAGCACCGTCAAGTTTCACCACGTAGTTGTCAGTATTCGAAGGATTATAATATAACACCACATCCTCCGGAGCGTTGCCGGCTCCACAGAATGTCAACGTGTTGGTTGCCGACATACCGTCAACGTAACCAATATTCAGCTGCTCGTTATAGTTGCCGCTCTGTACCGAGAAAATCACCGGGCCGTCGATACCAGCTGCATTCAACGTGTCGATAGCAGTGGTGAAGTCTACGTAGTCTCCAGTAGCACCAATAGTGTAGGTGCCAGCACAGAACCTGACATTGATAATTCTTTCTATAGTGTCGTTCGAGTGAACAGTGTCGTTACTTAATGTCACCGCAGCGCGCAAATGATGACGACCGGGTGTGAAATGATGCTGAGCAATGGTGAAAGTCTGACGTTGATTCGGAGTCAGTATCGTAGTACCGTTATATACACCATGTATGGTGTCAATCCAGTAGTCCACTGTGTAGGTGCCAAAAGGCTGCATACCCATATTGAGAATACTCACATCAAAGTTCGAAGTGTCGCATGAAGCGAAATTCACCGTGTCGCTGCCATCAGGCCACATCAGATAAGCATCGGCATCGGGAGTGCCTATAATGTTGACATAAATGGGCAGTCTTGGACCTTCGCAACCATAGTCGAGAAATCCAAACTTGATATCGGGACGGTTGGCACTACGCGTACCGTTGCCGGACAGGTCGTTGTTATTGTTGTTCTTGTAGAGAACCTTATTGGTAGCACCACCGGTATATCTAGTCTTGGCACCCTGAGAGATATTAGGATCAATGGCACGCATAACCTGAACCACTATATTGGAGGAACCATCCCAGATAAAAGGATTGTCGAAATCGTGTCGAATCCATCCTTTGGTGCTATTGGTAAGAGTCAGTGAGTCAATATTGCTGTACTCCGTGACCGTACACCATGCTCCATTGCCGGTGAATAGCGCAGCGTTTGTTGTTCCGACTGATATCGAATAATTGGTGAACGTCATGGTGCCTGCCGCTGCGAGGATTGTGTCAAGATAGAACGACACCGAATTGATGGCACCCGCCGAGTGACCTGCTGCGATAAGTTCGTCAGCAGTGAACAGGTATTGCTCTTTGACGTATTTCTTATTGGGGTTGTACGGCGAGGGATAACCCGTAGCCGAGTTGGTCGACGCCAATGTTCCTATATGGATAAGACTGTCACGGGTACCGAAAGCAGAGACATAGAAAGTGTCGTTCAGATAGAGGTAGTCAGTAGTGAATACCGCTGTTGTGTCGAGAGGATTCATATTTCTGTCATACCAACCGAGCGAATCACTGCCTGTAAGAGCCTGCATAGTAAGTCTTTCACCATAGTTCACTGTGTCGTACTGGCTTACGTTGGGAATAGTCGGAGTGAACGACGAGGTGATAGTGAATTTGATAGTGTCGTTGAAGTTGGTATTATCGGCAGAAATCTTCTCAACCCAAATCAAAACGGAGAAGTCGGTCGAACCCCACGCGACGGAGAAATCGACTGGTATTGAGAAGGTGTGGTTTGTCGATTGTAGGAATCCTAAGGCTGCCAGTGTGTCGCTGCAGGACTGTGAATGGATACACTGTCCTGAGTGCTGTGACGAGCTTGTAACTTGGTAATGGGCTATGATTGTGCCGCTCGACTGGCTACCCATATTTGCAATGTTAACTTTCAAGGTGTCGACACCTAGTCCGCACGGCTCCAACAACGCCTCTAAATCATCATTGCTCATCGTAACGACCATGTCGACATCGGGGAGGTTAATCAGACTGATGTGTACGGGAGCAACATCGCCTTCGCAACCGTTGTCGAAGAAGCGCATAAGGTTTTCATTGGTGGTACCCATTGTCATCAGATTGTCTCCATCGGCAATCTGCCAAAGTAGGGCGCTTCCGACGATATTGTTAGGTGTTGTCGGCCATGCAAGGCGATAGATACCGGCTGTACTGTCAGGTAGCGTGATTCCGGAGCCGCTCCACACCGATGGTGGCACATTCAAGTTAGTCCACTGTGTCTGGCTCGTAATGTCATTCAATGCGACCGCATCTTCGATTACGCCGTCATTCTTATATATAATACCTATATTTGTTGACATGTTGGCGACATTGAGAGTTGCTGTCGCTATGGTCAGTGAGGAGTCGACATTGTTGACGCCGCCTCTGTATTGTAACACCAGGCTATGCCCCGGTTCGATAGTCACATTTGGAAATTTGTATATCTTATTATTATAAGTATTGGTATTGCTGACAATCATCACAGTGTCGTCAGCCATATTAGCGGGATAGTCGCCCACATTGGTGAACTCTATAGCGAAAGTGGTTGCACTATTCATCCACAACGGCATAGGATAGGTGATACCCGGCATGTTGTTTTTCAGTTGTACCTCGGTGATTTTAACCAGCGGGTAGTCCCTTTTCTGCCTGATATAGAATGTTGTGTCGGTGTATAAAGGATCGGTGACATAAGTCTTACCGCGCCAGATAGGTTCCGTACTGCTCGGGCTGGTATACCAGTAGACCTCGGATGTATGATAGTTACCTTGAGTATAGACGTTCGGATACCAAGTCTGCAGACCACCGGTAGCAGTGATAGTGGCAGCAGTTCCATAGTTGACTGAGAGAGTGATGCTATCGGGTGCTGGTGCATGGTAATGAGAGGTAACCGTAGTGAAGTTGGTGTCGTTGGCGGGGTTGACATCTATTGTCGACGAGAGCCATACATACAGTTTGTAGGTCGTATCCTGCATACCATTGGGCGGGAATGGTAGCGTAATACCGGTATTGTATGTTACCGTGTCAGATGCTGGCACCGTGATATTGACTAAGATGTTGCCGCTGTAACCAGGGGTTATCACACCAGGAGCATTGGCCCTTGAATAAGTCAGATATAGAGGACTCGTCGAATTGGGCGTATAGGCATTGATACCGCTGTTCTTGATAACTACACGGAGCGGAGCTGCTGTCGGAGCGTCGCAGTACTCATCATAAGGTTCTATGAACTGTTCTATTTCAAAGTCGTACGGCAGTGCGGCGAATTCGAATGCACCGATGCAGGGTGCCACGCTGTCGCGCTCGGTACCGAATATGTCGTTATCCACTTCAGCAAAGGGGATTGCATGCCCTTTCACATTTTGGCTGTAGGAGCGCAAGTCGGTGGCATTGACATTTAGGAATGCCGGATTGACCTCTTGCGAAAGGCCGTCCATCGTGCAGTGCCCTTGCCAGTTGGCGAGCGACATACAGTTAATGCCGCTATACTTGTTCAGCAGAGGTCCTTTCGAATAGTATATATTGTAGCCTACATAGTTGGTTGACCCTTCAGATGGTAGGAAGTTAAAAGCGAAGTTCACCGTGTCGAAGCATGAAACGATGTTGTTGTAGAACATGCTACTGTCGAGCGACCCACCACCGAACGTTGCCGCAGCGATACCGCTACGGGTTGGAGCCGTCATCTTTATTGAGTTGAAGAGTACCTTTGCGTATTTTGCGGTGATGATGTTGAGAGGAGTGGTAAGCATGTTCGAGGTACCATCATCGTTTGATACGAGCATATTGTTGGCAATGACAGCGTACCCGTCAAGAGAGCCTTCCAGCCCCGTAGCGCCTATACATGAAGCTCCCGAGGTGACATAGACGGTATTGCGGGTCACTCTTGTTGTTCCATAGCAGTCCTGAATAAGTATGACGTAACTTGAATTGGCATAGACATCATTGAAGTAGTTACTGTCCACTCTTGGGTTCACCTGGTTTCTCACAATGACGCCGGTCGTTCCTTGATTGTAGAAACGGCTGTTCAGTATGCTGCTACCATGAGCCATATTGTCCTGAGCGGGACCAATGAGACTGATAGCCGTAGTACCGCGTGAGAACTGACAATTGTCGACAGTAAGCGAGTCGCAGCCGCCAGAGTAAATCAACGCAACAGCTATCATATAGGAAGGCTGGTTAGGATTGCTGCCTTCAGCGAAGGTACATTCGGTGAACTTACAACCGGTACTGTTCAGACCCAATCGCACTTGATAGTTGGCGGCGGAACCCACATACACGCTACTACTAAACACAATCCTATTCAGCCATATATGGTTAGCGGCTTGCAGATTCATGAGGTAGGGGGCAACAGTTGCGTCTGCCGATGCACTTTTCTCGAACACCACGGAGTTGCTGCTGGCGTCGCTTGGTTCAAATTTGACGTAATTGGTTACAGATGTTCCAGGGATTGAGGGAAATACAACCGGCTGATAAGAACCCGGTGCCAGTTTTACCGTGAGGGGACCGTTGACACCGCAGAGGCTAACCGCGTAGAGGAATTTTTCAAGAGTGGCATAATCAGGAGTTGAGCCTCCCACATAACGAGTACCACTCATGGGACCGTCGCAAGCAGTGAAGCGCGTCCACAAAGTGTCGTTATAAGGTTCATGGTCTCTGTATCTCTGTCCATTCACGGTAACTGAGTCGTCGACCCAAGCGAGCATTTCATGATAACCGACAGCGTATGTCTGTGTAGTATTGATAGTGACATTTGTAGTGGCACCACCTGCGAGGTTGCCGCTCCAGTCGTAATACTGAGCTGCGCCGCCGTCGACGGTATAGTAAATCCTAACAGCGTTGATTGGCGAAGCACCATAATTTTTAAGAGTGACTATAACATCGTTGTTGCCGACGGCATTACCGGTAGTAGTATCGTTAGGAGTTATAAAAGCACTCACGCCGCAGTCATATATCAGCGTTTGGTTAGCATTGGCCTTGAAGGTGAAACGCGGACGTTGCTGCGAATAGGTTCCTGATGTGAAGAGGCCACCCGTGAATGGGTCGAAATACTCTTCAGGGGTACTGCTATAGGTAAAACCGGTGTAGAGCGAGCCATATGCAGAAGAAGACGATGGAAAACTTTTCAATGAGAGGGCTCCTGGGTCTCCACTTGTGTTTTTGTATGTGATATTAACCATGAGTCCTTTACCTGCATAAAAGAAAGTGTCCTGCAAGTTGATGGTACCCGTTGTGTTGTTGTTTTGTGTGATGGTTAGCGAGGAGTCGTAGACCACGCGCGCAAAGTCGGTATTGAATTTGTTCTCAGCATTCATTACGTAATCGCTGGGTACATTGCGCATGGATATGATTATGTGGTTATGCTGAGAGTTAGCAACATTAGAGGCTGCGTTGTATTGTATTCTGGTGATAGCGCCGGCCTTGTAGCCCATTTCGGCCAGTTCGGTACTGTCATAAACCATCTGGCTTTTAAATCGTCCCAAGTTGGCGAACGGGAATGAGTTAGTGGCAGCATTTCCGCTACCCAGCATGGCATTGTTGTCTTTACCTCGGATACATCGGTACTGTTCCCAACCTGTTTCGTCCATTGGAAAGGTGGTCTGGTTGTGGTTGGTCGTAGCATCTTTTGCAACCATACGCCAATTCACGATAGTATCGTAACCACAGAATGGGATATAAGCCTCATAACGGTTTGCGACGCCAGTCACAGGGTTCATAGTCATGCGTCTGATAGGTGCGCTGCTTCCGAGCTGGTAGACGATATAAACCGAGTCGGCACATATACCCTGTACCGTAGTAGTGGTGATATCAGCCATAATGTGAGCACCGCGGCTGTTAGGATAATCCATAAGGTCGGGATAGGCGACCATTTTAGCGATGGGTAGCACCATAGAACTAGGGCTGCACTTGAAAGTTATATTGTCCAAATACCAGCCTTCCGTAGTGGCACCAGAGGCTGTTCTTGCTTTGAGACGGAATCGTATCTGTAGTTTTCGTTGCGAGAGAGACTGACTTGAGCACTTGTTAGTTAGTGAGAAACGTTCGCGTTTCCACCAGGTGTTGGCTGGTGTGGTGCCGCGCCAAATGTCGTAGGAGCGTTCCGAGAAAGACCCGAGACTGGCGAAGTCCTCACTGCCACCACCCCAGTTGACGTCATACATAACGCCGTCGAGCACCCACCAAGTGGATTCGTTTATAAACTTACCTTCGACGGTTGCAACCTCGCTGGCCGAGTTGCACGAGAGGGGGTCGACATCGCAGATGTGCATGAATTCGAGATAGAAAGAAGTGAAGGACGAGTTGTCCGACATGTCGATTGTGTCGGTAACAACAATCACCTCATTAGAGCCGTGTTGCAACTTCAGCGAGCGGTTGCCTGACGAGTAGACTGTAGTGACAGGGGTAGCTGTACCTTGTGATACGCTGTAGGAGTATGACTCACCCGAAGTCTCGAAGCCCTGTTGATACTTTGTGACAATCTGACCTTGCGTTGAGAAGCCCAAAATCAGAGAAATCAAAACCAGTAGCAATGATTTTTTTTTCATATTATAATTATTATATATTTTTCTAAATTAATAAATTACACATATAAAACATCCTCGCAGAAT
>FLNY01004883.1_pt1 | contig 16812 bp, 9 predicted proteins | sample 1140381 | NCBI WGS metagenome assembly FLNY01 (sample SAMEA3878172, study PRJEB12797) | bioreactor metagenome | biome: Moose rumen | place: Sweden | collected 2011-10
CCAGCCTAAAGCCTTCCCCCCTTTTACGAGAAAAGTCTTTTCACCAAATTTGTCAGAAAATTCAACATCAAGTAAAAACATTGCGCCATTTTCGACCAAAAATCCGCCGCCTGTTTTTTGGGAAGCGACGGAATAAAGTTTTCCGGGATAAAAACCTTCAACGAATTCACAGGGAAAATAAAGGCTAACCTTTCCACTGGCAAAAAAGCTGCCGTTTTTAGTGAAAGCCTTACTAACGCTAAAGTCGGTTTTGTAGGAAGAGTTGAAAAAGGCAGATTTTACAGGATTTGATGACACGAAGCCTTCAAGTTTAATTATCCCGCTTTTTTTGGCCAGGCTTGTAAAATCTGAGCGATTTTTTATTTTTACGGCTCCTGAATAAAAAAGCAGCGATAAAATAACAGAAGCAAGAAAAACTGGATTTTTTAATATTTTTACCAATTTAGTTTTGCGAGAGACTTTTTTGCCTCGTCAGTCACTTCGGCAGGATAAGTCAGATATGTCGTGTACAGAAGCGTGTCAAAGGCTGTTTTATCTCCCAAATCCCCCAATGCTAAAATCAGAGCAAGAACGACATTCTTGGAAGGCATAGTTTCGCCAGACTGCTCGACTTTGCCGTTACACTCTGAAAGAAAGCCTGTGAGACTTTTTGCAAGATTCGATGAAGGAACTTTGACAGCATTTCTGATAATCTTACAAAAATCATCTTCTGTCATTGAACTTTCGTCATACTCATTTTTTGCAAGAATAACATTTTCGTTCACAACGGAAGCAGCGTGCGACCATTTGTTCTCCGCAAGAACTTCGCTTGCCTCCAGCTGAAACGAAGAAAAGTCAGATTTTGCAGAATCACTGTTTTCTTTCAGTTTCTCTGCATTATTTATTGCGATTAAAAGTGCATTTTCGGCAATATCACACAAAAATTTTTGAGAAATTTTAGAAGAATTTTTTAAAAGCAAGAAAAAATTTCTAAAATCTCCAATTTTTGATATAGAAAAGATTTTTATTACATCAGAAAACGAATCCGAAGAAAGCTCTACGAGAGCCTCGTCAGTCACAGTCTTGTACTCGTCCCAAATATTAGTCACCCAAATGTTGTAGACGATTGAAAGAGACTCATCGTTTCCGATTTTTCCGATTGTGCCAATCAGATATTCAAGTTCTGGAGCGGCTTTTTCGTCCGTCTTGAAAGCCGTAGAAAGATAATCATTGATAAAATCCACGAGAAGAGCCTTGTTCCCGGCACAGTAAAATTCAAGCCTCTCCATAACAGCCGTTCTGAGCTCTGAATTCTTAAAAAGGCGGAAAATCGCTATGAATTTTTCGGGAATATCCTTTAGCTTTGAAGTATCTAATTTTTTTGATTTAATTTCCTTGTTTGTTTTTGGAAAAGCCCTTACGCTGGAAGCAGCCAAAAGAGCAAGCTCGCTGTCTTCTGACAAAAGTGAAGCGTTTTCTATTGAAAAATCAAGACCTTTTTTACCGATTGAGATAATTTCGTCGTCTTCAAGATTCTGAAGTATCTCTATTTTTTCAGAAAGACTTCCTTTTATGAATTTTTTTTCGTTATCGGAAGATGAATTTTGCACATTACCAGCAGAAAAAATAAATGAAGAGAGAAGAAAAAAAAGAAAACTAAAAATGATTTTCTTATTCTTCATGGATTTCTCCGGTATTTTCAGTATTTTCGTCTGGAACGCTCTCGCTCGCAGAAATTTCTTCGATTTTCACGGGGGCAACAGAATCAGCCGCCTCATCAAGCCGTTCTTCTGCAGATTTATTCAGCTCATCCTTCATTGTTTTGATAATTTCTTCCTGCTCTTCCTGCTCAACCTCTGCCAAAGCCGTAAGCTCATCCTTCTTTTCTTCGGACATATCCTTGTAAATAAAGGCAAGAATCGCATTTTTCATTTCTTTTTCGATATGAAGGCACTCAAAATGAAGCCTTGACTGATTAGACTGCTCGTTGAATTCGACAGCACGAACGACTCCAAACATAATGATAAATTTTCCATCGATTTCAAACTGAAGCTTGATTTTTATGTTCTGCCGTCCCTTTCCACCTATGCGAATCATAGCTCCGTCCTCTGAAATGTCTTCGAGCAGGCACTTGTAGCCAGGGTCAACCTCCACCGCATCAAAATCAGGCTCTTCACTTTCTATAAAATAAAGCTGGGCATAAATTTCACAGGCAGCCCTGACACTTTTTCGCTTTTGAGCACGCTCCAGCTGATTCGTATGGGCAAGATAAATCGCATTTTGCCCCTGAAAGACCCCCGCATTCGTAACCCGGGTGTCAAAAACATAGCCGGCATCGCCTTTCCGCCAGAGATAAACGCTGACATCGTGAAGAACCCAATCCTTTCCGTCAACAGTCCTGACATTTTTTTGAAGGGGAACGCGAATGATAAGCTCATGCCCGTTACTTAAAATTTCAGAAGAAAAAATACCCTTTGCTATTTCTTCACCAGCCTTCTGCCCCTTCATTATGATTCTCAGTCGCTGTCCCTTTTCCAGATATTTTGTAGATTCAAGCCCTTTTTTGTTTTCGTGGTCAAGGTCAATTTTCGTACGATAGTCGTAAAGTTTCGCAAGAAAATCCTGAGTTTCGGAAGAGCTCTCCGTTCCGTTTGTCCTTGCATCCATATTGATTTTTGAGATAGCCATATTTAATGTAGGAACAGAAACATAAAGCTGCATTGGCTCCTCAATTTCGGCTTCCTTTGCCAGGCGCCAGAGAAGCATAATTTCGTTCAGCTTAAAGCCCCTGTCCTGCCCCATCATAAAAAACTGAATCGGGACTTGAAAGAGGACAATCAAGCGAATGGCGAGAAAAACACAAATTACAGTGATGAATAAAACCAAGAACACGACTTTATTTTACTATTTCTTGACATATTTGTCAAAATACCGCATTTTCTTATCGTATAATCTTACTTTCCAGTGTGGCCTGGAATACCAGCCCTTGAAACCGGCCAGAATCTGTACGAGGTTCCGCCCAACATCCGGGAACGGCTGACATATTGCGGGTCAATGTCGCTCAGATAAGTTATGCTATAGTCATCGTACTTCGTAAGAGGAGCGTTCCATCTGTCATAGGAGTGGCGCATATCAAGGGAATTAAAACGATTGTCGCCCATCATAAAGTAGCAGTTTTCCGGAATGTAGCGAGCCGAGCCGTCAGCTGCGTTTGAGGGGAAAACAGGCATATTTCTCTGGTCTAAAATCGCAGTGTAAAAATAAAGCCGCTGGGCAGCCGAAAAACACTCGCTTATTTTTTCATCATTCGTAAAATCTGAGGAAGGATTTGTGCCGCCCTTTGAAAAAATTTCCGCATAGCGGACAAAAAGACGCCCGACGACTTTTTTTATCATCAGATTAAGGCGGTAATTTGCCTCTGAGTACAAATCTCCGTTGAAATCCGGCATATTCTCGCTCCATTTTGTCATAAAATCCGTAAAATATTCACTGCCATTTTTTGAATACAAAAGATTATAGGCAAGGGAAGAGCCGTTCGCAATCAAAAAATAAACCGTCATTTGGGAAGCCTTTAAAGAAAATTCTTCAGTTTCAGCATTTTGCGCCTTCGGAATTTTTTTGTATATCGAGTCAAAGTCTGCGGCAATTTTCTGACATTCAGACTTAGTTTCTTCGATATTCAGATTTCGCCTTTCTTCTTCGATTGAAAGCATTTCCAGATAATCACTTTCGCCGAGAGGAAAATCCCTGATTTCTTTTTTAAGGCTCGGTTTTACGGCATTTAAATTCCATGTAGCCCAGGTTGAGTCAGCATCTACCTTCTTAAATTCTGGAGAAGCCTTTGTTCTGGCATACAGGATTCCGTCCTGCATCATAAGTTGCTCTCCGCCTTCCCCGCAAACCCGCTTTACGAGAGGGTCAGCCTTTTGATTTCCGTTTTCGTCAACATTTAAGTTGACTTTCGTGAGCGTGCACATGTAAACGAGCTGGGACAAGAAGGTGCGAACCTCGCTTTTTCTGTCATTTGAATAGTGCGGATTCCTAAAAACAACGATGTCGCCCCGCTTATATTTTTTCAGATAAGGAAGGCCGACATCAGAAAGAGGAAATTTTGGGCCGGAAAGAGTTTTAAAAACTACAACCCTGTCACGAATCAAAAATTCAGGCACCATTGACTCAGACGGAATTTCATAAAGCTGAACTATAAAAATATTCAACAGGAGAACCATAAAAACTGCCTGTACAAGGGCATCAATCCAGCTGAAAAGTTCACGAAATCCTGATTTTAATAACGAGCGGTTTTTAGGATTTTTTCGCTCTTTAATTCTGTTCTCAACGAAAGAAGCCCATTCCTTGCTAACCTTTGCAATATGCTTCGGATTAAGATAATGAAGTATAAAGACTGCAAGAGCGGAAGCGATAAGCCACAAAAAAACTGAGATTAAGTCGAGGACAAAGGGAGTCCCGTTTTTACCAGCCCGCCTAAAAACAAATGCGACAAGAAGAACATAGGGAAGATACTGCAAAAGTTCCCGAACTACCGCAATAAAAAAGAGCTTTCCTTCAGAAAAAAGCTTTTTATGCGAAAAATAAGCAAGAAAAGCACTAAAAGCTATGGCAAGAGGAAATGCCACAAGAGAAATGTCAGCATTAAAAGATAAAAGGGTTAAAGAAAAAAGCGCGCAAGACAAGGCACAAGACAGCGAAAGAAGATTGAGTTTTTTTGTATTCATAAAAAAAATTATAGCAAATTGAATAAATATTGGGAACTCCGAAAAACTCGCCTTCGGCGATTTTCCGAAGTTCCCGACGAGTTTTAATTTCTGATAATAGCAGAAATTAAAACATCGCACTTTCAGAGTTACCTCTAAAAATTGCAATTTTTAGAGGTTTCCTATTGTCACATAAAATAAAAAAGCCGCAAAGCTACAGGACTTTCTTGAATTCCGAGCAGATTTTTTCCAGAACCTCGGGAATTTTTCCGTCAATACTCAAGCCTGCCGCATTTTTGTGTCCGCCCCCACCGAATTTCTGGGCAATTGCACTTACATCAACCTTGTCCCGTGAGCGGAAGCCACATGTGCATGTAAGCTCAGTGTCCTGCCGGATAAAAAGAACAGCCTCAATTCCGTCAACTGAAAGAAGCATTGAGTAAAGCGCGTCACTGTCACGGCCTTCCTGCCCCCACTCCTTTGTGTCTTCCATTGTTTCGTAAGTGACGGCAAGCTTGTTGTCGTAACGCCTTTCTACCCGCTCAAGCATACGGCCAAGCAATTTTCTCGTTGAATAAGGCTTGCCGCCTGTGATTTTGTCATAAATTTTTCTGGGATTTACCCCCGCTTCAATAAGCCGTGAAGCCTGAACCAAGACAGAGGCTGAGTCAAGCCCCAAAAACCTAAAGTAGCCGGTATCCGTCGCAAAGCCGGTAAAAATGAATTCCGCCGTCTCTTGCGGCAATTTTCCGATAATTTTTTCGTAAAGCTGCTGAACAAGGCAGGCTGTCGCAGGAGAAGTCGGGTCGATTATGCAATTATCCTGCACATCCGCAGTCTTATGATGGTCAATTATGAATGTATCAAGATTTTTCAGGTCGCCTTCTATTTCGCCAAGCCGCTCAAGCTCCGAGCAGTCAAGAATTATAAGTCCGGTTTTTTTTCGCTCAGGCTCTGAAAGGAAAATCATTTCATTGGAAAAAAGTTTTGCGTAATCACGAATTTCAGGCCTTTTAAAAGGCCCCGCCGACAAAAGCTGATATTTTAAGCCCTGAGCCTCAAGCAAGTCCTTTAAAGCCAGACAGCTGTAAACCGCGTCTCCGTCCGGATCCTTGTGCCCGATTACATAAAAAAAGTCGTGATTTTGAAGAAAATTTTTAAATTCAGAAATTTTTTCATCAGATATAATCTGCATTTTTTTGCTCCGTTTTGCCAAAATTTAAAAAAAATAAGGGCTGCGGTATGAAGATAAACTTCACGAAACAGCCCTTTTAGAAAGTGCTAATAAAAATTAGTATTTGATGTCGAGAGTGTCTTTGTCGGCATCATCGATTTTTACAGTGCTGTCGGCGACACCCCAAATTGCACTTGCCCGTGAAACTGGCAATGTAAGGATTACACGCTCAAAAGAACCGTCCCTGTTAAGAACAGTCATGTAAGGATTCATTCCCTTTGGAAGCGGGCGGAATGTAAGCTTTGAATCAGAGCGCATTGAAGATGTATACCATTTTTTTGGAATGGTGACAGTTCCGACATCACGATGACCTTTTGCGTACATTACGATGTAAGCGTCGTTGTGATCAAGAATCTTGTAAATCTGAACATTTCGATAGCTTACGGTAGCTTCCTGATACTCGTATTTGTAATCTGCCTTTTCTTTTGCAGAAGCAGAGAACAAGACACCGACACAAATCAACGCTGACAAGATAAATAATTTCTTCATAGAAAATCTCCTTTTATTTGCCTTTAGCAGTTTAGCCTTCTTTTACTAGATGAGCGCGAGCATAATAGCCTTGATAGTATGCTTGCGGTTTTCGGCTTCGTCCCAGATTTTGCTCACAGGACTTTCAAAAACATCTTCGGTAACCTCCTGACCCAAGACCGCCGGAAGACAGTGCATAAAAATCGTGCCTGGCTTTCCAGTAGCCGCCATTAAGTCCTTGTTTACCTGATAAGGTGAAAGAAGACGAGTGCGTTCCTCTTTGAGCGATTCTTCGCCCATAGAAACCCAAACATCAGTATAAAGGCAATCGGCATTTTTTACAACTGAAATTTTATCTGAAATTTCTATTTTTGCACCAGATTTTTCTGCCAGGGGAGCACAAATCTCCTGAATGTCCTTGGGAGGGAAAAGCTCTTTCGGGGAGTAAATCGCAAAGTCAATGCCGAGTTTTGCCGAAATAATCATAAGAGAGCGGGCGACATTGTTGCGTCCGTCACCGCAGAATGCCCATTTTAAGCCCTTAAGCTTTCCGAAATTTTCTTTCAGGGTCATAACATCGGCAAGTGCCTGAGTCGGGTGATAGTCGTCGGTAAGACCGTTTATGACAGGAATTCCTGAGAATTCGGCGAGTTGTTTTACATGCTCCTGCTTAAAGCCACGGAACTCGATTGCGTTGAACATTCTTCCCAAAACCCGCGCCGTGTCCTTTACCGTTTCTTTTCCGCCGAGCTGAATGTCCAAGGTTGACATGAAGACAGGATGACCGCCCTCTTCGCCGAAAGCCGTTTCGAAAGAGGAGCGGGTGCGGGTTGAGCGTTTTTCAAAGATAAGGGCGATTGTTTTTCCTAAAAAGCGCTGGTGAACTTCACCTGCGTGAGCCTGTTTTTTTACTAAAAATGCGTAATCCAGAATCTGCAGGATTTCTTCAGGTTCATAGTCGAGCCATGTAAGAAGAGACCTGCCTTTAAATGGTGAGTCAAATTTTTCTGCTTGAATCATAAATTATTCTATAATTAAGACAATTTTTGGTCAATCAGCAATGTGAAATTCCGCTGCCAATCAGCTCGCTGTGCCCGCAGGAAGTCGGACGAACCTCGATTTTCTGCTCAATATCATTGATTACATCCTGAACATGAGTGATAATTCCCAGCATTTTTCCGTCTTTCTGAAGATTCTTTAGGGCAAGGATTGACTTTTCAAGAGCCTCGCCGCTTAAAGTTCCGAAGCCCTCGTCTAAGAAAAGAGAGTCTACCCTCACATTTTTACTTGCGAATTCTGAAATTCCAAGGGCAAAGGAAAGGCTTACAAGGAATTTTTCTCCGCCGCTAAGGTTTTCGATTGCTCCTGTCTGAACGCTGTGAATGTCAGAGACTTCAAATTCCAGGCTCATAGGATTTTTCTGTAAAATCTTAAACCTGTTCGTAATCTGATGAAGGTTATTGTTGGTAAGCCTTAAAAGGGAAGGAGCGGCAAGACTTTGGACAAAATCTGAGAAATCAGAGCCGTCTGCTTTTCCGATAAAATCCGACATCTGCTGCCAGGTCATATAGTCATCTTGAATTTTTTTAAAGTCCTGGGCAATTTTCTGATATTCCTGCTTATTCTGCTCGTTCTTCAACAAATCCAGCCTGATTTTTGAATATTCATCAGTGGATTTTTGCAAATTTTCTTCAAGAGCGCTTTTTTCAGAGAAAATTTCAGCTTTATTTCCGCTGAGCTTGTGCTTTTCCTCGTATTCGGCAAGGGACTTCCGTGCATTTTTTAATGTTGTCTCAGCCTGAGTTTTCTGATTTTTGAGGGCTTCGCTCTTTTGCCTGAGAAGCTCAAATTCATCGTCAGTCATCCTTGCTTTCTCGAATTTTTCTTCTGAATCAAAGCCGTTTTTCCCTATTTTTTCAAAAAAAGCTTTTTCACACTCTTCAAGGGAAGGCTTCAGCTCTGAAACAGATTTTTCCAGCTGAGCCTTGTTTGACTCGAAATTTGATTTTTTCTTCTCAGCCTCATGCTTTTCGTCCTGGGCAAGCGAAAATTCCATCTTAAGCCTTTCAAGATTTTCAGTCTCCCGTCTTTCGACCTCATCCACATCAGCTTCCTCAAGAAGACTTTTTCTTTCCGCGCGGAGAGAAAAAAGCTCTTGCTGAGACTCATTAAATTCTGCCTGAAATTCTTCAAGAAGTTTTTTCTGACCTTCAATATTTTTTGAGATTTCGGATTTTTCTGCCGTTTTTGCGGATTTTTCTTTTTCAAGAGTCTCTTTCTCTTCTTTTTTGATTTTCCAGACAGTCGAGCGATTTTTTAACTCTTCAAAGATTTCAGGAAGTTTTTCTCCGCCCTCCTCAAGAGAAGAAAAACCAAAGGGAGAAATTTCATCGAAAATTTCTTTTAAACTCTCCTCGTAAGCCTTTTTGTCAGCACAAAGATTATTCTCAGTGTTTTCAAGCCGGATTTTTAATTTTTCAAGTTCTGAAGAAATTTCATTGATATTTTTTTCCAGTGTCTCCCGTTTTTCCGTAAAATTTTTGCTTTTTTCGGCAATTTCAAGCCTTTTTTCGCCGGCAAGGCCTTCATTTTTCAGAGATTTTTTGTCTTCCGAATGATTTTTATGATAGACAGAGCCGCAGACAGGACAGGGATTTCCGTCGGAAAGCTCTGATTTTAAAATTCTCGCGATTAAAACTGAGTCGGCTGAAACAAATTTTAAAATTTCATCTTCGATTTTTGACAGCTCTTTTTTCGCATTTTCAAGCAAACCTTCGTTTTTGGCGATATTCTCAGACAAATTTTCTTTTTCAGCGGAGATTTTTTGAACTGAGTCAGCTTTTTCATCCAGAGTTTTTTTCAGAGTCTCAATTTTTGTTATGATTTCCGGCAATTTTTCGTCTTTTTTGTTCGACAGGAGATAGCCTTCGTTTTCAGAGAGAGCTTTTTCGATTTTTTCCAGTGAATCCGAAAGAGTTTTAAGCTTCGCCTCGCTGTCCTTGAAGGATTTTTCGGCCTCGATTTTTCGTTTTTCGTCATCTGCAGATTTTTTTTCCTGGGATGAGATTTTTGAATCAAAATCACGGACTTTTTTCCAGACAATTTGTGACTCAGCGAATTTTTTTTCTGTCTCAGCCTTCATTTCCCAAGATTTTTTTTCTTTTTCGCTTGCCATAATGAATTTTTCATCTGCAAGAGCAAGCTGTTTTTCCAGAAAATCGATTTGAGCGGAGCTTTCCGAAAGAGTTTTCCGCATATTTTTTACATTTACATATTCAGAGTCACAATTTTTGGCCCTTTGCGCAAGAGACAGCCTTTCGTCATCTGATTTAAAAAGAGAAATTTGATTTTCAAGGGCAATTTTTTCTTTTTCTGCCAGCTCTAAATTTTTCTGAAGGCTTTCAAGCTCCTCGAAGAAGATTATTTCACTGTTGATTTTTTCAAGCCCTTTGTTCATACGCTTTATGCTTTCTGAAAGAGACTTTTCCTTTTCGAGGGCATTTTTTTCGTCCTCTTCTGTAAGAATCAGCTTTTCCTTTTCGTCTTTCTGCTTTTTCATTTCTGTAAATTCATATTTTTTATCCCTGAATTTATTCCAGATTCTTACGGCAATCTTGCGAAATCTCGTAGTTCCGGTAAGCTTTTCCAAGATTTCTGCCCTTTCCTCAGGCTTTGCGCTGATAAATTTACTGAATTCCCCCTGAGCGAGCATAATCGAGCGACTGAACTGCTCATAAGAAAGCTGGATTATTGCGCTTGTTTCGTTTTCAAGAGAGGCGGAAGCCTTTCCCTGTGCTACTATTTCTTTTGTAAAAAGGTTCGTAATCGTATATTCCGTTGATTTTAAAGTCCCTGACTGTGAACGAGACTGAGAAAATTCCGAAGAAAACTCGCCTTTTTTGCAGGAATAGTAAACCTTTGCCATACAAGATGAACATCCGCGAGTCATAATCTGATTTCCGCCGGCTCCATTGTTGATTTTTGCAAGGCGAGGCGTTCTTCCGAACAGGGCAAGGGAAATTGCGTCCAGAATCGTTGTTTTTCCGGCGCCTGTAGGTCCGTGAATGACAAAAATATCGTGATTTTTTGCATAATCAGGATGAGTAAAATCTATTGACCATTTTCCTTTCAGAGAATTCAGATTTTCAAATTCAATTTTTTTAACTCTCATTTTTTACTCCCCGCTCTCCTCGTTGGCAACCTGCAAAAATAAGGGTAAAAATTTTTCAACAAGGGATTTTCCTTCTTCGCTTTCCGCTGAATAACCTGTTTTTGAAAGAATCAGCTGCCTGAAAACAGTATCGTCATCAAGATTTTGAATTTCACTGCTGTCAAAGCCTTCTGAAAATTCATTAAAAAATTTTTCTGAATCCAAAACCCGCCAGCTTGCGACAGAAATATTTTTCGGAAGCTTTTGAATCGTCTCGTCAAGATATTCCTGCGCGTTCAGGGCCGCTTGGCGGATGTATGAGACTTCAAGGAAAAGCTTTTTATTTACCTCTGTATTTTCCTGATATTTTTCCAGCTGTTCTTTTATCTCGCTTAAGGTACCGCAAATCCGCCTGTACAAAAAAGTGCGCGGTGTCTCGATTTTTTCGATTCTTAATTTTTCTGAAGGCTGTAAAGAAAGGTCTATTTCACCAAAGAGAATATAGTGCGCTTTTTCAGCCTCGTCAAAGCCCATCACGAAGGGAGAGCCTGAATAGCGGATTGCAGGATTTTTTGCGACCATAGTTGAATAATGAATGTGACCAAGAGCCACATAATCGGCATCCGGAAAAACGCTTGACGGAACATTTCCCAGAGTTCCACGGACATCAATCGCTTTCATTCCGTTGTCCTCGTTTTTTTGAGGCTCTTTTCCTTCCAAATCCTGAGCATACAGGTGGCCGGTGGCAATAATCGGGATATTTCTGTCTCCCCGCAACTTTTTCGCTTCTTCAAAGACATCCTCATAGATTTTTTTGTAAGCAATTGAATACAAAGCACTGTCAGGAAGCTCGGAGTCGTCATTTTCTTTATTTTTCAGATTTTTATTGTAATAATTTCTCAGCTCTATTTCACGCACGAAGGGGACAGCCATAGCTATTGCGCAAGAGTCCCCCTTTTGGTCAAAAAGCTCAAAGCACATTTTTTCAGGGGAATTGCCCAGCGATGAAACTGAGCCTGCGACACGAATATTTAAAAGCTCAAGCAGCTCTTTAGAGCTTTCAAGCATAAGGGCTGAATCGTGATTTCCGCCGATGACAATGACATTTTTGCAGCAGGTTACGGACAGGGAAGCCAAAAAAGCGTAATAAAATCTTCTGGCCTCGACGGGGGGATTCGCGCTGTCAAAAATATCCCCGGCGATAATAAGAGTCTCTGCGTTTTTCTGGATGATTTGCTCCCTGAGCCAGTCGAAAAAAGCGGCGACTTCCTCCCGCCTGTCAATATCGTGCATCTGATTTCCCAGATGCAGGTCTGCCGTGTGAATGAATTTCATATCAGTAATTTAAAGTGGAAAAAAAACAAAAGTCAAGAAAAATCCTCCACAAAAAAAAGCCCGCTCTTCCATAATTTTCCCAGAAATAGTATTCTATTCAAATGCAAAAATTGAGCAAACTTACGATTGTGATGATAACGGCCCTTTTCTTCTTTGCAGGAATTTTTGGTCTTTCATTGGGACTGGCCCTTTCAAATACAAAATACATTATTGATAACGAAAATTTCACGGAATTCGACACCGCTCTTCCAACTAAGATTCTCGACATAAACGGCGAGTTGATTACAGAGCTTGCGAGCGAAGAAAAACGAGAAATCATAAGCATAAATCATCTTCCCCAGCACATGATTGACGCACTTGTCTCCCGGGAAGACAGGATTTTCTACAAGCACCACGGTTTTTCAATAAAAGCACTTTTCCGTGCGGTCATCGGTCAGGCGCTTCATCTTTCTTTAGGAGGCGGCTCAACCTTAACCCAGCAGATTGCGGGAACCCTTTACTGCGACAGGCGCGATATGTCCTATATGCGAAAGCTGAAGGAGCTTTGGTGGGCTATCCAAATGGAGCGCAGATTCTCAAAAAATGAAATTTTAGAGCTTTACCTGAATAAAATCTATTTTGGCGGCGGAACTTACGGCGTAAATGCCGCAAGCAAATATTATTTTGGACATGATGCCACAGAAATAACCCCTGCGGAGGCGGCCATTCTCGTAGTTCAGCTTTCAAACCCAGCTCACTACAATCCTTTTGAATACCCGAACAGGGCGATGGACAGGCAAAAATATGTTCTTGAAGCCATGGTAGAAAGCGGCCTCATCACAAAGGAGCAGTCGGACACATCATTCGAAGAATACTGGGCAAATTTCGACTACACAAGAACCGGGAACACGGCAATTTCTTCACGGCAGGACAACGCTCCCTGGTTTTCTGAATATGTTCGCCGTGAGCTTTCGGATATGCTTTACGGAACTGACGACATTTATTCATCCGGCTTTACCGTAAATACGACTTTAAATCTTAAAAATCAGATTGCGGCCCAGAATACGATGGAACGCTACATCGCATACGCAAACAGAACTTATCAGCGGGGAAACAGCGAGCGCTCCAGCTCGGCTTTTAAAATCTACACTCCCATTACCGAGCTTTTGACACTCACCTTCAACCTTGGAGAGCTAAAGGTAAGCCAGCAAAGGAACGAGACTCTTGCCCGCTCAACATACACAAAGACGATAAACCCAATCGTAGATGTAATGTCCCTCATAACAGGAATTGACACGCTGAAGGTCGGAATCGCAAACAAGGCAAACGCGACAGCAAAATCAAATGTAGGAAAAAATGTAATCGAAGGAACTATGATAGCCCTTGAAAATTCAACAGGCTACATTACGGCGCTTGTCGGAGGAAACAAATACGACGGCGAAAATCAGTTCATAAGGGCAGTCCAGGCAAAACTGCAGCCCGGCTCTTCCTTCAAGCCTCTTTACTACAGCGCGGCGATTGACAGCCGTCAGTTCACGCCCAGCACGATAATTTCTGACACGCCGATTGTTTTCCATACGGCGGACGGAAAGCCCTACATTCCGCAGAATTTCCGTGGAGAATGGAAGGGAGATGTGGAGCTTTGGTATGCTCTCGCCCACTCTATGAATGTTCCTTCACTAAAAATCCTTGACGGAATCGGTTTTGACACGGCGATTAACCGTGCGATTGACTTGCTGGGAATTCCAGAAAGCGAGGTTCCGAATCGTGGCTTTGTTCCAGGCTACCCGATTGGACTCGGTGTTTGTTCTGTCCGTCCGATTGAGCTTGCCCACGCCTATGCAATTTTTGCAAACGGTGGCAAAGAGGTCGTTCCAATCGCAATCAGAAGCGTCGAGGACAAAAACGGGCGTGAATTCTTGAATCCTGAAAAAGAAGTTCTTCAGAAACAAAAGGCAAAGGGTGCGGCGGCACAGGTAATTTCTCCGCAGACAGCCTACACGATGGCGCGGCTGCTCGAAAACACTGTAAAATCAGGAACTCTGGCGGGACCAACAGGAAACGGTTCTAAATTCACCTACAGGGACTCAAAGGGACGAAAATACACGATTCCGGCCGCAGGAAAAACAGGAACGACACAGAACTGGGCTGACGCATGGACGGCTTGCTTCACTCCGTATTACACCTCGATTTTCTGGTTTGGATTCGATAAGCCAGGCCAGTCGCTGGGCTTACAGCTTACAGGCTCTACGCTGGCGGGTTACGCAATGGCAAGCTTTATGGAAAAGGCTCATGAGGGACTTCCTTACAAGAATTTCACACGCCCGCAGACAGGTGTCGTTGATGTTGAAGTCTGTACGGTTTCAGGTGCCTTGCCGACGGAGGACTGTGAGGGACACAAAATAACGCTCACCTTCCTGGAAGGTACGGCTCCAACTGAATACTGCACATTCCACTCTGGAAATTCAGCAGGCCGTCTGCTGGCTCTTTACCGCCTGGAGCAGGAGCTTTACCGCTCAGGCTTTGCAAGCGACTTAATTATCAAGGATAACACGCCGCTCACCTTCGATTTGGAAGGAAATTCAGTACGAAGCGATGCCCTGAGCGCATCATACGACTTCCTTAAGGAAGATGAATTCGGAAACGCTCCTGACTACAACTTCTTGCTTGACTAGCAAAAATCAGTTCTTTTTCACCCAGTTCAAGGGACTTAATCCCGTGTTCTTTTTGAACACATTTGAAAAATAGTTCTGGTTTTTAAATCCAAGCGTGAGTGCAATTTCTGAAAGTCCGATATTCTGAAGCAGAAGCATATTTTTTGCCTGCTCGATTTTAAGCTTTTCATGCAAAGTCTGGACAGAAAGACCTGTAAGTTCCTTGCATTTTTTGCTCAAAAAGCTTCTGCTCACCATAAGGCTTCTTGCCATTTTTTCTACATCAGTCATCTCGCCTAAATGCTCGGTGAGGTAATTCGTGATTTTTTCGGCTGTAAGACGCTGACGGCCACTTGAAATTTTACCTCCGCTCTCACCCTTTTGTATTAAGTCCTGGACTTGTGAGCGCGTTACGCCGAAAGAAGAATTCTTGATTCTCCCCTCTTTCTTGTAAAGTACATATAATGCGTTTGACAGCATCATTCTTATTGCGTCGTAAATGGCTATGTTCAGCGATTTTATTTCGAAAAAAGCGTAGCCAAAATATTGCTCTGAATTGTGGATTACTTCGAGCATTACCGAAAAGCGCCGTTGTGAACTAAATATGTTCACGGGGAAGAGATTTGGCTCGCTGATTTTTTTCCCTACAAGCCCCTGTATTTCAGGATTTGTCTCGGGCCAGATGAATTTTATTTCGGGTGAGGGAAAACTGTAACTCATCTCATCGCTCAGCGCGACAACACAGCTTTGTATGTCTAACATACTCATCTGCTGCTTAAGTGAATCGAAAACCTCGCTTAGTTTTTGGGCGTTGGTAAAACTTAGGGACTGGGAGGTGATGGCGTTCAGCCTGTAGGGATTTTCCCTGTCAGCGATTAGGTCATATTTCTGGAATACGGAAATCAGGACTCGCAGCTGGTGAAAAATTCCTTCGGCAAAAAAGATTTTTTCAGCCCCCTCATTTTTTATTACAGGAATCAGCGCAGCTCTTAAGACTGTAACGGCGTTTTGAAAATAATCGCAGTCGAACTCCTTGTTCTTCCGGTAATCTTGTAAAATATTTCTGAAAAAAAACACTGAGTAAAGTTGCTTGTTTTCCTGCCCATCCTGTAAAAATGAAGTATCGTCTAAGTCCGTCTCATATATGTCTCGAAAAAAAGCATCAAGAAAACTGTCTATCTGAAACGACTGCGCATTTGGAAGGCTTTTTTGTATTTCGCTTATAAGGCGGAGCCTTAACTCCGATTCAGATTCTGCGGGAAAGTCTCCTGAAAAGGCAATTTTTTTATGCTCCTGCAAAAAGGATACGCTGTTTTCAAGGCAGCCACATGACTGTCTGATTATTAAGTCGGTTTTAAAATATTGAATTTCAGGCTTTGATTCTGGCTCGATTATCTTGTCAATAAGCATCTCGACGGCAGCATATCCGCGCTTAAAATAAACGAGGTCTATTGTGGTAATCGGAGAACGAGATGTTATGCTTTCATACCAGTTGTTGAAACCTAGTACGGCGACATCTTTTGGCACTGAGTATCCCAGTCTGTATAGATGCTCAACCAACTCAGCGGCAATCACATCGGAGCCGGTCAGAATCGCATCAATTTCTTTTTTTTCGTGCAAGTCAAATGAGTCGATGAGCGTTTCGAGAGCCTCGTCAATGAAATTTGCCTGCATTTTTTTGTTCATCATAATGACGGCTCCCGGAATCTCAGACAGGCCGTGCCGTTTTAGTTCAAGTCTGAAATTTAAGAGTCTTCGAACCTGAGCATCTGAAACATCAGTCCCTATGAATGCGAATCTTTTGTAATGATGAATTTCAACGAGATGGTCAATAATGCTTTTGATTGAGGAACTGCTGTCAATCTTAATCATAGAGGCCCCTGGAATGTCGAGATGACCGATGTCAACCATGGGTAGGGGGCATAGCTCAGAAAAAGTTCTGATAATAGATTCTTCGTCCATAAATTCGTACAGGGAGGCTGCCCAAGTCACCATTCCGTCCACAAGCGGGGGGCGCATGAATTTAAAATTTTTCAGGTAATGTGACAAGAAATTAATATCGTCAAAAAAGGAGTATCTTATCGCTGCCCCCATATTTAAAAAGTTTATGTCGTAATCGGCACAAGCTTTCATCATTCCCTTGATGTATTCCAGCGCGATGAAGTGCCGTAAATCAGCGATGCCAGTAAAACCAACAGTTACCCGTTTTCCCTCATTTTTTCGTTTTGCCAAGAATTGCTTTCGAACGGAAATTTTTTGTGCCATAAGGAAATTATAAGTTAAAAAAGTTAAATTGAAAAC
>FLNY01002103.1_pt1 | contig 16799 bp, 19 predicted proteins | sample 1140381 | NCBI WGS metagenome assembly FLNY01 (sample SAMEA3878172, study PRJEB12797) | bioreactor metagenome | biome: Moose rumen | place: Sweden | collected 2011-10
TCCTATGTAATACTTAATAAAACATTAAAAGGATTATAACAGAGAATTGTTAAATTTTCAACAAAACGAGTAAATTATATTTTATTTTACAAAGTTTTATGGTATTATATATAAAATTGAGAGGTATAATATGGAATTTAATAATATATATGATACGCATACACATTCTGTAAATTCGTTTGACGCTAAGGATTCGTGCATAAAGCTCTGTGAGGGCGCTGTTGAAAAAGGTGCAAGAGGGATTGCGATTACCGACCACCTTGATATAGACGGTAATGGACTTGATATTAGAGGCTTTACAACTAATCAGTTTATGCAATGCGAAATAGCAAAGGATATTTTCAAGCATAAGCTTGAGGTTTTCAGCGGTATTGAGCTCGGTCAGGGTATATACAGAAAAGAGGAAAGCGAGAAGGTTTTGAACACCTTTAATTACGATTTTATACTCGGCTCTATTCACAACCTTGAAAACGTTGAAGATTTTTACTATATGGACTTCCGTAAGGAAGATATTAAACAAAGACTGACTGATTACTTTAACTCCGTACTCGAGCTTGCAAAATGGGACAAAACCGACAGCATTGCTCACCTTACATATCCGCTCAGATATATAAAAGGAAAGTACGGTATTGACTTTGATTTGTCAGATTTTAACGATACAATTAATGAAATCTTTGAAGTTTTAATTAAAAACCATAAGGCGCTTGAGCTAAATGTATCAAGCCTGTTTAATTATCAGTATGACACGATGCCGAACATAAGCCTTATAAAGCGTTTTCACGATATGGGCGGAAAATATATCACCGTCGGCTCCGACGCACACAGCTTTGATAAGGTCGCACACGGTATTGACAGGGGATATGAGCTACTGCTTGAGGCGGGAATAAAACACGTTACCGTATATAGAAAAAGGGAACCTTTCTTAATAGAAATTGCGTAAGGAGATAAACTATGGACAGATTACTTTACTTACTTGAGAACAATCCGCGCCTTACTAACGCAGAGCTTGCGGTACTGCTCGGCGTGACCGAAGAAGAGGTCGCTCAGCAGATTAAGCTCTACGAGGATACGGGAATTATTAAAGGCTACAAGGCAATTATCGATAAGGATAAGGCGCAGGCTCAGACCGTAACCGCGCTTATTGAAATAAAGGTGCAGCCGCGCTTCGGACACGGCTTTGAAAATATTGCGGAAAGAATCGCTCAGCTTGACGAGGTTGAAAGCGTATACCTTATGAGCGGCGGCTATGACCTTTGCTGTATGGTATCTGATAAATCCTTCCAGGAGGTCGCAATGTTCGTAGCTAAAAGGCTTTCACCGCTTGAGGATGTTATGTCCACTACAACCCATTTTATCCTTAAGAAATATAAAGAGCAGGGCGTATTCTTTACTCAGAAGCCGAAGGACGACAGGGGGAATATCTCGCTGTGATTGATTACGATAAGCTTTTAAATAAAGCGCTTACCGATATTAAACCGTCGGGTATCAGACGGTTCTTTGCTATTGCCGAGGAAATGGATAACGTAATTTCGCTCGGCGTCGGAGAACCTGATTTTAAAACCCCGTGGCATATCAGACAGTACGGTATCGACTTTCTTGAACAAGGCAGAACGAGGTATACCGCAAATGCGGGACTGCTTGAGTTGAGACAGGAAATATCAAGCTACTACGCAAGGCGCTTTTTGATTAAGTATAACCCAAAGGATGAAATCCTTGTTACCGTCGGCGGCTCCGAGGGAATTGATATGGCTATAAGAGCTATTACCGAGCCCGATGACGAAGTACTTGTAGTAGAGCCCTCCTTTGTATGCTACAAGCCTATTGTAGAGGTTTGCGGAGGTAAAGCCATACCGCTTGTTACCAAGGAAGAAAACGATTTCAAGCTTCTTCCCGAGGAGATAGAAGCGGCTATTACAGAAAAAACTAAAGCAATTGTTCTGCCGTTCCCGAACAATCCAACGGGCGCTATAATGACCGAAAGCGAGCTTAAGGAAATCGCAAAAGTAATAGAAAAGCACAACCTTTTCGTTATTTCGGACGAGATTTACAGCGAGCTTACATATACGCCCGAAGGTCATACCTCTATTGCTTCAATCGGTGATATGAAGGAGCGTACTGTCGTTATCAACGGCTTTTCAAAAACCTATTCAATGACTGGCTGGAGGCTCGGCTACGCGCTCGGTCCTGTGCCTGTAATTAAGCAGATGACGAAGCTTCATCAGTTCGCTATTATGTCTGCGCCGACCAACTCTCAGTACGCCGCGATTGACGCACTAAAAAACGGCGACGAGGATATAAAAAAGATGAAGCTTGATTACGATATGCGCCGCAGATTTACCGTTAACGGCTTCAGAAAAATCGGTCTTGACTGCTTTGAGCCGCTCGGCGCTTTCTATGTTTTCCCGTGCATTAAATCAACTGGACTAAAAAGCGAGGAATTCTGCGAAAGGCTAATTAAAAGCAAAAGGGTTGCTGTCGTTCCCGGCGACGCTTTCGGCGAATGCGGGGAAGGATATATAAGGGTATCATACTGTTATTCAATAGAGAACATTAAGGAAGCAATTAAACTTATCGGCGAATTCGTTGAGGAGCTTAAAAATGAAGATAAAGGTTAAGGCATACGCCAAGATAAACTTAATGCTTGACATTTGCGCAAGACGTACCGACGGCTATCACGATTTATTTATGATAATGCAGAGCGTGGGAGTATATGATACCGTCACCGTTGAACGCATTAAGGGCAGGGAAATTAAGCTTTCCTGTAATATTGACGGTATTCCTTTAGATGAGAAAAATATCGCTTATAAGGCTGCTGAGGCGTTCTTTAAGGCAAATAAGATACGCGTTACAAGCAGGGGGTTACATATTGATTTAGTTAAACGTATACCTCACGCTGCCGGACTTGCAGGAGGCAGCGCTGACGGAGCAGCCGTTATTGCCGCGCTTAATAAGCTCTACGGTACAAATCTTTCTGATGATGAGTTATGTGCAATAGGCGCTAAAATAGGCGCTGACGTACCGTTCTGTCTCACGGGCGGAACTCTGCTCGCGCAGGGTATAGGAGAGGTCTTAAGCAAGGTTAAACCGCTCAGAAAATGCTTTATTGTCCTTGCGAAGCCCGATTTCGGCGTTAATACAGGTCTCGCATTCTCACAGTTTGACGAGTCCGGAAAGGAATATTCGCCCGACTGCCTCGGTATGCTTAAGGCTGTACAAAGCAAGGATTTAGGCGAAATCGCTTCACGCTGCGATAATGTATTTGAGCAATTTATAGAAGTCCCGAACAGAATATATATGAAAGAAATTATGAAAAATAACGGCGCTCTCGGGACTTGTATGAGCGGTTCGGGACCTACCGTATACGGAATATTCGAAAGCAGAGAAAACGCCGATAAAGCCGCTGAGGCGCTTAAGCGCTATGCTAAGGATATTATCGTAACTACGACTGTCAACAAAGGATTAAAAATCTCAGAGTGTGAATAAAATATACAAAACCTGCCAAGCATAAAGCTGAAAGGCAGGTTTTATTTTTGAAAAGATTAAGTTTTGTTTTTGTTCCTATCTTCATTCTGTCACTGATTGTTTATTCGTTAACTCCGCTGATTCCAATGAGCGAGGATATAAGCAATAAGGTATTCAGGCTGCATATTATTGCTAACAGCGACTCTGAAAATGATCAGCATTTAAAGCTAAAGATTAAGGACGAAGTACTTAAATATTCTGAAAGCCTATATAAAAACTGCAGTTCGGTAAGAGAAGCCAAAATTATATCGGACGAGCACCTAAAGGACTTTAAGAATAAAGCGCGTCAGGTAATAGCCTTTTACGGATATGATTATGACGTTCAGGTTTACACGTCAAGGGAATTCTTTCCGACTCGTGAATATGAAACCTTCACTCTCCCGTCGGGCGTTTATAATACTTTGAAAATAATAATTGGCGAGGGGAAGGGGAAAAACTGGTGGTGTGTTATGTATCCCGCAGTATGCATATCCGGCTGTACCGAGGATTTTGACGAAGCTCTCAGCAAAGAGGAAGAAGAAATAATTACAAGCAAAAAGTATATAGTCAGATTTAAAGCAATAGAGATATATGAAAGACTTAAAAACAGAATGATAAAAAGATAAGCGGAACAATTCCGCTTATTTTTCTATTGACATTTTAAATTAAATCTATTATTATATTTTAGGTAATGCTGGTGTGGCGAAATAGGCAGACGCAAGGGACTTAAAATCCCTCGGTAGCAATACCGTGCCGGTTCAAGTCCGGCCACCAGCACCATATAAGCAATTGGTACTGATCATGCCAATTGCTTATATAATATTAACGTTATTCTTGCCGGCGTGATGGAATTGGCAGACGTGCCGGACTCAAAATCCGGTCCTGGCGACAGGGTGCGGGTTCGACCCCCGCCGCCGGCACCAACGTTTTTAAATCCTGTTTCACTCCCGAAGTACTAACCGGGGGTCGAAAAGGAGGGAGAACCGATTATGCGGTTCGGAAGAAAATAGTCCGGTGGACTATTTTCGCCGACGTGGGCGTGTAGACGCGGCAGCGTCGTAGCGACTCCCGCCGCCGGCACCATAAAAATATCGCAGGGCATTTTGTCCTGCTTTTTTAATAGGTATAAGCTATGAAAGCAATATTTGATTACATAATATCGTCCTTTCTTTTCTCTTTAATTGCCGTTCCGTTTGTAATTCTTTTCAGATACAAAAACTATAAAAAAGGAGCGGATTTTAAGAAGGAAGCTGCGATTATGCTCTTTTTTATGAGCGCAACTCTTATCTTTTGTCAGACCGCTATACCGCCACAGTTTATGAGCGGTAATTTTACGCTTAGCGCTTTTCACAGTCCTGATTTTTCAACTTATCTTGAATTTCCATATATTCAGTTAGGCTGGATAAAATGGATGTTAACGTTAAAAGAATATTCGGAAATTGTTATTAATATTGGCGGAAACTTAATAATTTTTATACCTATAGGTTTTCTTGCTCCGTACATTTGGAAAAATCTTAAGGCAAAAGCTATACTTATAGGCTTCCTGCTATCGTGCTTTGTAGAGTTTATACAGCTTTTTACCGACAGAACCTCAGATTATAACGATATTATTCTTAATACAATCGGAACTGCAATAGGTTACGTTCTTTGCTTGATAATTAAAAAAATACATAATAAAAGAGCCTCAAGCTGAGGCTCTTTTTTATTAGTTCACAACGTTTTGCGGGTGCCCGTCGAGGAACGCTTTGAGGTTTTCCTCGAGTATTCTGAGCAGTCTTGCCCTCGTTTCATAGCCCGCCCACGCGATGTGCGGCGTTATAAAGCAGTTTTTGGCTGTGAGAAGGGGATTACTGCTCTCGGGCGGTTCAACGCGTAATACGTCAACTCCTGCCGCCTGTATCATATTGGAATTAAGAGCGTCGGCAAGCGCCTTATCATTAACCACAGGACCTCTTGACGTATTAATAAGTATTGCGCTTTTCTTCATCTTAGAAAGCGCTTCTGCATTAATCAGATTCTCGGTTTCAGGGGTAAGGGGACAGTGACAGGTAATTACGTCGCTGTTTTTAAGAAGATAATCAAAGTCACAGAATTCAACGCCTTCGTCATTTTTAGGATGAGGCGTGTACACAAGCACCTTCATACCGAACGCCTTTGCAATATTACAAACCCTGTGGCCTATTGAGCCGAAGCCGATTATACCTATCGTCTTACCGTCAAGCTCGGTAAGCTGTCCCTTCCAGAAGCAAAAATCAGGACATTCGCACCATTCGTTATTATGCACTGCGTCCGAATGAAGCGATACCTTATTAGTAATCTGAAGAATGAACGCAAATACAAGCTGAGCAACCGCGTTAGTAGAGTATGCCGGAATATTTGAGATTACTATTCCTTTCTCGCGCGCCGCTTTCCCGTCAATTACGTTATATCCCGTTGACTGAAGCCCTACGTACTTTAAATTCGGCATTTTTTCAAGTATTTCGGCTGTAATTACTACCTTGTTTATAAAGAGAATATCGGCGTCCTTAGCGCGCTCTATAACCTCCTCGGGCTTTGTACGGTCGTATACCGTATAATCGCCGTATTTTCTTATATTATCCCATGATAAATCGCCGGGGTTGGTTGTATATCCGTCAAGATTTACAATTTTCATTTCGTTCACCTCTGTACAAATTATATCCCTTATTATAAATAAAATCAACTTATTTATTGATTAGAAGGTAATTTTAGTTTATAATTAACATATAGTTAAATATGAAAAGATTTTATATAACTATGACGGCGATAACGCTCGTGCTTTTTACAGTATTTTTAATAGGAAAATTCAAAAATATCCATACCGCCTCTACCTCTGCTAAAATATCGTCAAAAAAAACGGTAGTAATCGACGCAGGGCACGGCGGTAAGGACGCGGGTACAGTCGGAATTGACGGTACGCTTGAAAAGGATATAAACCTTGATATTGCGCTAAAGCTTAGGGATTACCTTGTGGTAAGCGGTATAAGAACAATTCTCATCAGGGAAGGGGACTTTGAGTTTTATCCCGAGGGAACGGATACTGCAAGGAGTGATTTATATAACAGGCTGGATTTGGTAAATGAAATTCCGAACTCAGTACTCATTTCAATTCATCAGAATCACTTTACTGACGAGAGCCAGTGGGGTACTCAAATTTGGTATTCTCCCGAGAGCGAAAACAGTAAGCTGCTTGCAGATAAGGTTTTAACAAATGTTAAGGAGCTGCTTCAACCCGAAAACAATAGGGAAAACAAGGTGTCAGATAGCGCTTATTACATACTCTATAACGCTAAGGTGCCTTCAATAATGATAGAGTGCGGCTTTATGAGCAACAGCATGGAAAACAGCAGATTAAAGGATAATACTTATCAAAAGTCAATAACTTATTCGATATTAACGGGAATTTGTGAGGAAGTATAATGGCAGGGAAGAATAAATCAATTTACGTATGCACAAGCTGCGGATATGAGAGCGTAAAATGGTACGGTAAATGTCCGCAGTGCGGCGAATGGAACACAATGGACGAGCATACGCCCGTAGTAAGCTCAACAAAGGGCGGTTCGCTTAAAAGCAAGGTAAGCGTGCAGAGCATAAAGAAGCTAAGCGAAATCAGCAGCGATATTGAAAAGCGCATAAACACGGGCATTAAGGAATTCGACAGAGTTCTCGGTGGCGGCATTGTTGAGGGAAGTCTTATACTTCTCAGCGGCGACCCGGGCATAGGAAAATCGACCATTCTGCTTCAAATTTCACAGTACCTCGGCAAAAATAAGAGCGTTCTTTACGTCAGCGGCGAGGAGTCAGCAAGACAGATTAAGCTCAGGGCTAACAGGCTCGGGGTTGATACGGACAACCTTTATATCCTCGTTCAGACAGATATAGCAATAATTGTAGAAACAATAAAGGCTGAAAAACCCGACATTGTTATAATTGATTCAATCCAGACTATGATGATTGACGAGGTAAGCTCTTCGGCAGGCAGTATTACTCAGGTCAGGGAATGTACCAATATCTTTATGCACCTTGCAAAGAGCCTCGGAATACCGATTTTTGTAGTAGGTCACGTAAATAAGGACGGTGCGATTGCAGGTCCGAAGGTGCTTGAGCATATCGTTGACACCGTGCTGTACTTCGAGGGCGAGAGAAATTATTCATACAGGATACTCAGAAGCGCTAAAAACCGTTTTGGTTCAACTAACGAAATCGGCGTATTTGAAATGACGCAGAGCGGACTGAAAGAGGTTGAAAATCCGTCGCTTATGATGCTTTCGGGACGTCCGAAAAACACAAGCGGAACCTGCGTAGCATGCACAATGGAGGGCTCAAGGCCGATACTCGCTGAGGTTCAGGGACTCGTAACAGCTTCAGGCTTCGGAACACCGCGCAGAATGTGCACGGGCTTCGATTATAACCGTATGAATATGATTATAGCAGTACTCGAAAAACGCGCAGGATACTTCTTCAACGGAATGGACACATATCTTAACGTTATAGGCGGCTTAAAGCTATATGAGCCTGCGGCAGATTTGAGCGTTGCAATGGCACTCGTATCATCATTAAAAGATACGGTAGTGGACGAGCATACCCTTGCTTTCGGCGAAATAGGGCTTGCAGGGGAGATAAGAGCGGTAAATAACTGTGAGCAGAGAATTACAGAAGCAAAAAGACTTGGTTTTAACCGTTGTATTATCCCGTTCAACAATTATAAATCATTGTCTAAAGAATTAAAAACAGAAATTGATATAATACCTGTAAGAACAATCAGGGCAGCCTTCGAGGCTGTAAGTGAATAGGAGGAGACTATGCCGTATATAATTGTATTGGTTCTTGTTATAGCAATAGTTGTAGTTGCTGTAAGAAAACAAAAATTTGACCAGAAACAAAAGCAGGAGAGAGACTATAACGAAGAAAAGAAAAATGATATTATAGTTAACGGATACGAAGAAAAAGACGATAACACCAATATTTTTTAAATATACACTGTAGGGGAGGTACAAATTTATGTACCTCAAAAAATATTGATAATTTCGTAAAATTAATATTTTGCGAAATATAGGGGAGTAAAATTCTGCAAAACTGATAACAGAAGCTCCCCCAAGCTGAAATACAGTAAACATGCGACTTTCAGCTCCATACAAGCAACAGTTCATTAAATATATATTATTAAACGATTAATACAGGTATAACTACTTATTACAGCCGATAGATATTTCCAAAACGATGAAACGTTAAACTGAAATGCTTCTGTCGGCTGTAATTCTTTTATAGATTTAACAGAATGCTTTTAATCGAACTAAATTTCTTTTAAAATGTTTCTATTGGCTGTATTCGGGAGATAATTTAGAATTACTCTTGAAATTTACTCTCCCCTTTGATATTATAGTTTTAATATTACAAAAGTTTTGCGAAATTAACATTAGAGGTTTAACTATGAAAAGAGAGGATTTTTATCTTTTACCGCAGCTTGTACAGGATTATTTAATTTACATCGAAGCGATTAAAGGACACAGCAGCCTTTCCGTAACTGAATACGCAAACGACTTAAAGAACTTTTTTACTTATATATGTGAGTTCAAGCATATTGACACTCCCCTTTCATCTGAAGGAAAACCCGACTTAAGAGGAATTGATATTAACGTTATTAAGCAGATTTCTCTTAACGACGCTTATCAGTACCTTATTTATTGCAGAAATGTAAGAAATAACAATGAGGCTACGCGCGCACGCAAGGTTGTTGCAATCAGGCGGTTTTTCTCATATTTAACGGATAACCTTAATTTAATGGAAGTTAATCCGATGAAAAACCTTGATACGCCAAAAATCAAGAAATCTTTGCCTAAATATCTAACTTTATCGGAGGCGCAGAAGCTATTATCCGTCATTGACGGTAAGTACAAGGAGCGAGATTTTGCGATGATTACGCTGTTTTTAAACTGCGGAATGAGGCTTGCTGAGCTTGTTTCCATAGATTATAGCGATATTAAGGCTGACGGAACGCTCGTAATTACAGGCAAAGGCAATAAGGAACGCACCGTATATTTAAACCAGGCATGCATAGACGCGATTACTGCGTATATGAAGGTTCGTCCTAATGACAAGGTTAAGGACAGGGCTCTGTTTTTAAGCTCACGTAATCAGCGAATCAGTCCGAGAATGGTTGAAATTACCGTTAATAATTACCTTGAAAAAGCAGGTCTCGGCGGCAGAGGGCTCTCCGTACATAAGCTCAGGCATACCGCAGCAACCTTAATGTACCAGCACGGCAACGTTGATTTACTTTTGCTCAAGGAAATACTCGGTCATGAAAACCTCGGAACTACCGAGATATACACTCATATTACCTCGGACGCTACGAAGCACGCTATTGAATCAAACCCGCTTGCAAACGAAAAGCCCGGGTTTTAACCGAGCTTAATAAGCGGCGAAAATGACGACACCGTTAAGGTATTTATGAGTATAATTAATATAAGAATTAAAAACAGAACACCGAATTGCTTCAGATATGACGCGAGAGATAGCTCCTGCGCCATATCTGCTTTTTTAATTGAATTTTGAAGTATTCCCCTGCTGAGCTTCTTGCAGCTTCTAACGGTAAAAACAATTACTGTTATGAAAAGCGCAGCCTGCGGAGTTATCAGCAAGGACGAATATCCAAAGCCTTTTAGTCCGAGGGATATATAATAATACGCTATTTTAAGTCCTGTTATAGCTCCGAGTGCTGTCGGGATAAGACTAAGCAGCGGAAATCCGATTGCCGAAAAGCCGAGAGCTAAGCAAACAACGAAAATAATTAAATAATAAGCCGCTCTGTTAATCAACATATTTTTAAAATCCGTTCCTCCGATTTCGAGGAAAGACTTAATCGCATTTCTTGTTTCTTCATTAAGACCTTTAAACAAAATACTACCTATCAGCAGTCCCGATATATACAGCAAAACGGTATATATAATATCTTTATTTTCAGCTACAATATCTGTAAAGCTGACAGATTTTTCATTAATACTTATTTGCTTCATATCAAACCTTAATTGCCTTGGTTTTCTTTACAATAAACGCTCCGCCTATCGCTGAAATGAACAGTATCAGGGCAAGCTTAATTAAGAAATATACGAAAGTGTTTTCGTTAAAAATTGCGTTAAAAAGACTGTAAAAAATAAGCGGCAGCGACGATATAATCCCCATTAATGCGCCGTTATTCTTAAATCCGTTTACTGATATTATGCTAATGAAAAACGATGAAACAGCGCAAATAATAACGCTCAAAACGTCAATTATATCAAGATTTACGTCAAATTTTATCAACAGTTCACTAAAGAGCAGTGAAAATACACCCGTAAAAAATACCGTAGTAACAGCGGCCTTAATAACAAATCTTAAAAGCAGCTTATTTGACTTATCTAACGAAATACTTTTCATAAAAACAACTCCCTTGATATCCGTTAATAGATATTCAAGGGAGTTATTAATTATGATATTATTCTTCGATTTTCTTTTCTGCTTCCTTAGCCGTATCGGTAACGTCGGTAAGCTTATCCTCTTTGTCAGCCTTCTTACCTTTCTTGTCCTTAGCGGCAGCCCTTGCAGCCTCAACCTCTTTTTTATGCTGCTCGGTCTTGGTAACATTGGTATTAACTGCCCATCTCTGAAGGCGGATTTTATTCCTGTCAGCGCCTGTTTCAATAACGATATCCTCTTCGCGAATCTTAACAACTCTTCCGCAGATACCGCCGATTGTAACGATTTCATCGCCGATTTCAATTGAGGAACGCATTTCCTGCTCTTCCTTCTGACGCTTTTTCTGAGGTCTTATCATAAGGAAATACATAACCGCAACGAGAACTACCATTAAGATAATCGGCTGAGCACTGCCCATAGCTGAGGTAGAACCTGTGCCCGAAGTACCCGTTCCTGCGGTTGAAGCCATTAATGTAAATAAATTAAACATAGTTTATCCTCCAATTAAATATTAACATAAGTGATTATATATTATATTAATTAAATTTGCAAGAAGTTTTTAAATTCTTGTATCAAGTATATCTAAATACTCGTTTTTATAATCCTCGAAAGTACCGTTTTCAAGGTTTTCTCTTATTTCAGCCATAAGGTTATTATAAAAATGAAGATTATGAATTACCGCAAGCCTCATTGCAAGCATTTCTCCGCTTTTGAATAAATGTCTGAGGTATCCTCTCGAGTAATTACGGCAGGTAGAGCAGGTGCAGGTATCGTCAATTGGGCTTTCGTCAAGCTGATACTTAGCATTATTGATATTGATAATTCCCTTCTTAGTAAAAAGCTGTCCGTGGCGCGCATTTCTTGACGGCATTACACAGTCAAAAAGGTCCACTCCCCTGCTGACGCCTTCAAGAATGTTCCCCGGCGTGCCAACGCCCATCAGATAGCGCGGCTTGTCCCCGGGAGCGTAGGGCTCAACCGCAGAAATAACGCGGTACATATCCTCCTTTGGTTCGCCGACTGCAAGTCCGCCGATAGCGTAGCCGTCAAGGTCAAGCTTTGCAATCTCCTTCATATGCTCAATGCGTAAATCATCGTAGGTACAGCCTTGGTTAATACCGAATAGAAGCTGATTTTTATTAATCGTTTCAGGCAGTGAGTTAAGCCTCTCCATTTCAGCCTTGCAGCGTTCAAGCCAGCGGTACGTTCTTTCACAGGATTCCTTCGCATATTTATATGAAGCGGGGTTTTCCACGCATTCGTCAAACGCCATCGCAATAGTTGAGGCAAGATTTGACTGAATCTGCATGCTTTCCTCGGGTCCCATAAAAATTCTCTTACCGTCTATATGGGAATTAAAGGTTACGCCCTCCTCCTTGATTTTATTGAGCTTTGCGAGAGAAAATACCTGAAACCCGCCCGAATCGGTAAGAATTGGTCGTTTCCAGTTCGTAAACTTATGGAGTCCACCCATTTCATAAATGACCTTATCGTCAGGTCTTACGTGAAGATGGTAAGTATTACAGAGCATAATCTGTGCGCCGACATCCTCCAAATCCCTTGTTGAAAGCCCGCCTTTAATAGCAGCAGAGGTTGCAACGTTCATAAAGCAGGGAGTCTGAACGGTTCCGTGCACTGTTTCGAATACAGCCCTTCTTGCTTTTCCCTCTTTTTTTAGTATCGTAAACTTCATATAATTCCTCATTCAATAAACATCGCGTCGCCGAAGGAAAAGAAGCGGTATCTTTCCTCAACCGCAGTTTTGTATGCGTTCATCACATTATCATATCCCGCAAAGGCTGAAATCAGCATAATAAGCGTGCTTTCGGGAAGATGGAAATTCGTAACGAGCGCGTCAATACATTTAAACTCATAACCCGGATAAATAAAAATGCTTGTATCATCCTCGTCCTTGCATATACAGCCGTTTTTCCGATACACGCTTTCAAGAGTTCTTGTGCTCGTAGTGCCTACGCTGATTACTCTCCCGCCGTTTTTCTTAGTTTCGTTAATTAAATCGGTGGTTTCCTTACTAATCTGATAATGCTCCGAGTGCATTTTATGCTTAGTAACGTCGTCAACCTTGACGGGACGGAAGGTACCAAGCCCGACGTGAAGCGTAACGTATCCGATTTTTACACCTTTATCCTTTATCTTTTGAAGCATTTCCTCGGTGAAGTGAAGCCCCGCGGTAGGAGCAGCAGCAGAACCAAGCTCCCTCGAATATACGGTCTGATACCTCTCCCCGTTTTTAAGCTCCTCTGTAATATAAGGAGGAAGCGGCATTTTACCGATTTTATCGAGAATGTTATATATTTCCTTTGAATCACAGTTAAAGCGTATAATCCTGTTTCCGTCCTCGGTTATACCGAGCACCTCACAATCAACCAAACCCTCGCCAAATACAAACTTCGTACCCTCTTTGGCTCTTTTACCTGGTTTACAGAGGCATTCCCATACGTTGTTTTCGCTCTGTTTTAAAAGCAAAAATTCAACGGCCGCGCCCGTTTCCTTCTTAACGCCGTAAATACGTGCGGGAATTACCCTTGTATCGTTAAGTATAAGGCAGTCCTCAGGATTCAGATATTCAATTAAGTCACGGAAAATTCTATGCTCTATGCTTCCGGTAGCTCTGTTAAGCACCATAAGACGCGAGGAATCGCGCGGCTCAACGGGAGTCTGAGCAATAAGCTCTTGTGGAAGTTCATAGAAAAAATCTGAGGTTTTCATCAATATTCTCCGAATTGTATAATTGACATATTACCGCATTAAGTGTATTATAAAATAAATAAAAGCAGTATAATTTTTTGCGGTATGTTCATATATTATATTGCAATTCATTTGATATTACAAGACTAAAGGGGAAAAATTTATATGAAAAAGTACAGAGTCGGAATTGTCGGCGCAACCGGTATGGTCGGACAGAGATTTATGACTCTTCTTGAAAATCATCCGTGGTTTGAAGTAGCTGTGCTTGCAGCCTCATCAAGAAGCGCGGGCAAGACGTATCAGGAGGCTATCGGAAGAAAATGGTGTATGGATACTCCGCTTGCCGACAAGTATAAGGATATGGTCATTATGGACGCTGAAAACGATATTGACGAGATTACGTCAAAGGTTGATTTCGTATTCAGCGCTGTTAATATGAAAAAGGACGACATTAAAGCACTCGAGGAGAAATACGCAAAGCACGAATGTCCCGTTGTTTCTAATAATTCTGCTCACCGTTTTACCGACGACGTTCCTATGGTTGTTCCCGAGCTTAACGCTGAGCATATCAACGTTATTCCCTATCAGCGTAAGAGACTCGGTACTAAAAGAGGTTTTATCGCGGTTAAATCTAACTGCTCGCTTCAGTCCTACGTTCCGGCGCTTTATCCGCTCCACGAAAAATTCGGAGTAAAGAACGTCCTCGTATGCACGTATCAGGCTATCTCAGGCGCAAGTAAAACCTTTGAAACCTGGCCTGAAATGATAGATAACGTCATTCCCTATATCGGCGGCGAAGAGGAAAAGAGCGAAAAGGAGCCGCTCAAGCTCTGGGGCGAGATTAAGGACGGTAAAATAGTTCCTGCCAATAAGCCGAACTTCACCGCTCAGTGCATAAGAGTTCCCGTGTCAAACGGACATCTCGGCGCGGTATTCGTAAACTTTGAAAAGAAGCCCACTAAAGACGAAATGATTGAAATATGGAATAATTTCAAGGGCAGAGCTCAGGAGCTTGAATTACCAACCGCACCTAAGAAATTCTTAAACTATTTCACCGAGGACGACAGACCGCAGATTAAGAGCGAGAGAATGCTCGAAAACGGAATGGCTGTCTCAATCGGAAGGCTCAGAGAGGATACACAGTACGATTATAAATTTGTATGTCTTTCACACAATACGCTCAGAGGCGCGGCAGGCGGCGCAGTACTGCTTGCGGAGCTTCTTGCAGCAGAAGGATATTTTGACTAAGGAGGAATTACGATGAACGAACCTATTTTCACTGGCTCCGGCGTAGCGCTTGTAACCCCGATGAACGAGGACAGGACTATTAACTATGACGCGCTTGCGGATATGCTCGATTTTCAGATTGAAAACGGCACCGACGCAATCGTAATTGTAGGAACTACCGGCGAGGCTTCGACTCTTAATACGAGGGAGCACCGCGATACTATCAAATTCACCGTTGAGCACGTTGCGCACAGGATTCCCGTTATCGCAGGCTGCGGTTCCAATAACACCTCATACGGAATTGAGATGGCGCGTTCTGCCTGCTCGTACAACGTTGACGGTCTGCTTCTTGTAACGCCTTATTATAATAAGACGACGCAAAAGGGACTTTTAAGCCATTACAGAATGTACCATGACGCAACCGACAAGCCGATTATTCTTTATAACGTTCCCTCAAGAACGGGCGTTAACCTCCTTCCCGAAACTCTTGCAGAGCTTTCAAGGCTTCCGAGGATTAACGGCGTTAAGGAAGCTTCGGGTAATATTTCCCAGGTAATGAAAATCCGCGCACTCTGCGACGATAATATAAATATCTGGAGCGGTAATGACGACCAGATTCCCGCGGTAATGGCTTGCGGCGGTAAGGGCGTTATCTCCGTACTCGCCAACATTCTGCCCAAGGAAACTCACGATATGGTAATGGCTTATCTTCAGGGCGAGCCCGAGAAGTGCACAAATATGATGGCTAAGTACCTTGAGCTTGCAAACGCTCTTTTCGTTGAGGTTAACCCGATACCCGTTAAGACCGCTTGCAATATGATGGGCTTAAACGCAGGTCCGCTCAGAATGCCGCTTTGCGAAATGACTAAGGAGCATGAGGATTACCTCAGAGGCGTTCTCGAAAAGTACGGCTTAATAAAATAAAATTTCAGGCGGTATTATGCCGCCTGTTCCTGTATGGAGGAAAAATAAATGACAAAAATTATACTGACGGGTGCCTGCGGTCATATGGGCAGCGTGGTTCAAAGCGTTGTGGCTACAAGGGAGGACTGTGAAATAGTTGCAGGCGTTGATAAATACATTAATCCTTCTGTTCCCTTCCCCGTTTACGAAAGCCTTGACAGCGTTAGTGAGGAGGCTAACGTGGTAGTTGACTTTTCAAATCCGTCACTGCTTGATGACTTACTCAATTTCTGCATTAACAATTCGAAAGCTCTTGTTATCGCAACTACGGGCTATGATGAGGAACAGAAGAGCAAGATTACGGAAGCGTCAAAGATTATTCCGATATTCTTCACGTATAATATGAGCCTCGGAATTAACCTGCTGGCTTCTCTTGCCAAAAAGGCGGTACAGGTGCTCGGAAACGGCTTTGATATTGAAATAATTGAGCAGCACCACAATCAAAAGATTGACGCTCCGTCAGGTACGGCTTTAATGCTTGCAGACGCTATAAAAGAAGAGCTTGACAGACCGATTAAATATGAATATGACCGTCACTCAAAACGCGAAAAGAGAACCAAGAACGAAATCGGTATTCACTCAATCAGAGGCGGCACGATAGTCGGCGAGCACGAGATACTCTTTGCGGGCAGGGATGAAAACATCAAGCTTTCTCACTCTGCAAGGAGTAAAGAGGTTTTCGCGGTAGGCGCAGTAAACGCAGCCGTCTATATGAAAGACAAGGTTGCGGGTATGTACGACATGGCGGAATTAATAGATTAAGTAAAAATCCCCAAAATTTTGGGGATTTTTTTGTAGCTTTTTTTAGCTTTGAAAAGTATTAATAGTGAGGAGGTTTATATGAGTAATCAAATCAGCGCTGAAGAAATAATCAAAAAGTATTCGGATACAGTATACAGGCTTGCATATTCAACCTGTAAGAATAA